>Ga0123335_1002778_pt1 | contig 25486 bp, 23 predicted proteins | sample BiotimSIPDNA_2_FD_89707 | JGI IMG/M metagenome (GOLD analysis project Ga0123335, IMG submission 89707) | Anaerobic biogas reactor microbial communites from Washington, USA - Biogas_R2 time_0 SIP DNA | ecosystem: Engineered > Bioreactor > Anaerobic > Unclassified | place: Washington, USA...
CGTTGGGTTATCTGACACCTGCCGAGTTTGAAGCAGCTTACTGGTTGACTTTATCCTTGGACATGGTGGAGAAGACACCCTTATGAACCCTTAAAAAGTGTCCAGTTTAATGGGTCCACTACATCCAACCACCATGCTGTCCAATATTTCTGAAAAATCTCCCGAGAAACGATCCATCATAATCTTCAAAGACTTCTCTCGGGGAGATCTAATCCTGTTGGTAAATTTTCTTATAACCACCATCTTTTATGGGGTTTTAATGTTTAAGGATCAAGTGCCATGGTGGGGTCTGGTTCTGATTGCCATACTTTGGTTGATTTACGTAGTGGTTGAGAAGAGGCTTTCCTTTGACTCTCCAATGGAACTTCCAGTTTTTCTTTTATTACTGCTTCTACCAATAAATTTTTTCATTTCTGTTGATCGCCTCGCCGCTCTGCCAAAGATCTATGGATTGTTATTGGGTATCTCATTATTTTTCTTGATCGTTAAGTTTATCAGGAAAAAAAGTCATTTACTTCTCGCTGGCATAGGCCTGTTTGTATTAGCCTTGGGTGTGGCCTTCCTTGGCTTATTCGGTATGGATTGGTCTGCCAATGAGGTGGTATTTCTTTCCAGGGTCTATGAAAGGTTGCCAGATCTTTTTGATTTGATTTCTGGTGCAACCTCATTTGTCGGGATAAACCCGAATTCCATGGGTGGTGCGCTTGCCTTATTCATTCCCCTGCTTTTTTCGCTTCTATGGGATAAGTGTGCCATTTGGGATCTGGTTTTTACCCATCAGCATCGCATTTTTTATTTGTTATATAGATTGACCATTTCTATTACTTTAGTTCTTTCAATTTTGGTTTTGCTGTTAACCCAGTCAGTGGGTGCCATCATTGGATCTGTCATTTCCGTGCTTATTTTATTGATTTGGCAGGATAAACGCTGGATATGGTCGATTCCTGTATTTCTTCTTGTTGCCTTTATTGGTTTTTATATCTTCCTCGATGCCAATTTCCTTAAGTTGGTACAATTCTTTGAGCATTATGCGATTGCTTCCTTCGCCAACCGTTTGGAGATCTGGGATGGGGCGATAAGAATGATCCCTGATTTTACCTTGACAGGTGCGGGCTTGGGTTCGTTTGGCAGACTGTTTGCCACATTTTATTCTCCCCATGACCAGTTGGCTTTTCATGCCCATAATACATTCTTAACCGTTACCGTGGACATGGGTATCCCGGTACTTATCTTATATATTTCCATTTTATGTGGCATCTCAGTCATGGCGGTACGTCTAACCAAGAAAAGTCCACCTGTAATCAGGGTTTTGATAATGGGGCTTTTTGGTGGGTTGTTGGCTCACCTGCTTTTTGGCATCATGGATTCATACATCTTGGGTGCCAAATTGGGTATCTTCATGTGGCTCTTTTTCGGCGTGATCGTTTCGGTTTTTGTTCATCAGGATCAGATGGATTTTTCCACCGATACCCCGGGTTCAATCTCAGCTAACACCTTGAAAAATCCGTTAATCCCACAGAACCGGGTTCTGCCAGCTGACCTGTTGCTTGCTTTTGGTGCCTGGCTATTCTTGGCTTTGGTTTCTTTAGCCTTTGTTAACTTCAATGTTTACCTTAGCCTGTTGCTTGCCGTCGTGGGTGGTATCATTCTTGGCATCATGATTACAAAACGACATAACTTCAAAGCTCATGTAAATTAATTATTCTAAAACTGGCAATTATGGAAAAGGGTAAAAAGGCTTTTATCACAGGTATATCTGGGCAGGATGGTTCCTACCTGGCTGAATTGCTCCTCGAAAAGGGCTATGAGGTGCATGGTCTTGTTCAGCGGGTAGAACTTGAGAACCCCGATCGTAGTCTTTCAAAGATTTCCCACATTATGGATATGATTGAATTGCACCCCTCTTCGATCGAGAGCTACCCCAGCCTCTTCAGGATCATCGAAAAAATACAACCGGATGAGTGTTATCACCTGGCAGCTGCTTCATTTGTCAGTTATTCCTTTGATGAGGAATTTGCCATTTTTAATGCAAATGTCAATGGCACCCATCATATCATCTCGGTGGTTAAAGAATGCGCTCCCCACTGCCGATTTTACTTTGCAGGTTCGAGTGAGATGTTTGGTAATGCATCTGTTTCTCCCCAAAACGAGAACACCCCCTTCCACCCCAGGTCAGCTTATGGTATCACGAAAGTAACTGGTTACCACCTGACCCGCAATTATCGCGAAAATTATGGTCTCTTTGCATGCAATGGCATCTTGTTTAATCATGAATCAGAACGTCGGGGGTATGAATATGTCACCCGCAAGATCACCAGCACGGTGGCAAAAATTGCCCTGGGTAAAGCTTCTGAATTGAGGTTGGGAAACCTCGATGCCATCCGCGATTGGGGCTATGCACCGGACTATGTACGCGCCATGTGGTTGATGCTCCAGCAGCCCGACCCGGATGATTATGTGATCGCCACTGGCATCCCGCATTCGGTCAGGGATTTTGTGGAACTGTCTTTTCAAGAAGTTGGGTTGGATTGGCAAAAATATGTGGTGATTGATCCGCAATTCCTCAGGCCGTCAGAAAAGACCCTCCTGCTTGGTGATGCCCAAAAAGCGGGTGACCACCTGGGTTGGCAGCCTTCAGTTGATCTTCCTGAGATTGTCCGGCGCATGGTTAGGACAGATCTCGATCTGTTGAAGGGAAATAATTAAGAAATATTATTGGAGATTGCCATATTTATATGTACACAAATACAAAAGACATTGTTGAACAAAGATACTGTTGGCAAAGCACTGATGTAATCTTGTCTGGCATGAGTGAAGATGAGTAATACGGTAATTTCTGTTGAGCACTTATCGAAACAATATGACCTGGGGGTCATCGGCACGGGCACCCTCAGCCGCGACCTTAACCGCTGGTGGGCGCGCCTTCGCAAGCAGCCCGATCCCTACACGCGCATAGGCCAGAAGGATGCCTTTTCGCGTATTGGTGAAACCATTCTTGCTCTGAATGATGTAAATTTCTCGGTGCAGCAGGGTGAAGCCCTGGGCATCATCGGTCGCAATGGTGCTGGGAAAAGCACACTCTTAAAGGTTCTTTCGCGTGTAACCTCACCGACCAGTGGGGTGGTGAAGGTGAAGGGGCGCATCGGTAGCCTGTTGGAGATCGGTACCGGCTTTCACCCCGAGCTGACCGGCAGGGAGAATGTCTACCTTAATGGTGCCATCCTGGGCATGAAAAAGGCCGAGGTTGCTCGCAAATTTGATGAGATCATTGATTTTTCCGGTGTGGAAAAATTCATTGATACCCCGGTGAAGCGCTATTCCAGTGGCATGTATGTCAGATTGGCTTTTGCGGTGGCAGCGCACCTGGACCCGGAGATCCTGATCGTCGATGAGGTTCTGGCGGTGGGGGATGCTGAGTTTCAGAAAAAGTGCCTGGGCAAAATGGGTGATGTTGCCCATGATGGCCGCACAGTTCTGTTCGTGAGTCACAACATGTCTGCGATTGAGTCGCTGTGCAAAAATGCGAGTTTGTTTGATCATGGAAAATTGATAGCTTTAGGTCCTGTTTCGCAGGTTGTTAAACAATACATGCATGATAATAAATCCATTGGCATAGTTAACAGGGATAACAGGAAACTCAAATTAATAGGTTCCACATATAAAGAATATTGTATAGATGAAGATATTGAAGTTAAGCTGACGTTCCAAACAGATCAGGTAGATCTGGAGCAGGTAAAAATTAACATTGCCATATTAGACTCCACCGGCATGAAAATAATCAGGCTCCAATCCGAGTTGCTTGGTGAGACCTTTTCTTTACTTAGAGAAACAACATATGAAATTGCATTTCAAATAAAAAAGCCGAATCTTGTTCCAGGGATTTATTCTCTTGATGTTTATTTATGGGACGCCGATTCCGAAATCTGTTGGATCCAAAGTATTCCAGCATTTGAAATTGTTCAGAAACCCTTAAAGAACCACAAGAAATTATTCTATGATCAGGTTGGTTACATTATGCCTGAATTTAGCATCACATGTAAAAATGCACAAGAACGCTGAAAAAAGAATGAAAAACGTACAAGAAATAGTTGATGCTGGATATTGCTCAGGTTGCGGGGTTTGCGGAAGTATCTGTCCCACTGACGCCATCAGTATCAATATGAACTCTTATGGTGAATTTGCACCTTTTGTTGAGGAAAGTGAATGTTCAGATTGTGGTATGTGCCTGAGAGTTTGCCCGTTTTCTGACATTTCACAAAACGAAGATGAAATTGCCGGGCGCTTTTATTCCACAGAAGAAGAAATTAAACACAATGAATTTATTGGGTTTTATAAAAAAACATACATTGCCCACTCAAATGATGAGAAGATCCGCTTAAATAGCGCTTCAGGTGGTGTCGCCACTCAAATTCTCACTTACTTGGTAGAAGAAAATATAGTTGATTATGTAAGTTTGGTACTGCCTAATGGGAATGCAGGGGATGATTTGTTTTCCTACAGGTTGGTCTCAAGTGCCGATGATGTATTAAAAGGATCTGGAAGTGTATATTATCCAGTGAATGCCAACCAGGTTATTAATGAAATCATCGACTTGCCTCCAAGCAGGATAGCTTTTGTGGGTCTTCCTTGTACCATAAAGGCTTTGCGGAATGCCATGGGTTCTCTTCCTGGAAAATTTAAAGGGAAGGATATTTTCTTTTTGGGGTTAACTTGTGGGGGTATGCGGAGCAAGTTTTTTACTGAATTCTTGCTAAAGAAAAACTCGAAGAATTTACATGAATTGACTGAAGTTCATTACCGAGTAAAGAGTGAGTTAAGAAAATCAAATAATTTTGGTGTTTATTTTACTTGGTTTGATCAATTAAATAATTCAAAGCAGACAGATTTAAAATGGCAAGATAATGTTGCAGAGTATTGGGATAACGATTTTTTTAAGCTCAATGCTTGTACCTACTGTGATGATATTTTTTCTGAAACAGCAGATATTTGCCTGATGGATGCATGGTTGCCTGAATATTTGGATGATTGGAAGGGTAATAACCTGGTGGTCTCCCGAAGCAGCCAGTCAGAGACTTTTCTTGGTGACCTAAAAGCAGATGAATTACTGGCCATTGAGAAAATCGAAGTTGAAAAAGTGATTTCTTCCCAGAGAGGTGTAATTAAGAACAAACGGGAAGGTTTACAGTACAGGCTCCATAAATTATCGAGACGGGCCAGCTGGTTTCCCAAAAAGCGGGTCCAACCTCAAAAAACTGGCAATATGAAAGATCGTTTAAGTTGGGATTATCATGCTGAAGTTCAAAAAGTAACTCGAAAATATTATGGGATGGACCAGGATTTGAGGTCTCTTGATAGTCAGATTAATAACTTGAGGAAAAAACTTGGCTTAAGGACAAAACTGGTACAGGTTTATTCTTATGCAAGATCTTTGGGGAGTACAGCCAAACACATAATTACAAAGAGGATGACTCTACCACTTATTTATTTGATTTTACCAATTGTGAGACTCTATCGTTTTTTTATGTTCTCATCAAAACCAGGGATAAAGGACCAGAAAAGCTGTCTGGTACAGCCGCCTGCCTCTCCTGGAAGTCTAGGAGACGAAGCAATTGAAATTGCACTAGTGGATAAATTGATATTGATTGGTTTCTCTCCAATTGGGATTATTTCATTCTCTACAAATGACGATTGGAGTCATTTGTCCTCTGATATTGAAATAGAAACTGCGGGAATTTTTCCGAATCTTTATTCATTTATTGACATATTGAGATTTGTAAAAAGTCTGATCCCATATAATTTCTATTTTGTTCTTGGTACAGATGTGCTCGATGGAGGGTATTCGATTAAAGAAAGTATATTTAGAATTGAAACAGGGAAAATTGCTGCAAAATTGGGTTTGAAGACATCATTTATCAGTTTTAGTATTAATGATCATTTGCCCGGTGAAATTATCAAAAAGTTCAAATCATTACCTAGAAACGTCAGACTCATCAGCCGGGATCCGATCAGCCAAAAAAGGTTATCTGGTTCAATTTGTCGCAAGGTGGGTTTATCAGCTGATATTGCTTTTTTGCTTCAAGAAAATGAACAATCTTCCCACGTTACTGAAATTTGCTGTTGGGTTAATCAACAAAAACTAAGTGGCAGATTGGTTTTGGGTGTTAATGTCAATGCGCAAGTCCTTGGAAAAAATAATAACTATGAGCAAAGAGAAGTCCTCCTGAATGCTTACGTAAAATCAATGCACTATTTGCTCAGTATAGAAAATGTAAGTTTTCTATTATTACCGCATGATTTTCGGGGAAGTTTCAGCGATCAGTATATGTCGAACCTTTTGATTAAGAAATTATCCCCTGCGAGTAAAGATTATTGCTACAATCCTGAAGTTAGCTATAATTCCCGCGAAGTTAAAGCGGTATGCAAAGAGTTGGATGTGATCATAACTGGCCGGATGCACCTGGCAATTCATGGTCTGGGGCAATGTGTTCCTGTTGCGTGCATAACTTACCAGGATAAGTTTGAGGGCTTGATGGGTCATTATAAGTTAACAGGATTAACAATTTCATCTTCGGACGCTTGTGATCCTTCAAAATTGTCAAATTTTATTTCGAAAATCGTTTCACAAAAAAATGAGATAAAGGCTGAATTAGAGATAAAAAACTCAGTGATCAAAGAACTAGCGCAACAAAATGTGAGCTCATGAAGGCATTAGAGAGGTCTCTTTTGGCTCTCTTTATAACCTTGAAAAATGAAAAGATTTAAGACAGCAAAAACAAATGATTGATATTTATAAAATACTATGACTTCTATAGGTAGATACATCAAATCAATAATCCGATTCTTTTATCGTTTACATTATTCAAAAAAACTGGGGGTTAACTTTAAACAGTTAAATGTTTCTGGACCTTGTTTAATTCATGGCGAAGGAATAATCAAAGTCGGCAGTGGGGTGGTGATCCGCTCGAGTTCTCACAAAATGGTCGAGTTGTTTTGTGCCAAAGGTGCTTCACTTATACTTGAGGACAATTGCTTTTTAAATCAAGGTGTGCATATTGCCTGTTCAGAACTTGTCAGGATCGGGCAGGGTACATTATTGGGTGATGAGGTGTTGATCATCGACAATGACTTTCATGCGGTTGGCAATGCCGAAACAAGATCAGGCGCTGTGATCCTGGAGAAAAATGTTTGGGTGGCATCGCGTGCCATCATCCTGAAAGGTGTTCATATTGGGGAAGGGGCTGTGATCGGTGCTGGTGCAGTGGTTACCAGATCTGTTCCTGCGCGTTCTTTGGTTGCGGGCAATCCTGCCAGGATCATCCGGCAGTGGGAAAAGCAATGAAGATACTTTATGTTATCCCCTTTATGCAAGTACCCCCTAAGAACGGGCTGGCCATAAGACTGTTTAATATCATTAACTACCTGTCCGATCTTCATGAAATTACCATTTTGTCTTATGAGGTTGATGATCAGGGAGATTTTTTTTCTTGGGCAAGTGAAGGTCAAAGAGATTTGGTCTCACTGGGGAATATTAAAGACAATAGATCCGGAAAGAGAAGATCTCTCCTGGGAACAATTTTCCAATTCCCACCCGCCTCCTTTGTCTCTTCAAATCCCCTAAAAATATCCAGGGAAATTAAAAATTTAATCGAAAAAGGTCAAAATTTCAACCTGATCATTTTTGAAACCCAGAATACTGCTCAAGCAGCTTTATTGCTCCCTAAAGAATTAAAAAAAATTCCCAAGATTGCTGTCCTATTGGATGTTTATTCCGTTTACAAACTTAGGAAATACAGGTCGATTGGTTTCAGACCTTATAAGGCGATCTACTTGCTTGATTGGTTGAAAACAGAAATATACGAAAGAAGGATTTTAGCAACGTTTAAGCATGTCGTCGTTATGTCGGATGAAGATGCTAGGCATTTGAGACATCGGTGGCCAGGTCAACCTTTCGTATCACCAAATGGGGTTGATACTGAATTTTTTAAGAATTCCGATACTTCAACAAAAATGCCTCCAGGGGTTATTTTTGTGGGAAATTTTAACTATGAACCAAACATTGATGGTTACAAATATCTTCTGGATCAAATTATGCCCATGGTCTGGCAGGTCCTCCCGCAAACAAATGTTTTTTTGGTTGGCATCAATCCGTCTGATGAACTGACAGCATTGGCCCGACAGGATACTAGGATCATAGTCACTGGTCCGGTGGATGATCTGCGGTCGTGGTATCAAAAAGCGGATTGTGCTGTGGTGCCCTTAAGAATGGGCAGTGGCACAAAACTAAAAGTACTGGAAGCTTTTTCGATGAGCATGCCAGTGGTTTCGACGGGAATTGGCATGGAAGGGATTCCAGTCTCCAATGGTTGCCAGGCTTTCATTGCTAAAACTCCTGCTGAATTTGCTGCAAAGATCGTTGAGGTTCTGCGGGATCCTGTCAAATCAAGGGAAATGGGGGCTGCGGCAAGAGTATTTGCTTTGGATTATGACTGGAAAAAGATCTCAGAAGAGTTTGAATCGTGGATTGTCACGAAACAATAAAGAGTTTTACATTTTCTATGCTTTCAAGGTTGAGAAATACCAGGCATAGTAAATAAATAGGATAAAGTGAGCTGGTGTTAATTACGATAATATTTGATATGAGGAAATACTGTGAATTTTGGAATCGTTAACCAATGGTATCCTCCTGAAACAGGAGGCGGGGGTGTTGCCACATACAATGTGAACCTGGCTCATGAACTTTCTTCTCTTGGGCACCGGGTTGTCGTCGTTTCCTCTACACATGATCGAAAACCCAGGTTGGAATTTGATAAGAACATTCCAGTGTACAGAATCCCAACACCTTGCATCCCAAGTGCCCTTGACAGGCATCTGCCGGTCTTTGGGCCTTATATGCGAACCTTCCGGGCTCTTTTGTATGCCTGGGGGGTACGAAAGGTATTACCCGCGATCGTAAAGGAACATCAACTGGACGTATTGGAATATGCCGATTCAGCTGCTGAAGCTTTCTTTCATAACAAAAAGAAATTACCTCCATATGGGATAAGATTGCATGGTCCTTTGTTTTCCATCGAACCATACTACAGGGGAAAGGAAACTCCTTATGACATAAAATACTTTAAACAAATGGAGAAAAAAGCCATAATACGCGCTGACATCCTTACCTCGCCAACTTGGGCTTTTGGTGAAGTGGTTCGCAAAGAATATGACATGGATCCTGATCGCATTCAAACCATACCCCATTTCTTTAATGCAGATAATTGCCAATGGTTTCAGAATCATCATGAAAAGCCTGGTTTGACCATCCTTTTTGTTGGCAGGCTTGAGTATAAAAAAGGCGCAGATATATTTGCCAATGTGATCCCATTGATCGATAAAAAATGGCCTCAAACCAGGTATGTTTATCTTGCTTGGGACAGGCCACAGCCCGATGGCTCATCAACAAAAGCATCGTTACAGTCCATTTTGCATCAAGCTGGTGTTCTTGATAAGGTTTCATTTTTGACTGCACCTGAAGTAAATGGCTGCATCTATGCTGCGCTCAAACCTGATATTTGTGTGGTGCCATCAAGGTTTGAAGCGTTCTCTTATCCGTGTCTAGAGAGCATGGCTCATGGAGTACCTGTGGTCGCAAGTCGGATTTGTGGTATTCCAGAAGTGGTTGATGATGCAGTAACTGGTTTGCTTTTTGATGTCGGTGATGTCCAGGGTTTTGCTGACGCACTGGATAAGTTAATCCAGAACTCCTCAATGAGAAGCAGGTTGGGTAAGGCTGCAATAGAGAGGGCTAATAGCGATTTGTTCTCTCCGAAAATGATTGCTGAAAAGACGATCAAGATATATGAAGACTTGCTCAAAAGCCAGCCTGATTAAAAGTAAAAAAGGTCAACAAAAAAATGGTTAGTCGGAATTTGTATAAAAAGAGAAGGGTTGGTACTAATCTGGTAATGTATTATGGTCACCGGCTGAAAACCGTGCTCCGGATCTTTTTTTTCCGCATATTTTTTGATTTTAAAGTGGGTAAAGGCACGGATATCAAAGACATGTTTTACGTCAACACCGATTACGGTCCGATCAGGATCGGGGACAACTGTCGAATTAATGCGTATAGCATTGCCGGACCCGTCGAAATAGGTGATAACACCTTGATCAATCATATGTCCGATATTTCAGGTAGGGAAGGAAAGGTGGTAATTGGCAGTAATGTCTTGATTGCCCCACGGGTGTCGATCATTGCCACCATGCATAATTTTAAAGATAAGGATGTTCTGGTTAGAGATCAAGGTGTTCGATATGCAGATGTTGTGATTGGGGATGACGTCTGGATTGGTTCGGGCGCCATTATTATGCCTGGTGTAAAAATTGAAAAAGGTGCTGTGATTGGTGCAAATGCGGTGGTGACCAAAGATATACCCGAATATTGTGTTGCGATTGGCATACCGGCGAAAATAGTCGGAAAAAGAGAGTGAACCAGAAAACCATCTTTGCTTAGTGATAAGATGAGAATAAATACTTAATGAACATATTACTGGTATCTGCCCGCTACCTTCCACATCGAGGGGGTTTGGAGAGTGTGGTAGGTCATTTGGCAACTGAACTCAAAACTAAGGGACATTCTGTTAGGATCGTCACAAACCGTTATCCTCGCAACCTGAAATCGCACGAGGTTGTCAATGGTGTGCAGGTTGAAAGAATGCAATTTATTCTTCCTGATAAGAAATATTTGAGATCTGGCCGGGTCGATTTATGGCTGGCAGGCTTTTTTCTGCAATACTGGACAAAATGGCGCTTGAGTCGCTTGATCAGTTCATTTGAGCCAGATATTCTAAACAGCCACTATTTAAATGAAGTGGCAGAGATCACTGGCAGATGCCTGAGTAAAATGAACGTTCCTTGGGTTATCTCGCTTCATGGTGGAGATGTTGATGGTGAACCTTTACAAAACGAGCAAAAGAGGGATCGATTCTGTAGATTGACTCAACAGGCACGGTATATAACAACCTGTTCTGCCAATTTGATGGGCCAGGCTTTGCTGATTGCACCTAAATTAACCCCAAAAATTAAAACGATTCAAAATGGTGTCGACATACAACGTTTCAAAAGTGTAAAACACCACCAAGAGGGTTTTTCATATATACTGGCTTTGGGTCAGTTGGTCTGGCATAAAGGTTATGACATCCTGGTTAATGCATTCTCAGTGATAGCAGATGTTCATCCTGAAATACACCTGATCATTGCAGGTGAAGGAGAGTTCCGAAAAGAATTGGAACGATTGATTGCGGAAAAACATCTTGAAGATCGAATTTCGATTTTGGGTAGGGTGGATGAGGAAAGAGCAGCTCAGTTGATGGCTGGGTGCCTCTTTTTTGTGATGCCTTCAAGGAGGGAGCCATTTGGGATCGTTGCCCTGGAAGGCATGGCGGCCGGGAAAATAGTTTTGGCGTCTCCGGTGGGGGGAGTGCCTGAATTTTTGCCCGTTCCTCCTAATCGCTTTGTCCAATCCAGTGTTGATGATTGGTCAAAGGCTTTAGATGCTGCAATAATTGGCACAAAAAATGGTGTGTTGTTGGGTGTAGAAAATATCCGGGAGGCTGAAAAACACAGCTGGTCAGCTGTGGCTGATGAATACCTGGCAATGTATGAGAAAGGGATACCCGATGGGTGATATTCGTTGGGCGATCATTCACCCGTTTCAACTCCGGGTAAAAAGGGGGATTGAAGTGTATGTGTGGAACCTGGCAAGGTCATTAAAAATGCAGGGCGTCGATGTGGATATTTTGACCTGGGCAGGCGACTTGGAAATACCTGAGGAAGTTCAAGAAGCAGGTGTCAAGGTAAAAAAAATTCCCCGGGTGCGATATTTTCAAGACTATTTTGGCATCCCTTTCTTAGTTTGGTGGCTATTAACCGGCCATTATGAACATGTTTTTGTCCATTTTGCCGGGTATGGTGAGGGTCTGGCTTTTTTAATTACTCGCTTGATCAAGCGTATTAAGTTTTCTGTTGTATTTCATTTTCCCCGAAGCCTGGTACCCCATCGATATGTTGAATTTGATAAATGGGGGTTTGGTCATAAGGCTGAACACCTGATAGGAGTTAGCAAAGCAACCGCCGAAGAGGTGAAAAAGTGGGCGAACCGCGAGTGTAAAGCGATCGGGCATGGTGTTGATACAAACAAATTCAAACCTGACCAAAATCTGCGCATTAGGACACGAACGGAATTGGGCATCAATGCAGATGTCCCTGTTTTGGTCTCTGTTAACGCTTTGGAGGAACGCAAGGGTATTCAATGGACAGTTAAGGCAATACCTGAGCTATTACCGAAACTGCCAGGTCTCCACTTTATTATTGTCGGCGATGGTCCTTATCGCTCAACTTTGGAGCATCTGGTTGAAGACCTTAAACTGACTGATCAGGTTCATTTTTTGGGTTCTCAAAATGATGTACGTCCATATCTATGTGCAGGTGATTTGAACATGGTCCTTTCTCGGGGCGAGGCTAGCTCAATTTCATTATTAGAAGGCCTTGCTTGTGGCCTCCCTGCTGTCACATCTTCCCATCCACCATTTGATGAACTTCTTCGACAAGATTGGGGTGTCTGTGTAAATGAGGAAGATACGAGTCAGGTGGTTGATGGTGTTTTTAGATTATTGATGGATAAGCAAGCTCTTAGGTCAATGGGTATAACCGGCAGGCAAATGGTCATTAAATCTCATAATTGGGATTCAATTGCTGGCCAGTATATTCAGTTAATTTGTGAGGTGAAATAACAATGTCACCATCACAGGTAAATAAAAAATATGAGGACAAAAAAACACTTGCTCTTATTGCCTTAACCATGGTTGTTCTAACCATAATTATTCGAATTATTTTCATTTTTACTTATGATACTGAACCTTTAGCGGGTGGTGATGGGCGGGCTTATTGGAGTTATGCGCAACAAATTGTCCAGGGAAACGGTTTTCGTTCTGAGCTGGAACCATGGCTTGCGGATCGTCCTCCTCTTTATTCTTATTTCCTGGCTGCAATATTTCTTCTGGGTGGAGAAAACGAGTCAATTGTTTTTATAGTCCAGGCTATTTTAGGTGGAATAAGTGCTGGTTTCTTTATGTTATGTGCTGTTAAGCTGCTCGGATCCAGGGCTGGAATCCTATCTGGCTTATTGTATGGATTTCTACCCCATTTTTTGATTTTTACTCAACAGGTATTGACTGAAGCGATTTACATTCCCATATGGGTATTCTTGCTCGGTTCATTGGTTCTACCTAAATCAAATTCAAAGATACCATTCTGGTCTTCAGGCATTTTCCTGGGTTTGCTTTCCTTGATACGACGTGAAGCATTGATGCCAGGGGCGATCATTACCATTGTTTTCCTTCTTTTGCGATTTTCAGTGAAAAAAGATTGGCAAAAAGTTATTCTAAATTTGTTGGTTATCTTTGGTATTGCTGGGGTAGTTATGGCACCCTGGCTCATTAGGAACACTTTGGTCTTTGGGAAACCATTAATGAGTAGTAGCGGTGGTTACAATTTTATGGTAGGAAATAACCCTCTGGTTACTGGCGGTTATCACCAGCCGCCCGGAGATTGGAGTAACCAGTTCAAAGGCTTGGATGAACTGTCTCGTAATGATAAAGCATGGGAATTGTCCTTTGATTGGATCAAGAAAAATCCAAATGATTGGCTTAAATTGATTCCAATGAAATTGAAGGTGCTTTGGGGTGGAGCGAATAATCTGATTTTAGATTGGGTTGACCTGGTATTTATACCCCTATATATTTTGGGATTCATTAGGATTATCAAAAAGAAGCCTTTCTGGTTGGAGGTGTTGATCCTTTTTCTAATTCCAATTTTGACGACTACCTTTGTTGGTGCGGTCTTTGTCGGCGCTTGGCGCTATCGCCAGATCGTCTACCCTGGTTTGTTGATCCTTGCTGGTTATGGGATAACACACATCTTAGAGTGGATTGGCGCTTATAAAAGCAGATCGTTGCTCCAGAGGGAAAGTGCCTGATCTCAAAAATATCCCTTGGAAGATCATTCCAGATTGGCTCAAAGGCAATCGCCTCCACATCCTCATGTATCACAGTATCTCCATGAACGATAAAGACCCACATGCCACTTCGCCGGTCGTCTTTGAAAAGCATATGCAATTCTTAATGAATAAACATGTTGTTTCATTTATTGATGGTCTGTCGCGGATTGATCTGGGGCTTCCTCTTAAAGACACCTACGTGATTACATTTGATGATGGTCTGCTGGATTTCTATACCACAGCCCTTCCTATATTGAGGAGTTTTGGCTTCCCTGTGAGTATGTTCCTGCCGACTGGTCTTATGGGTAAAACTTCCACCTGGGATAGCTATGATACAACGAAAACCTTGATGACTTGGCAGCAGGCATCTGAATGTCAGGCTTTTAATGTCACTTTTGGCAGCCATGGGGTGGCTCACAAACGTTTGACTGAATTGGCTGGGGATGAACTTTTTTCTGAATTGAGTGGGTCCATGGCTGATTTGAAAAGTAATCTGGAAAATATCGTTCCTGCCCTGGCTTATCCTGGTGGCTATTTCAATGTATCAGTCATATATGCAGCTATAAAAACAGGTTATGATTATGGGTTGGGAACAGCCAGCCATTGGGGTAATGGGTCAGAAACTGACCATTATAAGCTTCGCAGGGAAAGGTTAAAATAATTAATGCCAAAATTTTCTGTACTGATCTGCACCTATAATCGCCATGAATTGTTAAAAATGTCGCTTACAGCCCTGATCGATGGCACCACTGAAAAACCTGACCAGGTGGTGATTGTTAATGGGGGGGACGAGAGAGCGGATCAGGTTGTTTCTCTATTCCAAAACCGGTCCGGGGTTACTGTGGATTTGGTGAAGACCGTGAATGTCAACCTGGCGACAAGCCGCAACATCGGGTTGTCCAAATGTACTGGTGATATAGTGGCTATGACTGATGATGATGCTGAGATTTTCCCGGACTGGATCAGTCTGATGAAGAGGGTGCACTCAGAACATCCAGAAGCCGGTGCTGTGGGCGGTGCGGTGATTGGTGCAGATAGCGGTACCGATCTGTTAAGCAGGATCGCTGATGTAATGGTTTTTTCGTCACCTGTTAAACCGGCATATGTTCGCACCCTTCCTGGTGTCAATATTTCCTATAAAAGGGACGCTCTTGAAAAAGTAGGCTTTCAGGATGAAACGCTTTTCCGGGGTGAGGATGTGGATTTTAACTGGCGGATTAAGAAGTTGGGGTATGATATTTATTACAGTCCTGAAATCAAGGTGATCCATCATCATCGGCCGACATTTACAGGCTTGCTCAACCAGTTCTATATGTACGGTCGCGCATATTATCTTGTGCGTAAGAAATGGCCGGAAATGTATTGCATTTACCCTCACAAGATTGATAATTTTAGAGCATTCCTGAAAGCTATTCACAGTGTCTTGGCTCCCTTTTATCAATCATTCCAATTTGCCTGTAAGGTACCGGGATATTTTTATAAACTGGCAGCGATTCCGGTCATTTTTCTTCTACAATATAACTGGCGTTTTGGGATGATCAGAGAGAAATTGATCTTATGACATTCATCGAAGCACAAACAGGTATGTATCAATGCAGATTGTAATTATTATTTTTGCTGGTGTGATCACGCTCTTGTTGCTGTTTATGGGTAGAAAAACCCAGCAGTATTTGTTTTACATTGCGCTCTTTAGCATTGTGATTGGTCAAAGGGGTGTTTTTATTGGTAGGGACACCAGCATCTTGCCTTTTGAGGTCATCATCATTCTGTTATACTTTTTTTTGTTCCTGGAAATGATTGTTAACAGGTACCGAGTTGACCATGTCAAACTTCCCATGTTCTTGGTGATTATGTGTATTTGGGTGCTTATCAGAGGTGGTATTGGTTTACTCATGGGTGTGCACTGGGATGCTATTCTGGCGTGGACTCTACCCTTGATAATTTCTATTCCCACTTTTTATGTTATTGGGCGAATGGTCAGGGATCAGATGCATTTAAAAACAGCCCTTGATTTATTTTTGGCTGTTGCTGTGGTGATGAGCATTTTGGCGATTATCGAGTATTTTCTTCCTCAGGTTTCCTCACTTGTTCCTGGCTTTTTTACCAATAGCTATTTATTAACCCCGGATGGTTTCAAACGCTCAGCCTTTAGCTTTTGGGGTTATCCTGTCGGAGCCGTCTTAGTGACTTGGGGTATGTTGATTGCTTACAATCGATTGTTAAGGCCAGGAAAATTCTTCTCAAAGGTTATGAACCTTGCCTTTCTTTTGTTAGGAGGGATTGCGGTGTATATTTCAGGTCAGCGTTCCTCTTGGATCGGTGTTGCAGCTGGGCTCCTGTTGCTCAGTCTGCCGAATAAAGCCAAGGGTTGGCTTGGCGCAACTGCCATTGGAGCTAGTACTGCTCTTTTCCCAGTGGTCTTTTGGGATCGATTTGATACCATCACGGTGATTTTCAAAACAGGTGAGCTGGCTGATCACAGCATTGTGTCTCGGGTAGAGCGTTGGCAGTGGGCTCTGAATGAGATTAGAAGGGATCCACTTTTTGGAAAAGGTTATGGACATTGGTTGACTCATAACATCTTTCTTGAACTGGGCAGCAAGGTGGGTCTCTTTGCTGCAATACCTTTCCTGATTTTCTTTATTCAATTGATCGTTCGGATTTGCAGGGTTGCTTTCTCTTCGACTGAAACATCTGACAGAAGTTCAGGGTGGTTGTTTCTTGCTATTGCAATTACTTGGATCGTGCAGCTCAATGTTGAGACAACTTTCCAGACCCCGGCTACATCTGTGGCTTTCTGGCCACTGATGGCGCTTGCTTGGTACTTGCCTGGCTTGGTAACTGGTTTTAAAAATGGAAACAATCAACCAAAGAATGTGGAGGTGACAAAATGATTACTGCATTCATTCCAACTTACAACTGTGAAAAAACGATCAGGGCAAGCTTGGAATCGGTTAAGTGGGCCGATAAAATTCTGATAGTTGACTCTTTCAGTACGGATCAAACCCTGGAAATATGTCATGAGTACACCGATTGGATATTGCAGCATGAATATATCTACTCGGCCAAACAAAAGAATTGGTCCATGAACCAGATTGACACCGAGTGGACACTCCATATTGATTCAGATGAACAGGTGGAACCTGCGCTTAAAGATGAGATATTAAGGGTAATGGCTGATTCTGATCTTCCGGATGGCTTTACTGTCAGAATTAAGAATTTAATTTGGGGAAAATGGGTGCGTTGTTGTGGTTTATATCCATGTACGCAGGTCAGATTCTTTCAGACTGCTAAGGGCAGATGGTCTGATAGGGAGGTTCATGCTCGCTTGCAGGGGTTGGAGAGGATTAGACCTCTCCAGAATCATCTTATCCATCATGACCTGACAGATATTAGCTCAGAATTGACCCAGTTTTCTAGGCAGGTAGTTATCTGGGAATCGAATGAATTGGTTAAGCACAACAAAAAATGGCACTGGTGGGATGTAACATTAAGACCAATGGCGGTTTTTCTTATATCTTATTTTAAAATGGGCGGAATATTGGAGGGCTTCAGAGGCTTTTACCTTTCTGTTTATCGAGCCTTCTATAGTTTTATGACCTATGCCAGGTTATTTGAATTAGAACAGGATCAAAAGAAAAATTATGGTGATTAGTCCAATTAGGATCGCCTATATTGATCACACTGGCGCGATGGGCGGAGCTGAGCATTTATTGTTGAGTTTGCTAAAACAGCTTCCATCAGAGGATATAGAGCCAATGGTTATTTGTGGTCAAAATGGTCCTTTATTGGAAGAATGTAAAAAGATAGGTGTAAATAATGCTTTCCTCGATCTTCCGAAATTCCACTCTATTAGCTGGGTGGTAAGGGGTAAAAAAGTCTTGAATCCCTTCGCTATCCTGGTGAACTTCATACGTTTACTTATAGCATCCAGTGCTTTGGAAAAGAAGTTGAATCCATATGATCTTGATTTGGTGCAGACCAACTGCTTCTTTTCTCATATCTATGGTGCCCTCGCTGCAAAAAGGTTAAAGGTATCCTGTGTATGGCATTTCCATGATCTGATGGAAACTAATAGGTTTTGTGGGTTAATTAATTGGGTTTGGTCAAAATTGGTACAATCCTTGCCCACGTGGATTGTTGCCGATTCTAAGGCCGTGCTCGATCATGTAGATTCTGGCAAAAAAGGAATTGTCATATATCCAGGGGTTGATTTTCCCTCTCTCCTTCCGAAGGAGACTCCAGCTTTACTTGATAGGCTGCGATTATCGGGAAAACCAATTTTAGTTGGTTCTTTGGGAAGGATTACTTATGCCAAAGGTTTGGATATACTCATTCAAGCAGCTGCTATGGTTGTCCAGTTAAGACCCGAGATTCATTTTGTTATCTTTGGTGGCACTTTCTTTGGCGAGGAAAATTATAAAATTGAATTGGATCAAATGGTTCTCCGGGCGGGGTTGAGTGATCATTGGCACTGGATGGGTTATGAGAAGTATGCAAAAGAATACTTACATGAGCTCGATTTGGTTGTTTTCCCGTCCAGGCGGGAAGCTTTTGGTCTCTCAGCCTGCGAAGCAGGGCTGGCCGGTAAAGTTGTGATTGCTACTTCAGTTGGGGGAATTCCAGAGATCATTGAGAATGGTCTGACTGGTGTCCTTGTCCCACCCGGGAATGCTAAGAAACTTGCAGAGTCCATACTTTATTTGGTTGATCACCCGGTCGAAGCAAAGTTGATGGGTGATAATGCAAGGGAAAGGATCCGAAACCAGTTTAATCTGCAACGTCTTAAGGATGAATTCTTGAAATTTTACAGACAGGTCCAAAAACCTGCTCCTAAAAAACCGATTCAAACCAATCTACCTTAAAAATTTATAATATTAAATGGAAAAAAAGTCGATTTTACTTGTTCACACAGGGGATGCAGCTTTTGTTGAATTAGATAAAAAATTCTTAAGCGTTTATCATGATGTCTCTGAGATCAACGCCACCAAACCATTTCCGCTTGGATTTTTGCGGTACTGGAGAGGAATTGCTCAAAGCCATCTGCTTTTTTGTTGGTTTGCTAGTTGGAATTCATTTTGGGCAATTATGCTTTCAAAAATTTTCAGGATCCCTTCGGTTTTAATTATTGGTGGCTATGATTTGGCAAATTTACCTGAAATTAAATATGGACACCAAAGAAGAGTGTTAATGAGGCCGATTAGTCGCTTGGCGATGAGAATGGCTACGCATTTGTCATGTTTTTCAAATTTCAGCAAGACTGAAGCCCAAAGAAATGCGCATATCCCGCCATCTCGTTTGGATGTAAATTATCTGGGTATTCCTGATGTATTTAAGTTAAAAACAGACCCAATTAAAGAAAATATTGTTCTGACTGTTGCTAATGTAAATCGAGACAATCTTAAACGAAAAGGATTGGAGTTGTTTGTTCAGACAGCGGCTTTAGTACCGGGCATGAAATTCATTTTGGTTGGCAAATGGATGGATGATGCAATTGATATTCTTCGTGGTTTGGCTGGGGGTAAGGTCACGTTTACCGGTCAAATCAGTGATGAACAGCTGCAGGTCTATTTTCAACAAGCAAAGTATTATGTTCAGGCCTCCCGGCATGAGGGATTTGGTATGAGCTTGGCACAGGCTATGCTGGCCAGGTGTATTCCCATTGTGTCTGACGTAGGATCAATTCCCGAAGTGGTTGGTGATTGTGGTATCTATATAAAGAAATGTGAACCGGAATACATAGCAGCTGCTATTCGATCTGTGTCTGACAATAGCGACATCGGAGAAAGAGCTCGCGATTGGATATTGAGGAAATTTCCTCCAGAAAAGCGCATCGAAGATTTACATTGTTTAATTGATAGTGCTTTGCATCATACGGGTCAGAAAACCGCCTGTCAGTAAAATAACTATTTTATTTCTTTTATGTCCATTCCATCCGTGAGAGTAAAAAATATATTCCTTCTTCTTGTATTCTAAAGGCGATTTTTGGTTTCTTTCATGAGTTTTTCACCTGATTTTCTGCCTTTTGTTAGTCTCCTCGTTGCCATGAAAAATGAGGAAAGATTCATAATCCGTTGCTTGGAGTCATTATTTAATCAAGATTATCCTGCAGATAAAATGCAAGTGATAGTCATGGATGGAATGTCTACCGACAAATCTTGGCAGGTGACTGAAGAATACATTGATGGCAAATCCATGTTTTGTTTGTTGCAAAATCCAAAGGGTATACAATCGGCAGCTTGGAATTTGGGGATAGAACGATCCCAAGGAGACATTTTGACAATTGTTAGCGCTCATTCTGTTCTCTCCAATGACTATGTTTCAAAAGCTGTCGAAACATTACAACGCACAGGGGCGGATCTTGTAGGTGGCACAGTCCGATCTATCAGTACAAGTAAGCTGGGTGAAGCAATTGCCATTGCGATGAGTACGCCTTTTGGTGTTGGAGGTGCAAGATTTCGCTACACTGATAAAGAGGAAGAAACAGATTCAGTATTTATGGGTTTTTGTCACCGATCAGTTTATGAAAAGATTGGTGGATATGATGAGGAATTGGTTCGTAATCAGGATGACGAATTCAGTTACAGGTTAAAAAAGACCGGTGGGCGAATTGTCTGCAATCCGGAAATTAAAAGTTACTATTACACCCGTTCTTCTTTTAGATCTCTCTGGGTGCAATATTTTCAGTATGGTTTTTGGAAGGTAAGGGTTTTACAAAAACATTCGAAACAGATGAGGTTAAGACAGTTTGTGCCTGCAGCTTTTGTGCTTGCGATTGTCGTTTCGATCATCTTGGCGATTACTCTCCCTTGGGGGTGGGTATCGACCGTCTTCGTTTTTAGCATCTATTTGCTCAGCAATCTCATTGCGTCGATTAAAGTTTCAGCTGATAAAGGTTGGTGGTGTCTGCCTTATTTACCGGTGTGTTTCTCGACCCTCCATTTTTCTTATGGTTTGGGTTTTATCTGGGGCATGATCAGGCACGCGGGGAGATGGACTAAGTAATATGCCAGGATTTAATGACATAGACCGCTTGAAGGCGGAATACAAAAAAAGGGATGCAGTACCTCTCAAACGGTATCGCTACTCACACAAAGACAGGGCAAATGCATTTCTACTGGAACAAAGAAGTAATTGTGTATTTGACTTATTGGGTTTGAAGGAGCAAAATCCACTTGAGGATCAAAAGATCCTCGAGATAGGTTGTGGTACTGGTGGTGTGCTGGAGGAACTGTTGGAGTACGGCGCTGATCCTGGGTCAATATTCGGGATCGATCTGATTGCGTCAAGGCTTCGTTTAGCTCATGAATTGCTACCTACCATTGATTTGATCAATGGAGATGGGCAAAAGCTGCCTTTCCCTACCGCATCTTTTGACCTGTGTCTGCAATTTACCGCTTTTTCTTCCATTCTTGACAATGAGATTAAGCAACAAATGGCAAAAGAGATGTTAAGGATGCTAAGGCCTGGTGGCGCTATTTTATGGTATGACTTCTGGTTAAATCCACTAAATAAACAGACAAGAGGCGTTGGGCTCATGGAGATCAGGCGCCTCTTTCCAGGTTGCACCTATCAGGTGAGAAAGATAACTCTTGCTCCCCCCATTGCCCGCATCTTGCTGCCATTTTCGATAAAAATGGCCACTTTGCTTGAAAAGATGAAGATCCTCAATTCACATTACTTGGTCTTGATTACTCCCCCAGAAGTCATCAAATGACATTCAAAAAGGGAATTTCTGAAAGTCTCATTTACTTCATCCATCAGCGTGAGAAATATGCTCCAAAGGCGTTTGGCCATGATTGGCTCTTGGCAGACCCCCTTTCTAGCTTTATCCTCCCTTTTCTCCATCTTGCCGTAAGTTCAACTGGTTTGAGTTTTTCAGATCAGGCTAGCCAGCGTTTAAAGAGTGGCTATATACTGTCGGTCATGCACCGCGCATGGCTTGAGTCCCAGCTAGCTCCGCTCCTGGAGGGGTTGCACCAGGCAAATCTGGATGTCATCCCTCTCAAAGGCGCCATTCTCCAGGATACCCTCTATAAATCCTTCGGTGTGCGGGGCATGGGAGATTTCGATATTTTGGTCCGTACCATCGACTTCCCAACTGTGATCCAAATGCTTCAACAGTGTGGGTTGGTGCCGCGGAGCACATCCGAACTTGCCAAAGCTCAAAACCTGCATCTGATTGATCCGAAAGATTGGCCTTGTGAGTTGAGTTTTGCTGGTGAACAAGGTCTGATGGTCGACCTGCACCATCAACTGGTTACTACCGCCTGGTTCAGGCCTGCTTATTCGGTCTCCATGGATGAGGTTTGGCAGCGTAGTGTCACGTTTTCAGGTCCCTTTGCTGATGGCTTGCCTTGGCGCTGCCGTCTTTCTCCATATGATGAATTGGCTTATCTCTGCCTTCATTTGGGCTTGCACGGTCTGCAGTTATTCAAGTCCTACCTCGATATCGACCTTTTCCTAAGGCATCTACCGGATGGCTGGGATTGGCAGAAATTCCTGTCTGTCGTCAAGTCCTGGCATACCCGTTCCTGCACCTACCATGTCTTTAAATTCACCCGGGCGTTTTTCGATACGCCAGTTCCCCGTGAGATCCTGCAGGATGTAAAGCCGGGGGTCCTGGTGCGTGCCTGGCTCAGCTGTCTGACCTCTCCTCAAAGGCTGATAGCCGGAAAACCCTCTCTGGGCTCAAAATACCCCACCCTGGTCAAGGTTGCTCTCTTCGATTCCTTTGGTCGGCTCATCACTACGATCGCCTGTGTCCTTTTTCCTCGGGAAATTCTCAAGCGCAAGCCATTCCAACTCAGGGATCTTATACATCATTGGGCGCATATCCGCCAGGTCATTGCTCGCGGCGACTGATTTTCCACTGCTCTTTCTTTTCATGTCATATTGGGGGTTATTGATGACACTATTCTCCCCATAATTTCTTTGTTTTACCCGCAATAAATTAACCAATCCCCCGTCCATTTCAGAGGCGCTCCGCCATTCTCCTTGTGGTTATAATCCCTCGCCCTTTTCCGCGAAGTCGGGGTATCCTGTCCATTTCATTTCTTCTCTCTTTTTTCTTTTTTTTCTCTGCAAGAAATTTTTTTAATTTAATCTCCCGTTAATCGTTTTCCATGACCTCTTCTAATACAATTCTCTTAATAAGATAAAAAGGAGAATAAAATTGGCTAACGATCAAAACTTAAAACCCTTCCAGAAAGGCGACCCGCGTATAAATCGCAAAGGTCGCCCCAAAAACGCCGATATCATGCGCCAAATGGCCAGTGATCTCTGCTATGAACCGGTTGACTTGTCCACTGATTCTGTCGCCCGCAGTCACCTTGAAACGATCATGCGCGATTGGCTCACCTCAGGTGACCTCCGCAAACAGCGTGCTGTTTTGGAAATTGCTTTTGGCCGGGTTCCCAGCCACGAAAAACCTAAACAAGAGCTTGGGAAGGTCATCATCGATTGGGACGACAGCTATACGATCGATCCCCGCCGCACTTTCCCGGCAAAAAATCGGCCTCCAATCCTGAGGCTACACAGCCGTTCCCTCTGGCTTCACCATAGAACCTCGTCATCCTGAGCGCAGCAGTATGTCATCCGGATTGGGAACCATCCTGAAAGGAACGAAGTGAAGGATCTTTATGTGATTGTTTCTACTTTTCATTTGTCCTCCAAAACGAGCCGCCCCCCCCACGAATCATAGTATAATGTCTATCCACGATCCGCAAGGAAGTTCAAACAGGGTCAACCGCTCTTTGAGTTCAAGTACGGGGAATTCGATGAGTGCATTCGAAGGATGGATGATCTGATGGAAATGGATGATACAACAACCGCCTCCCAATCGCGCAAGCGTATGACTGCCCACCCGTTTATGAAACGCCTCTTTGACGTCCTCGCCTCCGCCCTCGCCCTCCTCCTCCTCGCCCCCATCTTTGGGCTCATAAGCCTCGCCATCCGCCACGACTCCCCCGGTCCGGTCCTTTACCGCGCCTGGCGCATGGGCAGGAATGGCCGACCTTTCACCATGCTCAAGTTCCGCTCCATGTACGAGACCGCTGAAAGCTATAATGGCCCGCCCATCACCGGCAATGGCGACACGCGCATCACCCCCTTTGGCCAATGGCTGCGCAAGACCAAGGTCAACGAACTGCCCCAGTTGTGGAATGTCCTCCGCGGCGATATGAGCCTCGTCGGTCCCCGCCCTGAGGATGTGGATATCGCCCTCTCCTGGCCCGAGGATGTCCGCCGTGAGGTCCTTTCCGTCCGCCCGGGCATCACCAGCGCCGCCTCCATCGTCTACCGCGATGAAGAACGCCTTCTCGATCAGGCCACCCTCTTGGATGACTATCTCAAGAAGATCCTCCCCGACAAGCTGCGCCTCGACCAGCTCTACGTCCGCAGCCAGTCCTTCTTCACCGACCTGGATATCATCTTCACCACCCTCATCGTCTTCCTCCCGCCCCTCCGCAAAGCCCAGGTTTCCGAGCGTTCCATGTTCTCCGGCCTCTTCTTTAGCTTCTTCAGCCGTGTCCTGCGTTGGTTTCTTGTGGATGTCCTCGTCGTCATCTTATGTGTTGGTCTCGCCGGCATCGTCTGGCGCATCAGCACCCCCATCAATCTCGGCGTCGGCGCCTTCATTCTCGTAGCGCTCATCATCGCCGTCCTCGTCAGTCTTTTCAACACCCTCTTCGGTCTCCATCGCGTTGAATGGTCCAGCGCCAGCCCCACCTACATCCTTGATCTCGGCCTTTCCATCGCCCTCACCGGCGTCCTCATCTGGCTTGCCAATCGCTTCTGGCTCACCACTCCCTGGATCCCCTTCAGCATGATCTTCCTCATGGGGCTCATCACCTTCCTCGGCCTGGTTGCCGTACGTTTCCGCGAACGCCTGCTCACCGGCCTTGCCAATCGCTGGCTCATCTTCCGCGGCACGGGTGTGAGCCTCGGTGAACGCATTCTCGTCGTCGGTGCCGGTGAATTGGGCGAACTGGCCATCTGGCTCCTCACCCGCAGCGAATTTAAGAACCTTTTTGGTGTCGTTGGCATTGTTGACGATGATCCCCGCAAGCACGGCTCCCGCCGCCTGGGCTACCAGGTCATCGGCACCACCTTTGATATTCCCTCCCTCCTCGAAAAATACCGCATCGGCCTGGTCATCTTTGCCATCGCCAATGTCAGCGACCAGGACCGCGCGCGCATCCTTGCGTATAGTCAATCACTCAAGGTCCGCACCGTCGTCATCCCCGACCTGGTCAAGGTCCTCGAACGCTCCTTAAAAAAAGTCGAACTCCAGGACCAGGATTAACCATTCCCATCTTGTCATTGCTCCTCTTGTCATTGCGAATACTATGACACTGTCAAGGGTTGATTGACAATTAATAGACTTGGATTAATAGAGCGGTAGCCCCGAACATAAGGAGTCTTGGTTCGAGCTACTGCGCAAACTATTTTCAG
>Ga0123335_1002781_pt1 | contig 25469 bp, 15 predicted proteins | sample BiotimSIPDNA_2_FD_89707 | JGI IMG/M metagenome (GOLD analysis project Ga0123335, IMG submission 89707) | Anaerobic biogas reactor microbial communites from Washington, USA - Biogas_R2 time_0 SIP DNA | ecosystem: Engineered > Bioreactor > Anaerobic > Unclassified | place: Washington, USA...
AACAGTGTGGAATTCTTATTGCACTTAAAGTATATTCGGTGTTAACATAAATGTATTATCTTTATTACATTGGCCCAGAATAAATCAGTGAACAGTCGGCAGACTCGTTATTAGCAAAATGCGATCTGTAACTGTATAATAAATCTATATAATCATGTAATTAGCCGGTTTAATGTTCTTTAAAATGGAGTTTACCAGACTCCGGTAATTCACCAAAGTACGTAAAAATGCTTAAAAATTGATTTTGAATGTCAACTTTCGTGCATAAGTGGTATTCTGTACTGAATGATTCCTATAATCCACCTGTTTTATTTCCGGAAAATTGGTAAAAAAAATGAAAAATATCAAAAGCTCCATACAGATTGCAGTCCGTCACCCATCAAGTGGTTCACAGCTTCTGGCAAAAACGATAGCTGATGCATTTTTGGAAGCGACATGGATAAGCAGGGATCTGAAAATCCGGTTTTGTATTATTTACATGAAAATGATTATTGGATGTGAACTCGAGCAGACTATTAATGACAAATTGCTGGAGAAAGTTACCAGAAAATCACTCCCGTTTGGAATCCGGCTTTTGAAACGTTACCCCGAAACCGGCATATTTGTATTGGTAAAGCTTATTATCAATGAATTAAATCAAAAACAGAATTTTTCACTGGAACAGCTTGTAGAATTTCATTCCGAACTTCTTTCCCACTTTTTTCCTGATATCTGATATTGACTTACTGCAAGTGTTGACATTTTTCTAAAAACCGGCATTATAAACTTATCTGACAGAAAAAACAGCCTGGTTCTATGTTATTCCAAGCAACCTTCTGACTGCACTCACCAGTTCTGTCGATTCACCTTTCGTTATAAGATCATCAGCTCCTGCTTTTTTAGCTGATTCGTAAAATCGATCGGAATCATGTCCTGTAACAATCAAAAACTTTATACCAGGAAACGATTCATGTACCTGTTCGACAAATTCTATACCACTCATTCCGGGAAGTGTGATATCCACAATTACCAGATCAGGATTCGATTCTTTGATTACATTCAGCGCATCTTCTGCATCCGAAACTTGTGCAGCTATTTCAATTCCCTTTTCACGGCGAAACATAGCTTTGTAAAGGATCTGCATCTCCTCATGGTCTTCAACAATAACAATCCGTTTTTTCGCCATACTACCATAATAACCTGATGATGAACCCATTTCAGATATTTCTACCCTTTTCCACAGAATAACTTTACCTTTTGATAGTATACCAGACCGTAGAAAACAGAAAGCAACACTTATGCCAAAAGCTTTTTTGAAAATTGAATTGACCGAAGTCAACCACTTTTTTCGATGAGAAATTAATACAACAGGATAGTTTTAGTCAGGACTTATTCAAACCTCTAACAAAGCAGTTCGTCAATTGAAATACAATCCTTTTTGGCAATCTGCCTAAGCCAGATTTCCAGTGTCATATAACGGCCAATAATATCTGATTTGTCGATTCCATTTTTACTTTGAACAATATAGGTTCTGATTTTAACAGGATCAACATAATTGAAAATCAATGCGTCATCATTCTTGAATAGTTTTTCCAGCAAAATTCGGGATGGTTGCGTGCACAACAAGTTCCTATAGTTTGTAAAGGATCTGTTCCGGCGGGTGATTGGTAGAATCGTTGAAAGTTTGTCTAAAACTCTTTCGAAAGAATACTTTAAAAATACTTGACAATTATTTTTTGCAATCGGCAAACCGGTCTTTTGCCAAGGTATATCGGAAAAAAATTCGGGGAAAGTGTGAAGAAGAACTTTTTTGTAAAAAAAAGCATTTTTCAGAAACCGATCTGGAACAGTAAGAGTAAATTCATAAAGGTCATTATCCATGAAAGGGATTCTAGTATGTATAAGCACATTACCGATCACCAACCCCATTGCAATAAAACGCCTCCCCCTATCCCTGAACATATTGTGCATCCCTTTATTACCTCTGATATACGTTCCACCAAGAATAGCATCACCAAGAAATCCATTCAGTTCAATGTGATACAAATTTTTGATTGCGTTGAGTTGTTCTATACCGTGCATATGAATCAAATTAAGCTGTCCATCTGTCCACCACACGCCTTTACAACGATTTGTCATCCAGTTATTCTCATCTATAACATGGACTGTATGCGGATAATTTCTAATAGCCGCAACTTTTTTTGCAATCCTTACGTCCAAACAGTCTGGACTGCCAAATGTAAGCGTTTGGGGAGAAGGTGTATGATCTTGCGGGAAAGCAGCAAGTAATGCACGTGAATCCAGTCCCCCGCTAAGGGAAATTCCAATATTATCACCTGGATTACACCTTTTTTCTACAGCATTTTTCAATAGTTTTCCGGCTTCGTGTGCCATTTCATCAATATCAAATAACCTTTGTTCAGGATGCCTGATTTTTTTTACGCTCCAGTATAAGTTTGAAACAACTTTATTTGTTTTTAAATCAATAGTAATAATGGTTGCAGGTTCAATCAATTTTACATCCGAAAACCATGTTACAGAACCGCAAAAGTGGCCTTCTTTAATAAATTGATCAACTGCATCAGGAGTGACTGAGGGCGAATATGAAGGAATAAATAAAAACGGTTTTATTTCAGATGCCCATACATATCCATTCTTTCTTCTGTGTAAAAAAAGATGACGTAACCCAAAACGGTCTGTTATTATTTTCAAGGATTGGTTTTTCTGGTCATAAATAACAGTGGAAAAGATCCCATCAACCCTTCTCAAAAACTGAACAAGTTTACCATTGCGATAATATTCATATAATAACGACAAATCTGTGGGGAAGTTCTTCTGAAAACTGCTCCTGTTGTAGAATTCACCGTCAAACCAGATATAAACACTATTCTTTGTATATGGCTGTAATTCCTTTTGGATTATTCCGTTTGTTACACGTGTTGCACACAGGTCCCTATCTTCAAAGATTCTGTCAATAAGATAACATGGGAAAAAAGTAACAGCTCTCTGCATTTTTTTCAGGACGCCGATATAATCATCCGATTCAAACGCTCTTTTTGTAAAACCAAGCAAACCAGGCATCAGATCTCTATACTCCTGTCAAAACAATATATTCCAGCATACCGGAAATTTAACACACCGCGATTTCATCAAAGCTGTAACACTTTTTTCACCCGATCCACTATTGAAGCAGATTTTGGGGATTTTAAACTGCTTAAAAGATTCAGCGACTGCAAAAAAGATGATTTGAAACCGAATCGTAAACACAACATATACGATGTAAATCCTGTCAGACTACCACTTATGAGAACAACTGCACGTGGCCAGTTTGACGGCCAGGAGATACCCGATATTGTTATCAGGGTAACAGGTATCATAAAACAACTGCACGCAAAAGCAGGGAGGAAAAGCCTGGTATATTCAAGAGGACTTATTGCAGTTATCCTGTAATTTATAATTAGAAACAGTGCAAACACAACGATTGAACGAATCAATGTCGCGATACAAATACCTTCAAGTCCCCATTGCAATCCGACATATGTTGCTATCATCATCGTTACAAACATTAAAAAATTCCACATAACAGTGGATCCGACTTTCCCTTTGGAAATCCATAATGATTCGGGAAATATCGTCAAGGTATACATTACCCCTGTCAAAGCCATCCATCGCAATGGAGTTGCAGCATTAATCCACTCCGAGTCTTTTTTTAAGAAGCATATAATCTGCATCACCTCCTCAGACATAACACTCATCGTCAGAAGCAACGGCACAGCAAAAAGTGAAGCGAAAATGGTTATAGATGCAAAACTTTTATTGACACTCCCGGGATCATTCTGAAACTTTGAAAAGGAAACCAGTACCACATTACCGTATATCGCATGTACTATGGTTCTGGGGAGCATGGCCAGGTCGTAAGCGAAACTGAACAAACCAAGATTCGCCTCATTGAGAAATTTACCAGTAATTAAAAAAGGTATGCTGTAGCGTGCATAATCACATAATCTTAGTAATATTATCCCCAAACCGAAATAGAAGAGCGGTTTGAACCTGGAAAACGGGATCAATTCTGGTTTGGGTATTTTTACAGTAAACATGATAATTACTGCAGATGTGCACTGATAAGAAAGGCTTCCGGCAACAAGGGCCCATGCACCATACCCCAAAGCAGCTAATGCAATAGTTGCAGATGCGGAAACGAGTGCTGCTACAGCTTCGATTTTTGCAAGCATACCATAACGCATTGTGCGCTGAAGAATTGCATTATGAACTGATGTTGCAGCAGAAAAAATTATTACAATTGCACCTGTCCTCAGATAAGTTGTCAATTTTTCAGCATTTAAAAAGTTTTCTGCGTATGGTGCAGAAATATATACTGCTGCATATAAAATCAAACCCCAGAACAGGCTTAATAAAAAAGACACCCCGATCTCTTCAGGGTACAGTTTTTCTTTCTGAACCAGTGCTGTTGTCAAACCCATTTCATTAAGCAGGATTGCAAAACTTACAAGTATGGTCACATAACGAACCATACCAAAATCTTGTGGTGCAAGAAGATTTATCAGGAAAAGCTGCGTGCCATACATTAATATGTGGCGAATCATTTTTCCGGCTAAAACAAACGTTCCGGATCGGAAAATTGCAGAATTTATCGAACCGGAATTATCACTTTTAATGCTGGACCCCATATTAAATTTCTATTCCAAATCTGATTGGATACAACTAATTAATCTAAACCGGACATTCTAAGCATGCGGTGAATGGTCGCTGGCACTGAGCGGGTTTTATAGCTTCTATAGTGACATCTGTCTGGCTGATACAGCCAAACTGATAAAAAGTCGTTATGCCAATTCTGTCAAAAAGACTCGCGTAAAGGAATTATCCGGTTATGGTAATAATAGGGAAAAATAGTTGATCCTCAGATTTATCTCCAGCACTTCCATGATTTAAAATTTTAACTGATACCGTTCTCCATTGCTGGTAACTGGAATATTTTTAAATAAGCTTTTAGAAAACTCCTGTGATCTGATCTGTAATTTCTCCGGATTTCCCAGAATCTGCCCTGCACTTAATTCTTTGGATTCAACATTATTGCAAAAAATCAGCATTTCTACAGTTGTATTTAGTTTTTGTGCAACGATATCCATATCATCACCTTCTCTTGTTACATAATATTCAGAGTCTCTGTGCGGAATTGAATCGTAATAAAAAGCAACCCTACTATACAACCGCCCGGCAGTGAACGAATCACTTATGCGGATAATTGTACCTGCCGGCAGAAGAAAACCGGATTTGTATGTATTACTCAAAATTGAGGGGTTATGATACAAAAATTCATCCCTGGAAATACCCAGAACAGCACTTATTTCGGAAGCAGTCATGCTGTGTAAAAGTATGACATCTTTTCTATTGTACGGTTTTTCATATTGAACAGAACCAAAATAATGATATGCACTGTCTGCAGCATGTAATGCAGCTATAAAGCAGGAATAGAAGTTTTTTGAAGCAAACCGGAAAGTGGAACTGGAATACTTTTTTATAATAACACCAATATCTCTGGAGCCGGTCTGCAAAATAGCCTTCAATACTCCTGTAATTCCGTGGTTGTATGCCGTAAGTGATAACGGCCACGATTGGAGAACTTCATAATTTCGTGCAAGAAGCCTTGCAGCTGCATAAGTTGATAATATCGGATCCTTTCTTTCATCAATGTAACTGTTTACTGTAAGAAAAGCTTTCCCTGTAAGTGGCATAAATTGCCATATACCCGCCGCACCGACTTTCGAATACACATCATAATTAAATGAGGATTCCACGTGCGGGAGATAAGCCAGCTCAAGTGGAAGATCAAACGAACCAAGTATCTACCTTATAGTATCCAGATAAGCACCAGAACGTTTAAGACTTTCAATAAACCGCTCCCTTTGCCCCTGTTGAAATCTGACACGTTTATGGGCATTCTCCAATGCTTCAGGCGGATATTCCAAATAGATCGACGCTATTTCCCAGTCAAGTTTATCCCATGATGTTACCTCTTGTTCCTGTACCGCTTTAATTGCCCCAACAATTCTGTTTACAGGTTTAACAAGATACTTATCCAGTTGTTTTCCGGTCAGATCACCCTTAAACACTTTCTGATAAATAATACCGGGAAATTCACTGTCATGGATCAGTACTTCGTTTATAGAAACCTGAGTATAGATTTTTTTCCAGAAAGTTACATTTTGCCTGAGATTTTCGGAGACCGGAAAAATTGTATCATTATCTGAATCCGCTGAAAACGTTAAGGAAAAAATCACACAGATCTGGAGTATGGATAAAGCGATTCCAAACTTCATTGAAGCTCCCGGACCTATTTGACAAACAAATCATTTGTTAAAATCTCCTGCCTGAATCCGTCAGGTTCAGGTTGCTAATCCGTATAAAGCGCAATTATCCTGCCATTTATTTATGAAAAATATTGGAATTAAAAATTGGAACAGAACAAGCATCCAGGGTCAGAACTCGGGGCTCTGAGTCGGAATCAATCCTGAATTCACATTCTCTCAATCGCAAACTGATAAGAGTCTATGCTGGCTGTTATCTTGCCAGCATAGTTTTGGTATTAATCATGTTTCCATTTTTAAGTGAAACAAAGTAAAATCCGGATGTGAGATTCTTAAGCATGATTGTGTGTACACCAGCTTTAAGCCGACCGGTTTCCAGTCTTCGAACCAACATTCCCATGGGTGTATAAACAGACAGCTCAACTGATGAAGCTGTTTCAAGATTAAAAGCAACTTTATTGTTTATTACCTGCAATGAGGGGGATGAGCGGTCTTTAACCCGATTATTTTTAAAATCAGGACATATTGATGTCACATCTTCTTTCTTCACCAATCCGACATTCGATTCATTTGCGGCACTCGACCATACACTACCCTCTTCATTGAAATCAAACAGCATATCATCATCAAGCATAATATTATCAAAATAGATGGTTCCAGTATACGTTTCACCAACAGCCCAGTATTGAAACAGGATTTCCTTAACATCCGCAAGGTCACTGCTGTTTAAAGCCTGCTCTTCATATTTGAAAGCTTCAACAGGTATCGTAATTGTTTGCCAGATCCCCTGCTGGATTGTGGAAAAATCTATTGTATGTTCCTGCGCTGGACTCCATTTGTAATCATTGGATACCTTGATCACCACAGGCATTTGAAGGTTGGTATTACTGCCCTTTTCCACTAAAAGTGAAAATGATACAGATTCTTTACCGTCAAAGTTTGCTGAAAATGAAGTCCCCAGTTCATTATATGCACCATTTTCCATATCCGGAGACGGTAGATCTGTAAGTACTAACTTCATGACATAATCGCCGCTCATCTCTTCAATAACAACATCCTTGATCATAATATCGTCTTTATGTTCGTTAAACAGTGCTTCCAAAGCCGGAGCAGTTGTAAGATAGTTACCAAGCAAAGACCCAGAATCCGGTTCAGACATACACCAGCTCATTGCACCGGCGTAACCGTTATCATATGCATACTTAAAAGCATCGGTGATAGTTTTTGATGTCTTAAGCGACTGATTGCTGCCTGGCCCTGTCGTACTTGTACTCCAGCTTTTTGCCGGAAACTCTCCGATAAGAACCGGGCGATCCATTCCCCAGTATGATACAGGATTGTGAAAAGGTGACTTTTCCTGACCTGCCCACTCCGGATAGTAATGGACCATGTAAAAATCCAGATACCCGTCTTCATCACCACCAGCAGCAATAAGAGACTCATCACTGTATTCTCCTGTATAACCGGTTTCAGCAATACCGGTTGAAGCCATTTTCATCGAGTTACGATGAACAAACCCTGCTATTTTATTTGTAATACGTAGAATATCATTCTGAGATATTTTTTCCATGACATGCCCCCAGTTAGCCGACGCGAGCATACCCTCCGGTTCATTAAAAACTTCCCAGCACATGACAGCCGGATGACTTCCGACAGTTTCCATTATTGGTCTTAACCCGTTTTCGAGATAAGTATCAAGGTTGGACGGTTCAGTTAAAAACTTATGGTTAGCTTCCAGATTATAGTCACTGTAGTCTGCTTTTCCGGCACCATCACCCGGCACAAGCATATCAAAAGAAAAAAGGCACATTGATACAACGACCCCGTAGGCATATGCAGTATCAAGTCCGGCTTTCATATTTTCGATTGTTTTCGAACCCAAACCGGTTACCTTACCATCAGAATCAATTTTTGGACAGTTTGAAGCATCTGTATGAAGCCACCAGCGCAGACAATTACCTCCTGCTTTTCGAATCTGTTTCACTTTCGATGCAAACAGGTTCATATCAGCTTTGCTGTCGCCAACATCTCGCCCGAAAGTATTATTCGAGAGCCAGGCGATATTCATACCTGAAAGAAACACCTTTTTACCATTGATCACCGCCCAGTTTCCATCCATTGAATCCCGGACTGTTTGTGGTTGCACGGCAAAACTGTTTGTAAGCAATCCGGAAATGATCGTTAGCAGTATCACATTCTTGAACTTCATCAGACCTCCTGGAAATAAGGGAATTTTCCGACATTGATGCAGGATAAATATATACAATTTAGCCGTTTAATTTGTGACAAAACCATCGATTCAGTTCATATGCACCTAAAGAAGTGTTGGCGTTTATGCCAACGATATAAGTGTTTTCCCGAAGTTTTGGGAGGAATTTCCAGAACAAATTTTGGGACGGACTACTTTTTTGCTCATTTAAAACCAGGTAATACCAAATACTTACTATAAAACAACATATTAACAATCAAGACTGTATGCTAAGATTGGTAAAACCGGTTTACTGTACCCGTTCAGTTGAAAAAGAACAAAAAGATAGTCCGTCACACCGTTCCCGTTATGGAATATCTTTTGCTTCCAGAATAGATCAAATTACCTTGCTGCATTTTCACCTGATTTGAGGAGGAACTTATGGTCAAAATCAAAAAAGCAATGACAGGGTTTTGTCTGATTACAATAGTGTTTATCTCACTGTCGCAGACTCAGGAAGCGCATGAATCAAAAATCAGGGCCGCACAAAATCCTATTGCAGACCGTACCTTCTTTGGAATACAAAATTATACCGGTTTTGGTATTGGACCAAACGACAGAGTAAATAACATTTTAAACATTCAACCGGTTGTTGTATTCCCGTTAGGCTCCTCCTGGAACTTGACAACCCGCCTCATTTTGCCACTGTCTTATCAGCCGGACATTTTTAGCAGCAGTGGTGGTAATTTCGGCTTAGGCGACGTAACAACTGCATTTTATTTTAATCAACGAACCTATCAACCGTTTGTCTGGGGGATCGGTCCCACATTTCTTTTTCCTACTGCAACCGATAATGCACTTGGAGCAGATAAATGGGGTGTAGGAGCATCTGTTATAGCCGAGTATAATAAAGATAACTGGCTGGCTGGTATAATTTTAAATAATACCTGGTCTTTTGCCGGATTGGATAACAGGCCAGATATCAATCTTTTCACCATGCAGCCTTTCATTAATTTCATCATTCCAAACACGAATGGACTAACAGTAATCACCTCACCCGTTATTACAGCAAACTGGGAAATTGATGATGATCGTTGGACTGTACCACTTGGCGGAGGTTTGGGCTATCTTTTTCAATTTGGAAATTGGTCAACATTCCTGACCGTTCAGGGTTATGGGAATGTAACATCACCAGCTTACAGTCCAGACTGGAATCTAATTGCTACAGCTCAATTACTGTTTCCAAAAAATAATATTGAATAAACTAAAAGGTGGATATATGGAATCAGGTAAACAGTTATTAGCAGAATTTGTAGGTACATTCTGGCTGGTATTTGGAGGCTTGGGCGCTGCCATATTAGCTGCAAATGATCCGGATCTTAAATCAGGTGTAACAGGAGTTGCTCTTGCATTTGGCCTCACACTTCTAACCATGGCTTATGTAATTGGACCAATTAGTGGCTGTCACATAAATCCGGCTGTTACGATTGGGCTATGGGCTGGTGGAAGATTTCCTGCAAGGAAAATAGTTCCATATATAATTGCACAAATATTGGGTGGAATAGCTGGTGCCGGTATAGCTTATGCAATTGCATCAGGAAAAACTGGATTCGATATTTCTACTGGCCCTGGTGCTAATGGTTATGGAATCCATTCACCGTCGGGATATTCAATGTGGGCTGGTTTTCTTGTTGAAGTTGTGTTGACTCTTGGTTTTGTATTTATAGTTTTGGGTTCAACAGATATTCGTGTTCCCAAAGGGTTTGGCCCAATACCCGTTGGGCTTGCATTGACACTGGTTCATTTGATTGGTATACCTGTAACAAACATGTCTGTAAACCCGGCTCGCAGTCTGGGACCGGCTGTATTTGCAGGTGGATGGGCTTTAAGTCAATTATGGCTGTTTTGGGTGGCACCTTTGACAGGAGCAATTATTTCAGGATTAATTTATCGGTTTACCCCTTTAAAAGGCGGAGAAGCACTTTTAGCATTGGAAAAGTAACGAACAGGTTCAAAATCGCTGTATTACTTAATTTTTGATATACATTTGGTGTGAATGCTTTAACCCCGGATTTAGTAAAAAAACTATTAAAAGATTTCTGTATTGATTGTTTACTAAAACCTGAATAGTCACAGTTCTTGCAAGAATCTTTTCACGGGCACTGACATTGAGGGCTGGTTTAAGAAACAAAAGAAGTGCTTGAAAACATTTGATCATGGGAGGTGGTTCAGGTGTCTTTACAATCACAAATCGTTTTCTGTACCGGGAATCGTTTCTGCAAACTCATCAATAGTTAATCATGTCATCATCCAGACTAGAATAACCGCTGTTAATTTTTTTGACAATGAGATGAATTATGAAAAGAATGTTTTGTTTAATATGCCTGATATCCAGTTTATCTGTATTTGGTAATAATTACCGGTCTAAACTTATGAATATGAAAAATGAATTGTTCAAAAATAAAAACGTTTCACATGCCCACAAACATAAGAAACATGCTTATTTAATGACAGATGATACATTCCGTTTTTTTATATCAGAATTGAAAAATACCTGGCCTGATTACGAAAAATATAAAGTTTACCTGAAATATCTTGTAAAATATGATCTGACTGTAAAACAATTGGTAAAGATATCTTCCCTTATAACCTTTGATAAAGATAAAATTGAAACGATATCCCTTTTATATCCCTGCGTTACTGACAAAGAAAATGCAATTGAACTGGTAAATGCTGTTAATGATAAAGACTCATTAATAAAAATACTAAAGCAAAAATAGATTTATTTTAATCAGGGGAAATAACTTAATGTTTCATCTGGAGCGCTGCCAATCAGGAAAACTGGCCATCTTTATTACCATCCCTGAATAAAAACAGGCAGGTGAATACAGTATCTTTGTTAAATAAGCATCAGGAATATACTAGTGGTTTACAGTAAGGTCCTTTTTGAAAATCCGTTTAATTGTATAGTGGATGTCGTATTGCTGAAAAGTATCAAAATGGAGCATGAGACCTGTCTTATGAAGATTACCCCTCAAGGATCTGTCTGGAATTAAGCTTTAAAAATTTGCTCTACTTATACATTTTTACAAAACAAATGCAGAGGTGTTAAATCAAGCCTCTGCATTTTTTCTGCGTGCCCCTCTGCGTTTTTTTATGGAATATTATTATCCAGAATTAGAATGTTATTCGAAGATGCACAATAGAATTTGTCATTTTTGATGTATAAGGTTTTAAGATGATTATTTATGTTTATGTTACTGCATGTAATCAGTTCGCCACTTTCAGTTAAAGCACATATGAATTTATAATATGAAACGAAAATTCTATTTGTTTGTGAATCAATACATATTCCTTGAACGTATGGCAATGAATAATATTTATGAGTAATCTTTATATCTGCAAAGTTTACATACCTGATTGAACAACATTTATTAGAGTAGACTCATTCTAAAAAAGAAAATTCAAATGCCGATTAGAGTAATTTAACGGGTAGCAAAAACCTGCCTTTTTAGCATGATATAAAATTTAAAAACCCATGGCAAAATTATTGGATCATGTTTTTTAGCCTAAGAATAAGCGTTTAAGACCAGAAACAATATCTTTTTAATTGCTAAAGTCTTTTATAACAGACAGTTGAGGTCCGACCCAATAAAGCCATTTACAGCATCTTATCCTGATACTTTAAAGCATTCATCAAATTGCCATAAAGCTGTAATCTTGTATTAACAAATGATGTTACGGTTCTGTCCTTTTCGAATCTTACATCCGAAAATAACTTTTCGTTCCCGAAATAGAGTCGAATTGTTTTTGAAGAAAATTTCTGAAGATACCATTCAATACTTTCTACTCTCTTTATATTTTCTTCATCATCATTTGAACCATCCCCCCCGGTTTCATCATTAAACAGAACAAGATCGTATTTGCCTTCGGGAATGTTATCCTTAAATGTCTCGTAATGAATATTTGCTGGATTAAAACTCATTTCCCTGAAAAAACGCCTTATAAATTCATTATCAGAGTATTGTGGTGTAACCACCAGTATCCTCTTTTTTGTTCTCAACTGATGTTCTTCATTTTCCTGCATCAGCAGCTCATTTATTGCAATTTCATTTTTCTTAAGAGCGCTACCGAGTATTTCCTTACCTTTTTTGTCTGCATAATTTTTAAAATTGAAAAAAAGTATAAACCCGCCACCAATAAATAAAAAACTTAATAAAGTGCTGATTATACCTATATATCTGTTATTTCTGCGGACCTCAAGAACAAAACTTTCAAAATCATTTTTTGCGCTTTTTTCAAAATTCGTAAATTCAGTTTTTCGTATGTTTTCCATTTTTTCAAGATAGTCAAGCCTCATTTCATGATCTATCAATCTTTGAACTGTTATGCTGTCACCATCAAATGCTTCAGAAACTGTTGAAACTACCAGTAAAAACGATATTAACCGGATCATGATTTTCTCCATCAGGTAACGTTAATTATTGACCGATTTTCCATTGCTTACCTTTATAATGAATATTTTATCATGCATTTTCTCTGCCATAAACAAATGTTTACCCTTTTGTGTGCAGCAGAATTGCTGAATAATTATCCCTGAACCCGATGTAATCTCCAGAGTTGAAAAATAAAATTGGATTTTTTTCTTTGAATTCTTCCTTAAATCCCCCATCTCGCATGAAAAGAGCCCTTATTCCACTACCGCAATCTGAACTCCACGCTCCGCGATCATTTCCTTTTCCCAATACTTATATTCTATCTGAATTGACAATTGTATCTATGACAAAGATTATCATTTTATACGTAAATATAATCTCTATACGATTTTTTCTTGTATTATACTTATATAAATGTTATTATAACAAATACCAAATGACATTATAAAAGGAGTTCTAATATGGATTCGACCAGACAGCTTTTTACTTCCGTCCTTATGTGTTTCATTCTAACCATGACAACCCAAACCTTTGCCTCTTTTTCACCAAATCAAGCCCAAAAAAATGTAATGAAATATCGTATTGAAAAATTACGGAATCTAAAAAAAAGAAATATTTCATTACAATCCAAACAGATAAACCACAGTCTGGCAAAAAGACAAACAGCCGCCAATACCGTTTCTGAGGTGTATATTGAGGAAAGATGGAACGGCCAGGAATGGGAAAAAGTAAGGCGGGATTCGATTGTCTACAGTACAAAAGGCACCATATTTGGTCAAGAACTGGAACCATCATTTGAACAATCTCAGAATTGGGATGGCAGCAAGTGGGTAAACGACACTAAATGGGAGATTATTTATCCGGAGGATCTAACCAGGAGAGGAATTTCAGAATGGGACTGGGATAACAGCAGTCAATCATGGAAACTTTCATACATGAGTTGCGGCAAAATAGATACTTTAGATAATAATGGAAATGAAATCACTCTCCGGGACGCTTCATACAGTGAAACATCCAAAAGATTTTATTTTACTGCCAATGAAGAGACTGATGATGGGTTTATCAGTTACCAGTACCTGATATTTACACAGGAAGGAACAATAGATTCATCCGAGATGTCCAAGACTCGCTGGATTCGACAATCCAATTTAAATGACACTATAGAGTATCGTGTAGACGAGTGGGATTCATATTCAGATACGTGGTATGAAGGTGTTTATAAAGTTTTCCGTTACATGGAAAATGATTTTGTCCTGTACGACAGTATACTGGTCGATATAGAGGGCGAATGGAAGTTACAGGAATTGGATAAATTTATTTTTTCCGACAACTCATTTCATGCACAATACAGCTATTATGACATGTGGTTTGATCCGGATTTACAGGAGTGGGAAGGTGAAGGTACAATAGAATTCGTCGAATATCTCAATAACAGCAAAATAACCAGATACATTGGCAGTGAATGCGAATGGAACCCCACAACTTCAAAGTGGGAGATTATTGATGAATATGCAGAGGAATACTGGTTTGAAAACGGAACTATATTAGAATCATTCTTCGAAAAATCGTTAGATGAAGAAACCGGTGAATGGTTTGGTGAAGGCAGCAAAGATACTTTAATATCACCATTTCAGGAACCCTTTTACAAAGAATTCTATTTTGACTGTCAAAATGATAGCTGGAAACCATTTAACAGATTTTCTGTAAAAGACAGTACAGATAATATCATTATTTGCCTTGAGGAAATTCTCGACGACGAAACAAATGAATGGTATTCCTGCTCAAGAAGAATTGGGCATCTGGATAATTCAGACAGAATTATTGAAGAGATCGAACAGTGCTATATGGGTGAAGACAATCATGATTGCTGCGGGTATTTAACTGATTACGAAATCGGCTGTAATTTCGATACCCGTAAAGTCTATTCCTATAATGAAAAAGGTTTACTCGAAAGTGAAACAGAATGGCAATGGAGCCCAAAGCAGCAAGCATGGCTTGAGAATGTAAGATTTGTCTATCCTTACGGCAAAGAACCTTCACTTGACTCAAAAATATCAACAGGTAATAAGCATATAATTCTTCAGAAACCTGCACTTGATTTCAATCCAGTAAAGGGTCTCTTATCTGTGTATACTCCTGTAAAACAAAATGTTCACCTTGATATTTTTACTTTTTCAGGGAAAAAAGTTTACCAGATTAATTCTGTCTCTTCTGGAATACAAACCATGGATATACGTTCGATAATTCCTGCTTCAGGCCACTATCTGGCTCAGCTCCGCACACCATCAGGAAAAGCATCAACAAAGATCATGCTGATTCGATAGTTTCCAAGCCCCGGCTTTGTAAATCCGAAGCCGGGCTCTTGATCTTTTTTATCATCATGGCCAAGCGCACACGACCCCCGCGGCAGTTTATTGCAGCTCTGCAACTCCTGTTTGGGGGCGTGTGGGAACCTGTGAATAATTCAGAATTAAAGAGAAATCGGGAACCAATCAGAAACAATAGGATTAAAATTACAAACAATCGGATAAAAGCGTAAATAATAAGATACAAATTACAAACTTTCCCGTATTAATGAATTGAACAATTAATAATAAGATGTCGCTTAATCCGGGTTTGTGAATTTGGTTTTTTATTGCTTGGGATTTGTTTGATATTTTACTTCTTATTGAGATTTGGAATTTTCTTCGACCTCTTCCCCCCGGTCCCCCTTCTCCCGCAGGGAGACGGGGGACAGCAGGATAGTAATGTTTAAGATGGTAATTTCCACATTCGTAAACTTTCATACTTTTTCCACTTCAGTGGATTAAGAAAACACAGGTTCACCGCGGCCGTGATGTTGAGCAGCACCTGCACATAAGGAAAGCGGCTTTTACTGTTTGAGTCCCGCTGTCTTAATTTACCTATTAAACGAGTTTAAAAATGTCTTCAGAGCGGGCAAGTTTAAAAGACGCTTTCTTTTTAAATCACTAAAAACTTTACTTACTGTTATTATTTGCAGGTGATAAGCGAAACATGGCCGCCAAGGGCACTTTTGTCATTGCCATTCTTTAACCGTAAGGAGTTTAGCCTTCGGCTTTGCTATATTATATAATTTTGCGGTTTGGGTACTTTTTTGCCCTGGAAAAAGTACCTCGTCGTCCGGGCGCGAAAGCCCGGATGTCTCCGACGGCCCCTTTCTTTCCAGGGCGAAAGAAAGGGGGAAAGAACGCCCTGAGAGCCCCACACTGGCTTTAACATTCGCACTTGTCGCCCGCGGAAGCGCTTATAAACTCGCGGACTCGAACAATAAGCGCAGAAACAAGAGCGGCCGAAAAGCGCTCATCGCCAGTGATTGGGGCGGAATCCTGCATACTAACTTCAAATTCGTATGGGGCTCACTGCCGTTCGCCCCGAAAAAACATCCTTCTATGTAATACTATTTGAGATTTTTTTTAATAAAACAATATTATCAAATCGATATCCACTTCAGTGGATGAAGAATATTCAGGCCCTCCGCGGCCTTTATGTTGAGCAGCACCTGCACATAAGAAAAGCAGCTTTTACTGTTTGAGTCCCGCTGTCTTAATTTACCTATTGAGCGAGTTTACAAACTGTCTTCAGAGCGGGCGAGTTTAAAAGCTGCGTACTGTTTAAACCCATAAAACCTTTACTTACTATTTTTATTAGCAGGTGATTAGCGAAACATGGCCGCTCCCAGGGCATTTTGTCATTGCCATTCTTTAACCGTAAGGAGTTTAGCCTTCGGCTTTGCTATATTATATAATTTTGCGGTTTGGTTCCTTTTTTGCCCTGGAAAAAGGAACTCGTCGTCCGGGCGCGAAAGCCCGTATAGTTAATTTTTACTACCACTCTTAAAAATTCTTTTATATAAGAAATAATGAATTTACAGAGAATCATCATGTCCGCCGAGCGCACACGTCCCCCGCAGCAGCTAATAAAAATTCGAAACAAAACGATTAGGAAAACTCAAAATACGAAACAGGAATAGAACAATATATTGATATTGTGGGCGTGTGGCAACCTGTGTATAGTTCTGTTTACAGGAAATCGGAAATAATCAAAAAAATCAATCATTGTTTTAATCATCCTAATCAGGTACAATCAGAGGTTCAGACATTTTCCTGTTGCGATTTGGGTTTTATTCTTAGACTTTTTTTTCCCAGTCCTTAAATCTCACTGCCCACCCTGTTCCCTATTTCCACCTCGAATGTTATTTATGGAAAAAATCGGCAGTATATGATAATCTTATTTTAATGCAGAATAGGTTTCATATCATCTTGTTGATCCTGTTAACCGTAATTTCCATTTCCTCAGCGTCATATTTTCGCTGGCTGACCGATATTTATGGTAAAAACAGTGGTCATACAACATGCAATTTTCTGACTATTCCCGTTTCTGCCGTTAATATTGCACGCGGCAAAGCCTCTTCACCAGGCTCAATGGACGCAACAGACTTGCCCCTTTTTACTGCCAATTCTGCCCTTTTCGACCGATATATTTTCGCCCTAAGCCACACAGAGTGGCTCTTCGGGCTTCGAAAGGAGTATGGAGCAGCCCTGTTCCCTGTTCTGGATATCGGCACTTACGGCTTTTTTACACAGGTTTTTACTCCCGGTTCAATAAATGATGCCAGGGATATCAATGAACAACCATCAAACCCCAAAATGATTGAATTCTCTGCAGGTGCCACTTTCGCCAGATCATTCCTGAACAAAAAAATCAATGCCGGACTTGCAGTCTCATATATCGAAAGCCGCCTTGACCACATTTCTGCAAGGACCGTAAATGGTACTTTTGATCTTCTTTTTATCGGCACCCCATGGATCAGTTCCAGAATCTATTGCGCTAATTTCAGTCCCGGAATTTCCTACGGAACAACCAGAGAACACCTCCCCCTCGAAACAGGACTCTCGATGCTGTTTTCACCACTACCCACAACCCTTCCTTTAACCTCATTTTTCAATTTTGATATCGGTATCGGATTAAACAAAACAGCAGATTACCCATTAGCCGCAGGTATCAGTACCGAGATTGAAGCTGCCAGATATTTTTATTTCAGAGCAGGTTATGAACACGATTTCGGCACCTCTCCTTCATCTGAAGGATTAGGACTGGGTATCGGATTCCATAAAGGTGTCTATGGTATTGATGCAGGGTGGAGATCACAATCCAGAGAGTTAGGTTCAGTTTGGTCTGCAACCATGAAAATACAGCTTGAAGAGATCTCTCCCAGAACTGCAAAAGATTATTACGATATCGCACTCAAACATTTCAGGAAAAACAGATACGGATTATCAACCCTGTATCTGAAAAAAGCAATCCGGCTCGATCCCAATCTCTGGGAAGCACATACCCTGTTACACAGGATTAATTCCGAAATACTCAGAAACGAGAAAAAAGAGATCGCACTTGTTTATACCGGCAATCTCAGAGGGCAACTCATTCCATCCACAAAACCGGATGATTACGGCGGCATAGACCGGCTGGCAACAGCAGTTAAAAATATCCGCAATCAGTTTCCGGTATCATTTGCCATTGAAAGCGGGAATCCACTCTCCCCTGACCCTCACCCATCAAGAATTGAACTGGTAAAATCCTATTATGAATATATGGATTTTGATGCGATTGTTGCAGATGTTAACCATGTCGCTACAGCTCTGCATTCCAGTCTCCTGAACCTGAATGCCAAAAGTTCAATCATACATAACAGTAAACCACAAAGAGATTATACTGTTCTTGAAAAGGACAAATACCGGATTTATGTTGCATTGCTGCCAGACGATATCCTGTGTGATGATCCTGCGCGGTTTGATCAAAATAAACTTAAGTCACCACAAGCACTCTCATGTGCCCTGCGTATCGCAGTAACCAACAGTTCGTGGGAAAATATCCGTAAAGCTGCACCACATCTGCAAAACGCAGACATTATCTTATGCAGCAATCTCGATCATCACTTTGTATCACCTGTAAAAATCGGAAATACCATTTTACTTTCTTGCGGGAAAGAAGGAAAATATGCCGGTAATCTCATTATGCGTTTTGATGAAGAGAAAAAACTGATTTCGGCAGAAAACAAAATTATCCCGATCACATCAGACATTCAATCCGATCCGGTGATAAAAGAACTCGCAGACAATATCGGGGTAAAAATTGAACTGGAAAAACATGGAATTACAGACATGAAGCTAAGCCGGGAAAATTCTGAAGGAGCTTTTGTTTTTCAGTCGGACAGGGATAGTCATAACGGCATTTATCTGAAGCTACCCAAAAAACAGGCTGATTTTCGTTTATCACCCAAAAACATCAACTGCTCCAATGTTTCGTTATCTTTCGTTTCATCAAAAGTTGCTTATACAGAAGAAAACACAGAGTGCCATACACTGGTGATACATGATCTGATCAACACAGGAAAAAAAGTTACAATAGACAGCATTCATGCAACGCGGACAGTTTTTTCTACTGACGGAAAATGGGTTTATTTCTCCGGTTCATTGTCATGCAATAAAAACGAAACCGATATCTTCAAGGTAAGGACAGACGGAGGACATGCCATACCTGTAGTTGCATGGAAAGGATCGGACGAGCACAGCATGAACTTTTCCCATGATACATCGCGTATGGTTTTCTGCTCCGATTCTGGAGGTGTCAATCATATTTTCCTTACGAATTTCAATGGAGAAGACCCGATCCGGATCACAGACGTAAACGGTATCCACACAGCCCCTTCATTCAGTCCGGATAACATAAAAATAGCATACCTTTCCGACAGGGCAAATTTTGGCGGTAAACTTGACCTGTGGATTTTCGATCGCAATACAGGTGAACACAGGCAGATCACAGCCAATTCAGACATAAACAGTTTCTGCTGGCTTTCAGATTCACGTACGATTGTTTATTCTAGCGGTATCAGTAATAAATTCCTGACCAGAGTGGACACAAAAGCGTACCGTTTCAGAAAATTTACCAGTAATGAATCAGGAATATACGATGATATTGATCCGGAAGGTATCGTTATTGGAGGATCTGAAGAAATATTGTTTACACGCAAATACAGGAATGATAAAAGAAAACTGTTTCGGATAAATACGGACGGAAGCGGTGAAAGATGTATTACAGACATCAAGAGAAACGAATGGCGGTAAAAACGCCGACAGAACGGATTTGTTTTAACGTAAGTACACCAGTGTAGCACCCTCCCCGCCGTCACGTGGAACAGCAGTCTGGAATTTAAGCACCAGAGATCTTAATTCATTCTCAAGCATCTCCCTGACCAGTTTTTTAAGCACCGGCCCTTCATTGGGATCGGAATGAAAACCCCTGCCATGAATTATCAGGATCTCCCTGATTCCTTTATTTCTACTGCTTTCAAATGTTAATCTTACCTTTTGTTGCGCTTCAATGGTTTTCATTCCATGAAGATCGAGTGTGATTCTTGGAGCCCGTTTTCGTGTCCGGATTTTTTTGACATTAGGTTTTCGCTGCATGATGGAATCCTTGTCAACTACCCCATGACGGTCGATATACTCCAGAATTTTGTTTATCTGTTTTCCATAATCTTTACTCATACAATCAAACCTGTTCACCGTCTTTAATCCACAATCTGTCGTCGAGCCATATATCCGGTTTTAAAGTCACGCCATCCAGATGGACAGGCACTCTGACAGTTCCGCCCAGCAGCATGTTATTACCTAATGCAAAGTGAACCGTTCCCCTGGCCTTCATCTCTTCAAACACGTTGCCCGAAAGCTGTGCTGTATCCAGAGTACCTATACCGAACTCAGCCAGGGTGCGCAATGGTTGAAGATACTTTACAAACAGCTTTTCCAGTTCATCAGAGCATTCATGTTTCCCGACCCTGTTAACAAGTCCATCTTTGACATCCAATACTATCGGTGATTCAGGCTTTCCATTGCAAAGAGAAAACGAGCTGTCTATAACCAGCCTGCCCTGAGCAGTTCCTTCGACTGGCGCCAGAACAGCTTCACCTGCAGGCAAATTACCAAAAGCACCCTTGAATGATATTCGTCCATCATCAACGAATATTTTTCTCCCTTCAATACCGAAACTTAAATCAGTTCCAGCTTTCGTAGTAACCCTTATTGTCTGAGTGCTGCTTAATTTTGCAACGACACTTCGTGTACATGCCCCTGTTTTTCGCCAGTCTGCTTTCATTGTCCTGACAAACATTTCTTCTGTGACCCCGGACATGGAAACAACACGTGTTCCCCTTTCGGTTGCCAATCGGCAGGCATCGGTATGAATCAGTGATTTCAAGGATGGCATAACAACAACATCAAATTGAGCCAACCATTCTGCAACAGGATAGGGAGGCTCGTTGCCATCAAGTTTACGTGACGTGATCATCACCAGAACAGCTTCTTTACATTTTTCGCGACCAACCGCATAAAAAGCCTCGCCGATACGCAAACAAAACGGATCACAAAGTATTAACATGTTTTCGTGACGTTTCAGATTTATACAATCACCAAGAGCAACAGATACACTATGAAGCAATTCTTCAGACATTACCACCTCTTTACAGAACATTTTCATCAAACAATTTTACCATAACGGATAAATCCAGTATACCTGAATAGAGACGACCTGTTCTCAATGAGCCTGTAAAAACAACATTTTGGAGAAACAGTAAAAACTCACGTTAAGTAACCGCATGATTCAGATTATATTAAAATATCACATTTGTACAAAATTACATTTTTGATACAAACACACCATCCTTATTCCAGACAGTGTCAGATAACACAACTAAAGTTCAAATCAGAATTATTTTCTGGCCAGCAATTCTATCCTGCTTTTTCTAGCCAGGCATTCTCAACAGATTTACCTGTTATCATTCATAGCCGAAACCATCTCTTTTTTCCATTTGTTAAATTCAGCCTTAATAATCTTCTCCCTTGCTTTTCTGACAAGATTCATATAAAAATTCACATTATGAAGAGTCAAAAGCCGCAGGGCCAGAATCTCTCCTGCCATATAAAGATGCCTGATATATGCCACACTGAAATTCTTACATGCATAACAGGAACATTCCGGATCAAGCGGGTGATCAAAATCTCTTGTATGACATGCGTTTCTGATATTTACTTTCCCTCTTGAAGTAAATACAGAACCGTTTCTTGCATTACGGGTAGGAAGCACACAGTCGAACATATCGATACCTCTGCTGATACATTCCAGAATATCCACCGGAGTTCCAACACCCATAAGATATCTGGGTTTATTTTCAGGTAATAATTCTGCAGAATAGTCTACTACATTATATGTAGTTTCGATTTTTTCGCCTACAGCAAGTCCACCCAGAGCATATCCTGTAAAATCCATTGCCACCAGCTCCCGGGCACATCGCTGGCGCAGTTCAAACAAAGTCCCTCCCTGAACAATACCGAATAAGGCAGAAGGATACCCGAAATGAAAAGGTGTTTTTGCGTGCGCATCAATGCATCGTGATGCCCACCGGATTGTTCTTTCAACAGCTTTTTCGATTGCATCCGGTTCTGCATCCGATGGCGGGCACTCATCAAAATTCATTATAATATCTGCACCCAGATTATGCTGAATCTCCATAACCCGTTCCGGTGAAAACAAATGGCGAGAACCATCTATGTGAGATTGAAATGTTACCCCATCTTCGGTAATTTTAGAAATATCCCTTAAACTGAAAACCTGAAACCCGCCACTGTCTGTAAGTATAGATCTGTTCCAGTTCTCGAATTTATGTAATCCACCCGCTTCTCTTATCAAGTCATCACCGGGTCTTAAGTGAAGATGATAGGTATTAGCGAGAATCACAGGACATCCAGCCTCCTCAAGCTCTGCCGGAGAAAGTGCTTTAACTGTAGCCTGAGTCCCTACAGGCATAAAAACCGGAGTATCAATTATTGAATGTGCAGTTTTAAATGTTGCAGCCCTCGCTTTTGTTTCCGGGTCGGTTGCATGAAGATTAAAAGAGAAAAGATCCATTTTTTATCCAGACGAAAAATTTTAAAAATAAATATCAAACCCAAATAGTAACACTTAAATAATGATGTTCTCTCTCCCCCTCCTGGTTATCGAGCCGGATCGAGATAAACCAGGGTGGGGCTGATGAGAGACAACACGCCATTGTTTATTAATACCTGAACAGTAACGATTCATTTTTAATGAAATTTCAGGGTGATATTGGTTAGATCCTGAGCAACACTCAATAAACGATATTTTGACTAAATCCGACACCTTACTGTGCAGCACAAGAACATAAACCCATATTTGTCCATAAACGGACTATTGGCAATACCGCTAAAATCCATACTTCAAAACCGGAACTCAACATAATCTGTTAAATAATCGCTTTGTATTCAGACATTTAAAATCAGTATGTAAAATAACAGTTAAAGAACATATCCACAATATCACAAATTTCAAATCAGCCTGTTTTGCAGTCCGAAAAATGACTTGTTTTGAGTAACCACCTCAACAGAAAATAACAGTGTTATTACCGGAATACCGGACATGAGTCAAAAACATTCGGAAAGTAATATAAACTGGATAGATTAATGTACCAGAGTAGTACAAAAAGAATCGCTCGATTTATGGTATAAATTTAGTTATTTTCATAGAAGTTCATACTTATTTTCGTTTTTTAACCAGAATTGAGTTATTCAGGATCAGTTTTTTTTAATAGAGTTCAATAAAAGGAAATTGTGTGTCAGAAAAATTACTGAACAAGATAGATTCACCGTCCGATCTTAGAAAACTTCCGGTACAAAAACTCGCCCGGCTTTCTGATGAAATTCGTGATCTGATGATAGATATTGTCAGCCATACTGGTGGCCACCTGGCACCCAGCCTGGGTACAGTTGAGCTAACATTAGCTCTTCATTATTGTTATAATACACCACAAGACAAACTGGTCTGGGATGTAGGTCATCAGGCATACACCCACAAGCTGATTACCGGACGCAGGGATTTATTCGGAACATTAAGACAACTCAATGGGATCAGTGGTTTTCCCCGTGTTTCAGAAAGTGAATATGACGCATTTTCTGTCGGACATGCATCAACTTCAATAAGTGCAGCTCTTGGTATGGCAAGAGGACGTGATCTACTGAAACAGAATCATTCGGTTGTAGCCATTATTGGTGATGGTTCTCTGGGGGGTGGACTCGCTTTCGAAGGACTGAATAATCTGGGCACTTCCTCAACAAATATGACTGTTGTACTTAATGATAATGAAATGTCAATATCCAGAAATGTAGGAGCTCTTTCAAAATATCTGACCAGAATCATGACAGATAAACGGTATAACAAGATTAAAAAAGAGATCTGGGAATTGCTTGGGGGAACCAATGTAGGAAAAAGCATAAGAAATATACTCTCAGGGTTTGATGATGCGCTGAAACATATGGTTATTCCCGGAAAACTGTTTGAAGATATGGGAATACGGTATCTTGGCCCAATTGATGGCCATAATATTGAAGAGATGATAGAGGTATTCAATTCGTTAAAAAAATATGCAAACGGTCCTCAACTGGTCCATATTATCACAAAAAAGGGCAAAGGGTTCAAATTCGCAGAAAATGATGCAACCAAATATCATGGGATCGGCTGTTTTTCTCGTGATACCGGTGATGTCATCAAATCATCATCGCAAATTCCAACTTACAGTGAAGTTTTCGGTAAAACCATGGTTGAACTGGCTCAAAAACAATCTAATGTTGTTGCAATAACAGCCGCGATGAGAGACGGAACCAAACTTACAGAATTCAGTACCATGTTTCCGGACCGTTTTTTTGATGTCGGGATTGCAGAATCACACGCAGTTACATTTGCAGCCGGCCTTGCATTGAACGGACTATGCCCTGTTGTTGTTCTATATTCAACATTTCTTCAAAGAGCATACGATCAGATAATGCATGATGTAGCTCTTGATAACCTTCATGTTATTTTCTGCATAGACCGCTCAGGCCTTGTTGGTGATGACGGCCCTACTCATCATGGAATGTTCGATCTTTCGTTTGTAAGGACAGTACCAGGTGCGGTCATGATGGCACCGCGTGATGAAAATCAGTTAAGAAACATGCTTTATACTGCAGTTACAAAAATTAACGGGCCGGTTTTTATCAGATATCCACGTGGTTGCGGTACTGGTGTAGAAATCGACAAAGAAGCTTCAGAAATACCTGTCGGGTTGCCCGAAACCATTAAAAAAGGTTCCGGTATTGCGCTGATCTCCATTGGAGACACTTATAAAATCGCTTTGGAAACCGCTGCCATGCTTAAAAAGTATGGTATAGAACCGACAATTATTGATGCACGTTTTGCAAAACCACTCAATGCAGACTTCTACAAAACCATTTTCCGTGAACATAACATGATTGTGACACTGGAAAATAATACTCTCACAGGAGGTTTCGGATCATCTGTTCTCGAACTGGCAAATTCACTGGATCTGAAAAAAACTCCATCAATACTGCGTATCGGATTACCAGATTCTTTTGTAGAACACGGTGACGGGAAACTGCTATTCAAAAAACTCGG
>Ga0123335_1002782_pt1 | contig 25469 bp, 21 predicted proteins | sample BiotimSIPDNA_2_FD_89707 | JGI IMG/M metagenome (GOLD analysis project Ga0123335, IMG submission 89707) | Anaerobic biogas reactor microbial communites from Washington, USA - Biogas_R2 time_0 SIP DNA | ecosystem: Engineered > Bioreactor > Anaerobic > Unclassified | place: Washington, USA...
CTTGCTTGCAAGAATGGCAGACAACATTTTAAATATGTCAATATACAAAATGGAGTTTGTGGAAAAATAAAAAAGAAAGGACTGTTCAGTTTATTTAAAATAGAGTGACAGTAAAGTATTTGCTATGAGAGAGAGCTTTTGGGGGTTGATTATTCCTTTTTTAGGCACATCGTTGGGAGCATTCTGTGTTTTTTTTATGAAAAACGAACTGAATGTATCGGTGCAACGTGCCTTAACCGGTTTTGCAGCGGGGGTAATGTTCGCAGCATCGGTATGGAGCTTGCTGATCCCGGCAATTGAACAATCTAAAGCGATGGGGGCATGGGCGTTTGCTCCTGCTTTTGTGGGTTTTTGGATTGGAGCATTGTTTTTACTATTGCTTGATCGCTTAATCCCTCATTTGCATAGGAACGCTAACCAGGAGGAAGGTGTCAAGAGTAAGTTCTCGCGTAGCACAATGATGATGCTGGCGGTAACACTTCATAATATTCCGGAAGGCATGGCAATCGGTGTTGTTTATGCCGGTCTTCTAACTAACTCATCGGAAATCTCGTTAAGTGGTGCACTCGCATTGTCAATTGGGATTGCCATTCAGAACTTTCCTGAAGGTGCTATTATCTCTATGCCACTTCGGGCTGAAGGAGCCAGTAAAAAGAAATCATTTCTCTACGGAGTTTTGTCAGGTGCAGTTGAACCTATCTTTGCTTTAGTCACAATTTTGCTTGCTGAATTGATTGTTCCAAGTATGCCTTATTTTTTAGCTTTTGCAGCAGGTGCAATGATATATGTAGTTGTTGAAGAATTGATTCCGGAAATGTCAACAGGCAAGCATTCTAATCTTGGTACAATTTTCTTTTCGGTTGGCTTTACCGTCATGATGGCACTTGATGTAGCTTTTGGATAATTCGGTTAGTAGTAATGAGAAATAAAGATATGGACAAACTTGAAAGTTTTGCACTTAACTTGATATTTCATCTATGATTTTAAAACCCATTGAATAGTTGACAAAATATTTGTACTATGGTATAATTATAATTCAAGTAATTTGATAAATTTTAGTATTAAACACCATTTAGAGTTGAATTTACGGGAGTAATTGATGACACATAACGGGTTGTTTTTAAAATATAAGCATTTGTAACTTCCTTATTCCACTTTATAAGCTTTAACTGATTTTTTATTTATTAAAGCTTTAGTATGCCTGTTATTGCATTAAAAGGGGAGTTGGATGAGCAACATAATTAAATTTAAGCGTATGACTGCAATAGCGATTGTTGGAATTATTGTTAATATGTCAATGTTTTTCATAAAACTTTATATCGGACTGTCATCAAATAGTGTTGCAATATATGCTGATGCCCTAAACAATCTTCTTGATTCGTTTGTTTGTATAATAGCAGTCATTGGTTTTTATGTTCTAACTTTAAAGCCGAGTCGTAAATATCCCTTTGGGTTGGGGCGAACAGAGAGCATAATAAACTTGTTAATTTCTCTTTCTATTGTGTTAGCCGGACTATATTTTTTGTATATTTCCTTTGAGCGTTTTTTGTATCCTACACCGATATGGTATTCTAAAAAATATGCTGCAATTGTTGCATCTACCATAGTGGTTAAGTTTCTTCTGGCATTATTCTATTTGCATTCAACTAAAAAATATCATTCAACCTCCATTAAAGGTTTGTATTTAGACAGTTTGCTTGATATGTTTGTAACTTTTTGTGTATTGTTATCATTCACATTATCACAGACTTTAAGTTTTTCAATTGACGGTATTGCAGGAATGATTATAGGAACAGGTTTAATGTTACAGGGAATGCAAATGTTGTTTAAAGCCTGCTCTGATATAATCGGAAAAAGAAGTGACACGTTATGCAACGAACTTGAAAATTTCCTTTCGGAAAAACATCCACAGATAATAATCAAAGATGTTCAGTGTCACTGTTATGGCGATGTAAAAGTGTTTAATATAACGTTACAAAACTGCACAGTAACAGATGTTGAAAAAATCACAAAATATGCAGAATCTGAATTTAATTCGGAAATATTTATAAGATTTGGGGATTAGTCCTTTATGAGCAAAACAGAAGAAAAAAATAACCTTGAGAAGAAAGAAATCACATCAATCAAAAAAAATAGACGCAAAAAACTGTTTTTGAAAATTCTTGCGGGTATATCTTTAGTTGTTTTCTTATTTGTAGTTATTACAACGGGTATTTCGTTGATAGGGTTAAAATCAAACATAAACAAAGCAAAAAGTTTTTCCAATGTCGGAAGCAGACAGCTCAAACTTGAAAATCCGGAAAACGGCTACTGGAACATATATTCTGATGACGGGCTAAAGGTTCTACAACTAACGGATATACACATAGGCGGCGGATGGATGTCAATGCGTAAGGACAGTATGGCTCTCAATGCGGTAGCTGCAATAATTACCGCAGAAAAACCGGACTTTGTAATTGTTACTGGCGACATTGCATATCCGGTACCGTTCCAAGCCGGAACTTTCAATAATAAATCCGGTGCAAGGATTTTTGCCGAACTTATGGAAAGTCTTGGGGTATATTGGACACTTTCCTTTGGTAATCACGATACGGAAGCCTATAGCTATTATTCTCGAAAAGATATTTCCAATTTTTATTCAAGTGAGAAATATCCACATTGTCTGTTTCAAGCTGGACCGGAACATGTTGACGGTTACGGAAATCAAATTATAAACATCGTTAATTCAGATGAGATCATAATACGAAGTTTTATCATTTTTGACTCTCATTCATATGTTGACGGTGATATTTTCGGCATTGCGTGGAAATATGATAACATTCACGATAATCAGATAGAATGGTATAAAAAATCTATTGAAAAACTTAACAATAAAAATAAAAATGTGATTAGCAATATCAATAATAACGATGGAGGCATATACTCCGGTTTTCAAGAGTGTATTCCAACATCTGTATTCCTACACATTCCATTAACCGAGTATAGAGATGCTTGGAACGAATATGCCAACAATGATTATCAAGACACTGACAATGTAAAAATGATTTATGGTGCTGCCGGAGAAAGCGGACTGATTGTTTACTGTGGCATGAATGAAGATTATTTGTTTGAAACTATGAAAGAAATCGGTAGTACTGACTCTGTTTTTTGTGGTCACGATCATCTTAACAATTTCTCGGTTGATTACAAAGGCATCCGTTTGACATATTCAATGAGCATAGATTATCTTGCATACTTAGGCATCTATAAGCTCGGTGCACAGCGAGGTTGCACTGTAATAAATGTTGACAAAACAGGAGAAATTGATTTTTACGCAGAAAACTACTATCAGGATAAATATATTTCTAAATATCAAAAAGAAAACGTAACTATGCAACAATTGGGAAATAATTGATGTGAAATTTGATGTACACAGCATAACAAAAGACATTAAATAGCATTTATTAAATGATGTTTCCTCTTGGCAAACAGGGTGTTCTCTCTAACAATCATCAACAACATATCTGCTTTGCTGAGATGAATTTGTGCAAATTATATTTGTTTAAGAAAAGTTTCATTTGCTTTTTATGTAAAGGATGAACATAACTTCGCTACCGCTTGCCCTTGATATTAAAAAATTTGAAATATAGTTAGACGGCAAGCCGACATTCTGAAACAAATAAAAGAGGAAACGAGTAAGAGAAAACATGAAAAATCAAGTTAGTTTTTAGCATACTATTTTTTGCAAAATATAAAAACCCAGCATTTAGAAAAAAGGAACAATCCCACCGATTTTGATGAGTAAATTCATTTAAGTCGGCGGGATATTTTTTATGTTTTTGGATTTTAATTTTCGTTTTAAATAAACACAGTTTGTGTTTGTTCCTATTAGATATGAGGGGCAAAAAATAATTATGGGGAAGGTCATACTCATCGAAAAAAATCAAGTCCTATTTTTTGACAACTTAAAAAAAGCAAAAAATCAGAGTTTGAGCATATTTTTCAACTGTTCAATCTCTTTTAGCAGTTTGTTTGTTTCAGTTATATTCTTTATTGCTTTGTTGCAGAGTTGTAAGGGTAAAATAGAGCAAAAGCGTTATAGCCTCACCGATAACCGCAAATTATCGCCAACAAATTCGACATGTGATTACTGTTTTTGCGTTGATTTTTTGCAATTTCTGAATAGTTATGCTTTTGTTTTTGTAAAAAAGTTTGTTCAATGAATTTTAATTAATATTATTCAGTTATTTGAACGAAATCATTGAAACAAAATGAAGTGTTATGTAAGACATAGAAAAAATAAGTTGTGCATGATATTGCATATTTATACATAAAATAATAGGTTTTTGTGTTATTTGATGAAGTTGTAAATAAGTTATTAATTTTCTTTTATTATCTTGCAATTATGTATTTATTAAGGTATAATATTAAAAATTACTATTAAATTTTTTATATTTATACATCTTGTAACAAAAACATTAACCATAAATAGTATATATATTTATATGCAATGACAATGAGGTACAAATGCCGAGAACGACAGAAAAAAAATTAAGAAAATTAAGTCGTAGAGATTTGTTGCAAATGCTAATTGAACAAAGTCAGGAAGTCGAACTCCTTAAGAAAAAGCTTGCTGAAGCAGAAGCGGCATTGGAAAACAAAACGATAGCGATAGATGAAGCCGGCTCTATCGCCGAATGTTCATTTAAGCTCAGTGGTATCTTTCAGGCAACTCAGGATGCCTGTCAGATGTACATGGATAATGTCCGTCAGTTATGTCAACGTCAGGAAGAAGAAAGTGTCCTGCGAGAAAAAGAAACCATAGAAAAGGCAAAAAGAATTGTTGAGGAAGCTGAGAAACATAGAACTTTCGTAGAATTAAACACAAAAGTTAAATGCGATCAAATGTTAGATGAAGCCAAAGAACAAGCTCAAAGATATTTGGACGAAGCTTCACGTAATCTTAACAAATTTTATGGTGAGCATGCTACATTAAATGACTTTTTGGCAACTATACCGCCACAGAAAAGCTGAAACGTTGAATCTGTTGATTATTATTGATCTGATAATATATTATATATGAATAATAAAAAAAATAAAAGAATTAAAGAACTTAAAAAAAAGAAAACAGATGAAAAACTTATAAAAAACAGAAGTGAAGATAGAAAGTTAAAGAAAGCTAAGAAAAGAAGAGCTAAGGAAAGAGTTAAAGAATACAAATTAGCTCAGAAAGAATACAAATTAGCTCAGAAAGCTAAAGCTAAAGAAAACAGAAAAGTTAAGAAGACTAAAGAAAATAAAGAAGTCAATAAAAGCAAAAAGACGAAAAAAGGAAAATGGATGCCCGCGGTTCCCGCACTTCAAGCCGAATTAGATCGTGTTCTTTACAAGCAACGATATCGTTCGGTGCTCAAAAGCACGGTTTACACTTTGATTACAGTTGCGGCTATCGCAATTTTAGTGGCGACATTATGGCTTCCCGTTTTACAGATATACGGGTCATCCATGTCTCCGATATTGCATGATGGTGATATTGTTGTTACAGTCAAAACATCTGATTTTGAGCATGGGGATGTCGTTTCGTTTTATTACAACAATAAGATATTGGTAAAACGCGTTATTGCCGTGTCCGGCGAATGGGTGAACATTGACATCGAAGGAAATGTTTATGTCAACGGTACACTGTTAGAAGAACCATATCTTGAAAGCAAAGCCTTTGGTGACTGTAATATTGAATTGCCCTATCAAGTACCTGATGGAAAAGTGTTTGTTATCGGAGATAACAGAGCTACATCGGTTGACTCAAGAAATACCGCAGTTGGCTGCGTTTCACAAGAACAAATAGTAGGAAAGATTATGTTCCGTGTTTGGCCGTTAAATTCGTTTGGCGAATTAGAGCATGGAAAAAACACAGAAATAGATGAATAACAGCAAGGAAGGATGGATTACTTAATGCGAAATAAAATGCTGCCTCAGGCAGAAAGATACATTAAAAAGCGAAGTAGATTCAAACTATGGCATAAAATTGTGGGAATATTAGGTTGTGTGGTTGTTTTTTGCACGACCTATGCACTTATTCTTCCTGCTATAACTCAAGAAAAGGTTACCTATTGTGGCATGGAAGAACATGTTCATGGACCGGAATGTTATGAAAGACGTTTGATTTGCAGTTGTTGTGAAAATGTTAAAACTCCTGACAATTCTGAAGAGTTGGGACTAACTAATGTTAATATAGACAACGATGAGGAAGGGCTGACGCAGCTTTATGATCAGGCGAGAGTTCATGTACATACGGATGAATGTTATGAAGAAGTCCTAATCTGCAAAAAGCCTGAACACAAACATACTTTGGCTTGTTTCTCCAATCCGAAAGCGGATATTGAAAGTCGCGAGGTATGGGAACGAACAGTAGCAGGCGTAAAGCTCACCAAGGTATGGGCAGATGACATTGTAGCCATTGCTGAAAGTCAGCTTGGTTATGAGGAGAGTTCTGCAAACTATGCTGTTATGGAAGACGGAAAGACCATGAAGGGCTATACCCGTTATGGTGCATGGTATGGTTCTCCTTATGCTGATTGGTGTGCGATGTTCGTCTCTTTCTGTTTAGACTATGCAAAGATACCGATTACAAGTGTTCCGCGTAACGCTTCCTGTAACCTTTGGGTAGACACTCTTTCAAATGCAAATTGGAATTTATATCAAAAAGCAGATGAATATACACCCTTAAAGGGCGATATAGTATTCTTTGATTTTAACGGCAACGAAAGCTCTGACCATGTGGGTATAGTTGCGGAAGTCAAAGATGAAAAAATAAAAACAATTGAAGGTAATTCTGCAAATAAAGTAAGATACGAAACCTATACTTTAGATGATAAACGAATTTTAGGTTATGCTGTATTACCTGAGTATGAAGAGTATGAAAGCACAAAACTCGCTGAGCTTACAAAGACAGCAGTTATCTATACAGATGAAAGTTATGAAACCCTGTCGGATGATACAACAACAATAACTCTTGTAGGAATTATTCCTGAAGAAGCAGAAGTTCGAGCATACCCGACAACGGTTGAATCAAATGAGCGTGAAGTAATTTGTTCTTATGATATTTCGATCTTCATGCCTGACGGTTCTCTCTATGAGCCTGCAGAAGGCGAGAAAATCAATGTTTCAATACAAACCGCGGAAATGGATGAAGGTGCCTCGAACGTAGAAGCATTTTATTTCCCCGACGAAGGTGAACCTGTACCTATGGACACCTTTATTGATGAAGCCGGTGTAGTCAGTTTTGACACGGATCACTTCTCCAATTATGCCCTTCTTGGCTCCGGCACAATGGAAGCTGTTTACTTAAACGGAGCAACGGGAAATGACAATAACTCAGGAGCATCAGGATCGCCTGTAAAAACCTTTGCGAAAGCACTTTCATTGGTATCACAAACCGGAACAATTTATATTTCCGGCACAGTAACTATCAGTAATACTCAAACTTGGAGTGGAGTGAAAGTTCAGCGAGCAAGCGGATTTAACGGTCCTTTGGCAACGGTTGCAAACGGTGGTTCATTGACCGTGTCCGAAGGTTTAACCATGAATGGTGGTTGTGGTACATTAAGTCCTGCTTATACCTATCCAGACTATATTGTTACAACTTATGCTGACAACAGTGCCAAAGCCCCACTGATTGTTGTAAATGCCGGCGGTTCATTGAATATAGCAGACGGTGCTGTTTTGGAACGCAACTCAAATAAACCTGACACAGATTCTGACAGTAATTATGTACCAAACGGTTATGTCGGCTTAGGCGGTGCGGTTTACTCTCAGGGCACTTTAACTATGACCGGCGGAACTATCCGTCAATGTGAATCACTTGCAGGTGGCGGTGTTCATATTGCAGGCGGAATCTTTACACTTAGTGGCGGTACGATTGATGGAAATGTCGCTCGTTATACCAACCCAATCATTAATGATTATTATAATCCTTCTAATAATTTCGAAGTTGATTTTGTGAATACCGGTGGTGGTGTACATGTCGGAGACAATTCCACCATGCTGATGTCCGGTGGTACAGTATCCAATAACCAATGTACCAATGCCGGAGGCGGTATTGCTTTAAGATGGAGATGTGCTAACAGAGGCTATGCGGTTTATAGTTACACGACTTACTTTAACATGACAGGCGGTACTATTAACAGAAACAAAGCAGCACGATTTGCTGGCGGATTAGCCGTTGAAGCCGGAAGTGAAGCAACAATATCAGCCGGATATATCACAAATAATACTGTTAAATTTACCACATCCCACTCAGGTGGCGGTATTTACGTAGATGAGCGTCAGCTTAATAATAGTGGGCAACATGCTGGTGTTCCCGGGAAGTTACTCATACACCGTGTAGTAATAACGAACAATACTGCTGGTAGGTGGGGTGGTGCCATTTCAGCCTGCCCTGAAGGTAACTCTTATGTAAATGGTCATACAACTCTGAATAATGGAACTGCAATTTATAGCAATCATTCTAATGACCAATATTGGTCTGGTTATCCGGAAGTTCTCTTCACAAATGGACAGTTTGAGATGACCGATACAGTTCTTGGTGGCGGTCAGTATAATTGGGAAAGAACAACAGTGGCTGGCACTGGTGGCAGTGTAGGAATGACATTTGATTTCTACAGAAATTCATTAACTGACAGTTCACCGGCCATTGTAACAGCTAAAAATTTGGCAACTACATGGATTACCGGTAATAATGCTTCCGGACATGGTGGTGGTATTGCAAATAACGGTATTCTTGACGTAGGTGGTTACCATGAAAACACTACCATTTCCATATCCATTACAAAAAACTGGCAAGAAGATGAGCCGAGTAATCGCCCTGCATATATTGATGTACAGATTTTAAGAAATGGTCAAGCTTATCGCGACCCGATAAGAATATATAAATCAATAAATAAATATAACCAAGAAGTATGGCCTACATATTACGTAGACGATTTGCCTATCGGATATACATATTCCATACAAGAGGTATCAGTTCCTGGCTACACCAGTACGATAACAAAAAGCGGAAGTGCATTCACCATAACCAATAAAGGAACATTAGAATTCAAAGTTGTGAAGAAGTGGGTTGGTGATACAGCAGCAAATCGTCCTGCTACTGTAAATGTTCAGCTTTATCGAAACGGATTATCTCATGGAAACCCAGTCCAACTCACATCGCAGAATTGGTCATACACATGGCAAAATCTTCCTAAATTTGACGCAAACAATAATCCATATACATACACTGCAGATGAGGTAAGTATCCCGGCTGGTTATTACAAGTCGTCAAACCAATATGTAGATGCAAGCGGAGCATGGGAGATTACAAATACAAGGATAGAAACTACGTCAGTGTCTGTGAAGAAACAGTGGGGAGCCGAAACTCAACCAACGAGTAGTGTTACAGTTCAACTTCGAGCTGACGGACAAGCTTACGGACCACCTGTTGTTTTGAATTCAGCAAACAACTGGTTCTATAAATGGGACGATCTCCCGAAATATACGGCACAAACCGCTCCGAATGGTATACCGATACAATATAAGATTGACGAAATCAATCCTACAGGATATACAGTAACTACAGTTAAACTTCCCAATAATTGGAGTCCGGTGAATGCGTTGGAAAACGGAAAGACATATATGCTTGTTGCCTCTCCGGGAGCCTTGGAGAGATCGTATAATGGCGAAAAATTCGGATGGATAAACCTTGTGAATGAGTTTAGTTTGGGAACAGATTGGACTTTCAACAGTACAGGTTCTAAGTTGATAAATGCTAACTATCCAAATTTAAGCTATATGACAATAGGACAAAAATCCGGTAAACTTGTATTTTTCGTAGATCCTACTCAAAGCTCTCCAATGAATTTTAGCAATGGACGTTTGTCAACTACCTTAAACGGTACGACATATTATTTCGTTGCTAATACTGCTCCTTATTCTAAATTTTATGGCACTACTACCACAAACCCTGCAAAAGCAACAATATTTACTCTTTGCACAAAGATTGTGGGTAGCGGAACTCATTATGTCATAACCAATACAAAAGCTCCAGTAACATCCTTAGAAATTCACTTTGGTAAGTATTCGAAATCTAATGATGGAAGTACTCCCATCTTGATTGCCGGAGCGAACTTATCTCTCTATCGTCAGGATGCAAGCGGAGTAACTATCCCGGGAACAAGTGTAAAAGGCACTCTTGTAAATCAGTGGACTTCCGCCGGTGCTGGACAAATTGGTAGTATCCATATAGAAAACCTTGAAGAGGGTACATATTATCTTATTGAAACAACTCAACCGGAAGGTCATGTCGGAATTAGCGGACCTATCGTCTTTACGGTAGCCCCTGCAACCGGAGAAGTTATTGTCCAACAGTATCCAGGAAATTCAAGCATGGAGGGAACAAATCTCTTCAACGGAGAGAAGGCAGAACTTCCTGTATATAATACACCTGCATACTCTCTTCCTGAAACCGGTGGTTCCGGTATAATATTGTTTACCGTAGGAGGCATTTTGCTGATGGCATCGGCTTTAATCCTTCTATTGTATATACGTAAGAATTACAGAAAGGAGGCTCGTTAGTTCTCCCGGTACGTAACGACTACATAAATTACAAAATAAATTGAAAAGGAATTAAAGAAATGAAACACACAAAGAAACTTACCAGTCTTTTGCTGGCGTTGGTCATGCTCTTTGCCATGACTGCAACTGCTCTTGCGTCTCAAAGTGGTGGTTACTATGGCGTTACTATCCCTGAGGATGGTATTTTGGCAGGTCACACTTTCACTGCCTATCAGGTTTTTAAAGCACGTGAAGAAGACGGTGTCTTATCCGATGTTGATTGGGGTAACGGAATTAATGGTCCTGCATTTTTGGCAGCTCTGAAAGCTGCTGATCCGGCAGTGTTTAATAGTTGCTCCACAGCAGCTGATGTTGCAAAAGCTCTTGACGATTGTGCAGATGACAATGCACTTGCTCAGCAAGTAGCAAGGATTGCAGAGAAAAACAAGACCGGCAATGGAACCGCTCTGCAGCAAGGTTCAACTGCATTACCGGGTGCCGGCTACTATCTCATCGTTGATACCACAGCCGATGTTGGTCAAGGTGGTGCATATAATGCCGCTCTCCTTCAAGTTGTTGGTAATATCACAGTTAATGTTAAGACTGATGCTCCCTCAGTAGAGAAAAAAGTTCAAGCAGATGTTGATGTTAACGGTGGATATGGTCCGGGCTTTAGAGATGTTGCTGATTTTAACATTGGTCAGACGACTATTTTCCATCTTATCGGTAAAGTTCCGGATATGAGCAGATATCAAACCTATAAATACACCTTCCATGATACTTTTTCCACAGGATTAACCCCCCCAACGATTAACGACCCCGAAAACCCCGGCTCTGTTAGAGTTTATCTTTCTAACAGCAAATATGCGGATCTGTTTGATCATGAGGCTGATATTACTTCTAACTTCAATATTGCTGTAAATGGTCAGAAACTTACTGTTTCTTGTAACAACCTTAAAGCGATTTCGGGAGTTACACAAGGAAAGTATATCATTGTAGAATATGGTGCTGCTCTTAACTCAAATGCCGTAATCGGTCGTCCCGGCAACCCCAACACAGTTTATCTTGAATACTCCAACAGACCCGACCAATCCGGTGCCGGTGATACGAATAATACAGGCAGAACTCCTGAAGATAAAGTTGTTGTATTTACATATCAGCTTAATACATCTAAGGTGGATGGTCAGAATCCCAACACAAAACTTCCCAATGCACAGTTTGTATTGCTTTCAAGTGCTAAACTTTCCGTTGCAAAAGTAATCGATGGCAAGTTTGCCGGATGGGTTTCTGTTCCCTCCTCTGAGCTTCCTCCTGCTCCCCCTCAACTTGTTATTACTCTCCCCTTACTTTCCATTCAGGGTGGGGGAACAACAAGCTGGGATCCCGAAACAATCCTGACATCTGATGCAAACGGTTTATTCAGTATAAAGGGACTTGATGCTGGTACTTATTACTTGCGTGAAATCAAAGCTCCCAGATACTACAATTCTTTAACAGAAGATATTGAAGTAAAGATAACTGCTACAATCTACAATGGTCAGTCTTGGGATGGAAATCCTGCTACTGCTCTTACTGCACTTTCTGTTACTGCTAACGGTGCTCCTGGTACTGCTAATGTTGCTACCGGTACTGTTGGAATTACAGTTGGAAACAACCGCGGCTATGAGTTACCCGAAACCGGTGGTATCGGAACCACAATCTTGTACATTCTCGGTTCTGTTCTCGTAGCTGGTGCTGTTATTCTTCTCATTACAAAGAAACGCATGGCTGCAAAATAAGTTTTATTGCTTAGCGTAAAATTCTAATTTGTTGTTGCCGGGGAGAAAAAAACTCCTCCCCGGCTTACAACAGTAAGGAGATTCCTGCATGAATAAAAAGTCAAATAGAATTATTACGATAGTTTTAATTCTCATATTTCTTGCAGGGCTGTCCTTACTGCTGTATCCATCAATTAGTGATTATTGGAATTCTTTTCACCAGTCAAGAGCCATTGCAACATACTCTGAAGAAGTAGCTGATATTGTTGATGATAATTATGAAGAGTTATTGGCAGATGCTAATGCTTACAACCATAAATTGCTTGATAAATCAAATCGTTATAATCTTTCAGATGAAGAACTGGCTGAGTACAAAGAGCTTTTGAATGTTACCGGAAATGGTATGATGGGATATATAGAAATCCCATCAATTCAATGCAATCTTCCTATTTATCACGGTATAGATGACTCAGTTTTACAAATTGCCGCAGGACACATTGAAGGAACATCACTCCCCGTGGGTGGAGAAAGTACACATTGTGTCATTTCCGGTCATCGAGGACTTCCTTCTGCTAAACTTTTTACTGATTTAGATAAAATGGTAGTTGGTGATGACTTCATTATCCGTGTTTTGGATGAGGTCTTGACTTATGAGGTAGATCAAATACGAATTGTTCTGCCAAGTGAAATGGATGATTTGAAAATTGAGAAAAAAAAGGATTACTTTACATTAGTAACCTGTACTCCTTATGGAATAAATACTCATAGACTGTTGGTGCGTGGACATAGAATTGAAAATCAAGCAGACTCAAATAGAGTTCGTGTAACGGCAGATGCTATTCAAATTGAACCTTTAATTGTAGCTCCCATCGTTGCAGTTCCCATGTTGTTGATACTTTTAATAATATTATTGCTACCGAAGCAACCTAAAAAATTAGGAGGTAATGCTTATGAAGAAGATATATAGACGCTCTTTAGCTTTTCTGATTAGTGTTATTACTATCGTATTTCTTTTTATACCCGCAAATGCATATTCGTCAAAAGATATTGATTCCGGTAAGGATATTACTTTGAACATATCCTATCAGGATGGCGATATGCCTTTGGTCGGTGCAAAGTTCAATGTTTACTTGGTTGCTACCTTAAGTGAACAAGGAAAACTTGTACCTACCGAACTGTTTAGCGGGTACAATGTAGATATCCCAACGAGAAATGGTGAAGCATGGAGAGTGCTTGCTTCAACGTTGGAGGGATATGTACTTCGTGATAATATTGCTTCCGATAACAGTGGTAAGACTGATAATGAGGGATTTTTATCTTTCCCTGTTGGAGAGAGAAATCTGAAACCGGGATTGTATCTTGTACTTGGTCAGCGTCACATTCAAGAGGGTTACCGTTATGATGCTTCACCTTTTATGCTTATGTTACCGGCTGAAGATATGGGAAGCAGTGAACTTCATTATGATGTAACGGCAAATGCTAAGCATGTTTCTATCCCATTCCGGAACGATACTGCTGAGAGAATTATTACTCGCAAGGTTCTGAAGGTTTGGGATGACAAAGGAAATGAAGCAAAGCGTCCCAAGGAGATTGTAGTTCAACTTCTTAAAGACGGCGAAATTTTTGATACCGTTAAATTGAATGCTGAAAATAATTGGCAATATGCTTGGGATAACTTGGAAGATGTGTATGCTTGGACGGTAGTTGAAAAAGAGATGGATAACTACTATGTTGGAGTTGTACGTGAAGGTATCACTTTTGTAATAAAGAATACTTATAAACCTAGTTCATCTGAGCAAACTCCGACAACTCCCGACGGACAGACTACAACAACTCCCGACGGAAAGACACCTACAACAAGCCCCGGTGGAAAGACACCTACAACAACTCCAGGTGGAAAGACACCCACAACTCCGGGCGGTTCCTCTAAGCTTCCTCAGACCGGGCAACTTTGGTGGCCGGTGCCGGTATTATTGAGTATGGGCTTACTGTTCATTCTGATTGGTCTAATTCGTCGAAGAGGTTATAAGAATGAGAAATAATAGTAAAGGTCTGATTCTCATTGGGCTGTTGCTGATTGCAGCAGCCTTTTTTTTAGTAGCCTATAATTTTTATAGTGATAGGCAAGCAAAAGAAGCTGTTAAGGATGTTGTAGATTTAATGGAGGATTTATTGCCTGAGAAAGAAGAAACTACCAATTCAAAAACTCCTGAAACTTCTGCACATTACGAAGAAATTGAGATCCCTAATTATATTCTTAATCCGGAAATGGATATGCCTGTAGAAACAATAGATGGAAATGATTATATCGGCGTTCTGGAATTTCCTTCTTTGGAATTGAAATTACCTATAATCAGCGAATGGAGTTATCCTCGTTTGAAAATTGCTCCATGCAGATATGAAGGTTCCGCTTATACTAATGATCTTATTATTTCGGGTCATAATTACACATCGCATTTTGGAAAGCTACAAAATCTTTCCGCAGGAGATATTGTGATATTCACAGATATAGAGGGAAATGAGTTTATTTACGAAGTAGTGGAATTAGAGATTCTTAAACCTACCTCTATTGAAGAAATGAAAAGCGGTGATTGGGCACTCTCGTTATTTACCTGTACATTAAGCGGACAAACAAGACTAACTGTGCGGTGTGAATTGGTTGATGAATAACGGATGTTTCTTTTCAAAGTAGTCTATTATATAGAATTTAAAGATTTAAATTGATATACACCCCAAAAGTTAGATGCTTTTGGGGTGTATATTACTTGTGGAGCTGAGCAGTTTTAATGTTAGAATCTCTGATAAATAAATGCCGCAAATCCGCCTTTTGCCATAAATGCAACGGATAAGATAAGCAATGTAATAAGAGCGAGAATGTCAAGAACAGCAAAGGTATTATCCAAGCACTTTATTGTTCTTTCTGTAAAAATCAAGTAGACAGGATTACGGAGAAGACAAAGAATGTGCCTTTAATCATAATAATTTCGATTTTAACTTGCAAATGAGCAGCATAAGTGTTATAATGTTCAAAATCAAAAAGGGGAATAGTTATGAATTCAATAGTTGAGAGTATTAAACATTTTGCAAATGTAAGTCCTGACAAGATTGCGGTTATTGCTGAAGATGAAGAGATTACATATTCCGAACTTTATAAGAAAATTTCCGCTTTTGCAGCACATCTGGTAAAACGAGGAATAAAAGTCGGGGATAATGTTATCATCAAGGGAATTCCATCAATTGATTTTGCAGTTGCCGTTTTTGGTACACACCTTTGCGGAGCCGTTAATGTTTCCACCGAAAAAACCTTGGGGGATGACGGACTTGTCGCAATGATAGAGCGAATGCATGCAAAACTTCTCGTTGCCGACGAAAAACCGGAAGGCACAGACGTAGATTTTATTGTGAAAACGGATGTTCGCAAGGTTCCAGATTGTGAATATCAGGGCGAAATGCCCACCGGTGATATGCTCTGTGATATTCTTTTTACAACAGGCTCAACAGGGCAGTCAAAAGGTGTAATGCTCTCTCACAGAAATATTGTTGCTGTTTCTGAAAACATGAATCACTCCATAAACTATTTGAAAGATAACGTATATATGATTGCCGCACCAATAAATCATGCTGCTGCAATCCGCAAACTCTATGTATCTATGTTTACCGGCACAACAGCGGTATTGTTTGACGGCTTTATGAATCTTAAAGGATATTTTACCTATATGGAAAAATACCATGTTACATCTTGCCATATGCCACCATCTGCTATTCATATGCTTGTTCAGCTTGCAGCAAAAAAACTCAGCGAATTTTCCGACCAACTTGACCATATTCACGCAGGTTCTGCTGCACTACCCGAAACTGATAAGGAAAAAATCTCGGAAATTCTTCCCGATAGTCGTTTAATATTTGCTTATGGTTCAAGTGAAGCCGGTTGTGTTTCCTTGTATGATTTTGCTTCATATCAGGGGAAGATTAACTGTGTAGGAAAGCCCAATGTGAATGCTGAAATTTTTATGGTTGACGATGATAAAAAGCCCTATAAAGCAACAAAAGAAAATCCCGGTCGGATTGCTATTAAAGGCGATATGGTAATGCAAGGATATTATAAGGATGAAGAGCTTACCAAAACTGTCATTGATGAAAATGGAGTTTTCTATACCAGCGATTTGGGTTATATTGATGATGAAGGTTTTATCTATATGGTAGGTCGTGCCGATGATGTTATCAATGTCGGAGGTCTTAAGATTGCTCCCACCGAAGTTGAACACGAAGTTTTGAGAATGGAAGGCATTGTTGAAGCTGCTTGCTTTGCCACCGACAACAAACTTACCGGAAAAGTTCCGAATCTTGCGGTTGTAATGGCAGAAGGCTATGAATTTGACGGCAAAGCTATTGCAAAATTCTTGTTTGAAAATCTTGAGGCATATAAAGTCCCGAAAAACATATTCCCGGTTGACGAAATCCCCAAGAAACCAAACGGCAAATACGACAGAACAAATTTCTACAAATTAGCAGAAAAATAATGTTCTTGTAAACATTAAAAGAAATCAGCCCTTGCGAATGAAATTTTGCAGGGGTTTTATGTTGCAAAATATTACATACTTTAGCATGTCGAATAATGATTCACGGTGTCAATTAATATTGACAAGGGATAAGAAATGTATTATAATTACAATAAGTTATTTTGTATTTATATGGTAGTTGCGTATGAACAAACCGACAATAAAAGAAATCGAAATGTTTTTAAGGGAAGTTGACAAACTGTTTCCCGTTGCATTATCGCAAAAACAAGATTTAACTGTTTTATCGGAGAAACTGTACGATAAAGCAGATGTTTTTGTTGTTCGTGAGGATGATAAAATTGTTTCAATGGTGGCGGGATATACAGAAAATCTGTCCGATAATATCGCATACATCTCGATAGTTGTCACAAGACCTGATTTTCAGGGCAAGGGTTATGCAGCAAAACTAATTAAAGAGTTTATATTTCTTGCCAAGCAAAAAAATATATCTGCAATTCATCTTTATACCGCATCAAAAAGTATTGCCGAGATGTATTACAAACTCGGTTTCAAAGATTACACAATAATCAATGAACCAAGACCGCAGGACATCCATTTAATTTACAGATTTGAGGAAGAAAAATGAATATACTTTTGACTTCGATAGGTCGCAGAGCCTATATGGTGAAATATTTTAAGGAAGTAGTCGGTGAAAGCGGACAAGTTCATGTATGTAATTCCGACGATAAGACGGTAGCCTTTCATTATGCAGAAAAAAGTTTTATTTCGCCGTTAATTTATAATGAAAACTATATTCCGTGTCTGCTCGATTATTGCAAGACAAACAATATTGATATTTTAATTTCTCTTTTTGATATTGATTTGCTTGTGCTTGCAAAGAATAAAGAGGAATTTGCAAAAATCGGAACAAAGGTCATTGTATCTGATGCCGAAGTTATTTCTGTCTGTAATGATAAGTGGAAAACATATAATTTTCTCAAAGAAAACGGTTTTAACGTGCCGAAAACATATTTGACTTTACATTCCGTAATGCTTGCACTTGAAAGCGGTCGTCTTCAATATCCGATTATCGTAAAGCCTCGTTTCGGTTGCGGTTCCATTGCGATGTCAGTCGCTGATGATGAAATGGCGTTGCTTTATTATTACAGCCGAAATACACGGGCAGTAAACCAGTCATATCTTAAATATGAATCGGCAGCGGAAGAAGAAAAAATAATATATCAGGAATTTTTAGACGGTCAGGAATATGGAGCAGATATAATAAATGACCTTAACGGGAAACACAGAAGTGTTATTGTAAAAAAGAAAATTGCCATGCGTGCCGGAGAAACCGACATTTCAGAGACGGTTGATTCTCCGATAATCAGAGATGAACTTGAAAGATTGGGGAAACTAACCAATCATATTGCAAACATGGATGTTGATGTGTTTTTAGTTGATTCCAAGCCTTATATTCTTGAGATGAATGCACGATTTGGCGGAGGATATCCATTTAGTCATATGGGTGGTTGCGATTTGCCAAAAGCAATAGTCGAATGGGCAAAGGGGAATGATGTTCCCGATGAAATATTGCAAAGCAAAATTGGTTTAACTGCATATAAGGAGTTATTTATAACGGTGGTTTAATATCGTAATAAAATAATATTTTAGAATTTCTAATGCAGGACTGTAACCCTTGAAAGAATAATATGAAACTATTTTGGATAGATGAAAATACAATATTAAGGAGAAATGAATGGATTACACAAATAAAAAACTGTTAATCTTATGCGGAAATGTCGTACATGTAAAAGTCGTAAAAGCGGCGAAAGAAATGGGAGTTTACACCATAGTAACCGACAGTTTACCGATTGAAGAGGCACCTGCAAAAGCAATAGCCGATGAGGCTTTGTATATCAATGTACTTGATGTTGATGCATTAGTGGAATATTGCAAAGAAAATAAAGTTGACGGCGTTATCAATTTTTGTAATGATATTGGTCAAATTCCGCAACAGCAGATATGCGAGCGTTTGGGCTTGCCGTGTTTCGGTAATGCCGAACAATTCAGACTGCTTACCGATAAACTTGCATTTAAGGATATGTGCAAGAAATACGGTGTGGATATTATCCCCGAATATTTTGAAGAAGATATTGAAAATGATAAAATTGAATATCCCGTTCTTGTCAAACCCGGAATCAGTCGTGGTTCTCGCGGGCAATCAATTTGTAATAATAAAGACGAATTGATTGAAGGCATCAAAAAAGCCAAGCACGAATCTTCAAACAGCAAAGTTATAATTGAGAAATATATGGGAGAATATCAGGATTTTACCATGTCTTATCTTATCAAAGATTCAGTTGCTTATTTGACTCGTACGGCTGACAGATATAGAGGGAATGTAGAAGATAGCCTTAATAGGCAATCTATTTGTTCAATATCTCCTTCCAAGTTTACTGCTACATATATTCAAAATGTGCATAAAAAAGTTAAAAATGCACTTGTTGGTATTGGTTTGACAAATGCTCCGGTTTTTATGCAAGGTTTTATTGATGGCGATAAGGTGCGTTTCTATGATCCCGGTTTGCGTTTTCCCGGTGCGGAATATGAGACTTTATTGCACAAGGCAACCGGAATAAATTTAATGAAAGAATTGATCAAACTATCTCTCGGCGGCGAAATAAGCACATATGACGGTAAACTTGCAAAAGCATACGAACTTGATGGAAAGTTATCAATTCAACTTTTAGTGTGTGCAAGAGGGGGCAAAATTGCTCAATTTGACGGACTTGATGAAATAAGCAAACATCCGGATGTTGTTACCGTAGCACAGCGTTATTTTGTCGGCGAAGAAGTACCGCAAACAGGGGATGTAAAACAAAGAGTTTGTGAAATCGTTTTGCTTGCCGATAAAGAAAATGCAAAAAATGCAGTTAAAGAAATTCAATCAAAACTTATTGTTACTGATGAAAACGGTGAAAACATGCTTGTTTCCCAATTTGATGCTGACATACTTTGAGAGGTTATTATGGAATTTTTAAGAGGTAGATATATTAAAAATACATCAACTGCCCCGAAGATAAGCGTGACTATGATATGATGCGAAGAAGCATTATGATGTCACATGACATTATTGCTCCCGAATTTTGCGAGAGATTTAATGCCCCCGATTTAACTGCGGAACAAAAGCGGATGAAATTCTCTCGTTCTTGCTTGATGAGAATAACAGATACAACTACATTCCTTACTACTTAAAACTAAAATAGAAAAAAATCCGAGAGCAATCTCGGATTTTTCTTTATGTCAGATATGATATGAATTTTTGTGCAATGGTTGAAAGATAAGCATCAGACCTGTAAAACAAAAATAAACTGCGTAAGGGTGTTTTTTCTGAAAGAGAATAATATTTGACATCCGATGCTAAATTTTGTTGTGCAATTGTGTCGGGGATAAGTGCAAGTGCAATACCGTTTGTAACCGCTTTTATAATTGTTTCAAATTTTGTACAGTCTAATCTTTTTTTGATGTTTAATTTGTTTGTTTCGCAAATTTTATTAAATTGAGTACCCATTACGGTATATTCATTCATAACCGCAAAATACTGATTATTCACTTCTTGTATACTGATAACCGGAAATTGTCGGTTATCTTTTTTTGCGGAATTTGCCAAATGACCGTTTATATCAAATTCATTCGGTACAGCCAAAACAAGTTCTTCGTTTCTGATTTTCGCCGTATTTAATGAAACCGAAATTTCGGGGGAATATGTCGCAATATACAGATCACATTCCGCATTTTTGACATTTTGGCTCATTTCCTGAGATGTTAATTCTTCGATGATTATTGAAATATCCGGATATTCCTGATGAAATTTTTTGATTGCTTTTGGCAAAACATAAGAGGAACAGTACGGAGATGCTCCGATTTTTATTGTACCGAAATTACCCTTGTTTATATCATCAAGGCGAGATTTAAGTTCCCGTTCCAGGTTGATTACAGCACCGGCGGTTTTGATGTACTGTTCTCCCGCATCGGTCAATTTCAACTCCGTACCGCAACGGATAAAAAGTTGAGCATTTATCTTGTCTTCTAACTTTTTAATGTACTGACTTAATGAGGGTTGACTTATACCCAGATTTCGTGCCGCCTGAGAAAAGTTTTTTACTCTCGCTAATTCCAATACATAGCGATATTGTTTCGTATTCATTAAAATACCTTCAATCGCAGAAAATTATAACCAACGAAATATTAAGCCGCTAAAGGCCAAAGAATCGGCACAAGTACAAGAAGAATGATTGTTGCAATAACAGTCATCGGACCGCAATATTTGAGGTAGTCGGAGAATTTGTAGTTTGCAATCATCGTCATTCCGATAGTGGTATTTGCAAGGGGAGTTGCAACCGCCATAGCACCGCCCATTGTAAGTCCGACAGCAAAACCGAATGTATTATAACCCATTGCTTGAGTTATAGAGAATGCGACGGGAAGTACAATCGTCAGAACGGTGGAATTTGATAAGAATTGTGTAAGGAAAATTACAAGAATGAGAAGAACTGCAAACAAGCCGAAAACGGAAATATTTTCGCCGAAAATACCGACAAAACCCTTAGCAAGAAGTTCACCGCCACCACTCTTATTAAGACCGGCAGCAATACCTAAACTTGCACAAAACCAAATTGCAACAGTCCAGTTAATACTCTTCATTGCAGATTTGTGGTCGATACATCCGGTAATTACACACGCCAGAGCAGACATAATACTGATTGTGCCGACATTTAAGTTTGGAATGTATTTTGACAGGTAATCACTTGTCATATAGAGAACCATTGTGAGAATGAAGATAGTAGCCATAATGGGTATCTTTTTTCTGTTTGGTTCTTTTACTTCGGATTTTTTCCCGTCAGCCTCCGGGATATAATCATAAGTATCGCTGTCTCCCCAAATCTTTTTTCCTAAGGGGTAGCCGATAAAGCCGGCATAAAGTACGAGTACGGCAATAATCAAAAATCCGGGTATAGCGAAAGTGAAGAATGAAAAGCCATTTTCAACACCCAAGTATTCCTGAACAATACCCTGTGCGGTAAGTTGTGTGGTTGAACCGATAAGTGTTGCTGCACCGCCCAAAACGGATGCCATACCAACTGGCATAATTACATTCTTATAGTGAATTCTCTTGTCAGATGAACAAACACCCTGAAGGATGGAAATCATCATTGCGAGTGTTGCAATGTTTGATAAGAATGCAGAAATCAAAGCGGTTAAACCGGTTGCGAGCATTACGATTGCTCTTTCATTTCCTTTTGCGAGTTTGATAACCTTATCACCGATAAGTTGAGCAAGACCGGTATCGAAAGCGGCTTGACCGACAACCATCATTCCGACAATCAATACTACCGTACTTGAACCAAAACTCTTGAAACCGTCTTCGAATGAAACTACATTGGTAAGTAACATTGCGGTAAGACCTAACAACGCGACTACCGATACGGGAAGCTTGTTCCAAATGTACAAAACAACGCATACCGCAAAGATAATCAAACTTAATACTGCAGGACTCATTTGTTTCTCCTTTGTATAACTTATTGCACATATAACCTTTTGATTATATGTATTGTAGTATAGTATATAGTTTTCTTTTTGTCAAGGGGAAAATATAATGTTTTTTAATTTTACAAAAGGAGGAGTGATAGTATATGTTCATTTTTAATAAGAACTAATTCAAACTGTATGGATTTTAAGAAGGTTGACTTATACCTAAATTTTGAGCGGCTTTTGAGAAATTCAATTGGCGTGCAAGTTCTAAAACATATCTGTATTGTTTTGTGTTCATCTGAAAACCTCTATTATATCTGTGTATGAAAACGGAGTGTCTTTGCCGAAACTCATTACTTTATTTATTAGCTCACTTTGTTCCTCAATGTTTATGTATCCTGACGCACAATCGGATAATTTTATTCTTAAATCGTCAAGAGTAAAAGGAACTTCAGGATCGCCTTTCGGAATATATATGGTTTTGGTATATGTATTTTTGTCGGTAATTACTTCAAGTTTTGAACCACGTATACCTTTATCTTTATTTTCCATTTCGGGAGTTGGTATAAGTTCAATTTTTTCAATAAGAGAAACAATTTCGGGAGTAATGACATTCGTGTTGATACTTGAAATACCGAAAGATCCTTTTAACAAAGAATAAGCAACGGAATAATGTATAGAAAATTTTGTGTCATCATCCGTTTGTGGAATTAAGATTTGACCTGCTATCCTAATAGCATTTTCGTAGATGTAAACATTTACTTTTTTAATATTTTCATCTCGTATCTGATTATGTATCTCAATTGCCGCTTCAATACCGCAATGCGTATGACGACATGAAGGATAGGGCTTAAAATAACATTCAGAAACGGCAAATTTTTCACCTAAATCCTTAGTTATTGCTTCTTCGTCAACTTCGTTTGTCATAGCATGAAACCAACCCTTTTTGCTTTCAAGAGGGTTGATTGCTCCTTGAACTCCTTTTTGCGAAAGCAATGCGGAAATTATACCTGCTCTTGCCGCATTAGCGGGATTTATTGGCTTAATTGCCTGACCGCTTTCGGCAACAATAATCAATCCTGAGGCTTGAGTAACCGAAATTGCCATTGCATTGTATATTTCTTCTTGACTTAATCCCAAAAGTTTAGCACAAGCGGCAGCACAAGCAATTGCTCCCGCTGTGCCTGTGGAATGAAAACCCCTATGCACAAGACCGGGTTGGGCAGCAGCGGACACTCTGCAATAGATTTCATATCCGACAACAATTGCTTCCATTACTTGTTTTTCGGTTACGTTAACCGTCTGAGCTAGTGCAAATACCGAAGAAATTACATGAGCACCTACATGCCCCATTGCACGTTTATGTCCGTCGTCCATATCGGCTCCGTGTGCATAACAAGCGTTCAAAAATGCCGCTTCAATGGCTGATACACAGTTATCCGTGCCGAAAACATTTGACTTTCCGTCAAAACGACAGTCAATAATGATACTTTCTATTGCATCATTAAATTTTTTGTTTATCTTTAATCCTGCAAAAGAGGCAGCAAAATAGTCAATTATTAAGCGACGAGTATAGTTAACATCAGTGCCACTTAAATCCTCATACTTGAATTTTGAAGCCCAATTACTTAATATTTCGGTTGAATTTAGCATATAATCACATCCTTATCGTCATTATAGTTCATTTTGATATGATTTGCAAGTGTTTTCATCATAAAATTAAAAATGCAAATATTTAAGAATTATATGGGAGAGTTCAGATTATTTTCTTATGTATTTTATTCTATAACTACTTATCAAAATTTGAAATATAATAATCATTACCGAAAGAAAAAATATTTACGGATTTCCGGCTCTTACGTATTAAGAACATAAAGGAATTTATTGGACTTTGTTACATATTAACACTTCACAAATACATCCTTCTTATGTTATTAACCAACGGTGCAGAAATAAGAAGATTAAAAGGGCGTTTAGAGCATCTCAAAGAAATTAAAGCAAGAGGGACACAGGAACATTCCGAAGAAGAAACAGGAGTAAAAGGGTTGAAAGTCATCGAAAATGCTGAGGCGATGCGCCATTTGTTAATTTTCGATGAAAATCCTGATGAAAAAACAAAACTGACTCCGATGGAAGTCAGAAGTCAGTCCGTTGCTTAATTTTTCATACCATAGGTGCTTCTTTGCTCTGTATGTAAATTTTGGGATAGCACAAAAAGGCGAGTTTGTCAGGAGTCTGAGTATATCGCATGTCAGCGATATACTGCAAATTTTTTAATGGAATTAAAAACCTATTCTGATACAAAATGCACGCCCGTCTGACTTTTCGTTGAAAGGTAAACGGAATAATTAAAAGATGTACTCATTATACGTTTTGAAATGCTAAGAAAGGATTATTTCATAACGTTCTGTTATACGCCCGTCGTCAATGAATTCTTCTAACAAGTACCCGCCGTTATTCAAAATGGTTTGAATGGCGGATACGTTTTCTTTACTATTCGGACAGATGTGTACTTTTAAGATTCCTTTCTTCAGACATTCTTTTAATGCAAGTGCCAGCATGGCAGTACCATATCCTTTTCCTCTGCACCACGGAACAATACCTGCATGAAGATGTCCGCGTTTGTGTCCTCATGATTTAATACAATACCTCCGACGATTTCTTTTTGTTCGTTTAGTGCAAAATACAGAGTACATGGAACATGAGTTGACAACATTGAGCCTGTTGTGCGGTCATCCTCACAATATTCAAGCCATCTTTCATAGGAAGCCTTACCCCTTCGCATCAATTCAGGTTGAATGTTATCTTCCAATTGTTCCCATTTGTTCGTGATGCGAGCATATTCCTGTCGGTGAGTCTCATTCGGTATTTCTAAAATCAAAGAAGTCATATATATCATCTTTCACTGTAAAATTGACACTAATTTCGATACACATTATATCAAAACCGCTGTTTAATTATGATCCGGGTGACGGGATTTGAACCCATGGCCTCTTGGTCCCGAACCAAGCGCGATACCAAACTTCGCCACACCCCGAAGCGACTTTCGGTATTATATCCAATAAAAAAAGAAAAATCAAGTTCTGTTTTTTGACAACTTGAAAAAAGAAAAAAG
>Ga0123335_1002785_pt1 | contig 25458 bp, 19 predicted proteins | sample BiotimSIPDNA_2_FD_89707 | JGI IMG/M metagenome (GOLD analysis project Ga0123335, IMG submission 89707) | Anaerobic biogas reactor microbial communites from Washington, USA - Biogas_R2 time_0 SIP DNA | ecosystem: Engineered > Bioreactor > Anaerobic > Unclassified | place: Washington, USA...
CATCTTGTTTCCACCTCTCCTCATTTGGATGCTAAAATAAAGTTCGTTCCGCCCATCCTTCTGGACAAAATCGCAGTCCAGCTCGGTGATTGGAGTGGATACCATCTGCTGGCTCATCACCGCAATTTGGCAATTAAGCCACAGGATTTAGATTAATCTCTTTCTGGTAGAATAGAAGGGATCAGAGGAGCATATTTGAGCAACAAACCCTTTCGCATCATCACTGGCATAGCCAGCCTGGTTTTTATACTTCTTGCCTGCATAATTCTTCTCTCTGATTTGAGATCTTACCGGGGTCAATCCTCAATTCTTCCTGAAGGATTGAAGGTCAACGGCATTCCCCTATCAAATTTATCCTTGGAAGAAGCAGCGTCCAGGCTGGAAGCAGTCTTTTCCAGTCCAGTCGAGTTGCGTTACAAGGGACAAAGAATGCAGTTCACTCCGCTTGAGTTGGGTTATTCTGTCGATGTCTCTTCCACTTTTAAGAATATTGACCAGTCTCTCTCGAAAAAGGGCTACTGGGCCCACCTCTGGAACCGCTCTACGAAGATCGACCTGCAGATTCCACTCAAATCAAGTTTAGACTCGACACAACTGGCTGCTTTCTTAACCGACCAGGTTAGTGCCCGCTATGATAAACAACCAACTGCACCTCTGCCGATACCCGGAACTACCAACTTCAACCCAGGCAATCCGGGAACATCCCTACAGGTCTCTGGAGCCATTGACAAAATAAGTGCCGCTCTGAGTGATCCTTATAAGCGGGTGGTGGAGCTCCCTGTTGAAGAACAAAATGCCTTAATGCTGAACCCGGTAAACCTTGAGACCTTCCTGAACCAGGAAATCAGGTCACAAGAATTTTCCGGTTTGGTTGAGATCTACCTGGATGACTTAACAGGAGACCAGGACCTGCATTTCGCGAACCAACAATATCAAGCAGTTCCCCCGGATATTGCCTTTTCAGCTGCAAGCACCATAAAAATCCCCATCATGGTTTCCACACTAGCCCGCATAGCAGAACCCACACCACCTGATGTTCAGGACTTGCTAGAGCGGATGATCGTCTTTTCTGAGAACCCACCGGCTGACACACTGATGTCCAGATATATCGATGAAGATCGCGGTCCCCTGGTCGTTACCGCGGATATGCAGGCATTGGGTCTCCAGAACACGTTCCTGGCAGGTTATTTTTATACCGGTGCGCCTGTTCTACAGTTGTTTTCCACCCCTGCAAATACCCGTCGGGATGTCTTTCTTGACCCTGACGTATATAATCAAACCGTTTCTTCTGAGATTGGCGACCTGCTTGCCCAGGTCTATTCCTGCGCCAAGGCTGACTTATCTTCGACATCTTTTTCAAACATATTTGGGACTGAGTTAACACAGTCGGAATGCCAGAATATCATCGACCTTCTTTCGCGTAACTACATCGGCTTACTCTTCCAGGGAGGCATGCCTGCCAAAGCCACGATCGCCCATAAACACGGCTGGACATCAGAATTGGATGGCCTACTCCATTCAATGAGTGATGCCGGCATCATTTATACTCCCGGCGGAAACTTCGTTTTGGTGATCTCCATTTACTCACCCGATCAACTGGTCTTCTACGAAGGCAACTGGCTCTTTGCCAGGTTGTCGCAAACAATTTATAATGCATTTAATATTGAAGACCAGGCTTACTGGTGGATAGAGTAAGGCCAAAAGGTAGTTAAATGAGACTCATCTTAACACATGAACAGGCAGACCTGGATGCAATCGCTTCCCTGCTCGGGGCTCACCTTGTGGATCCTGAAGCGTTGGCCCTTCTTCCACGCAATATCAATCGCAATGCCGCAGAATTTGTCCGTGCCCACCTGGAAGAGTTGGGGTTTTCACAATACTATTCACTACCCAAAGAACCCATAACGCATGTCACCCTGGTCGACACCCAATCGCTCATAACTTTAAAAGGAATGACCACAGACACCCTGGTGAATGTTATAGATCATCACCCCAGGAAAGAAGGTGTCTCCGACAATTGGTCAGTCGAGATCAGCCGCACAGGTGCATGCACAACCCTCCTGGTTGAGAAAATTAAATCGGCAAATAATCCCATGAAACCCATCCAGGCGACCCTGCTGCTTTTGGGAATATATGAAGACACTGGTTCGCTCTCGTACTCAACGACCACCGCCCGCGATTTATGCGCAGCAGCCTACCTGTTGGAGAACGGAGCCGACCTCAGGATCGTTGCCGACCATCTCAACCCACCACTCACCTCAATCCAGCAGGTGCTGTATGACAGGGTAATGAAAAACCTAGAGACCCATCTCATTGAGAACCAGACAGTGATAACTGCCAAAGCCAATGCACTGGACATCAATGATGAAATTTCCAGTGTGGCTCATAAGTTGCGTGATTTTCTCGATCCTGATGCACTTTTCCTGATGGTCTTAACCAAACAAGGCATCCGCATTGTTGCCCGCGCCACAACCGATGCAATCGATGTGGCAAAAGTTGCCCGTTTCTTTGGTGGCGGTGGGCATACGCGGGCTGCTTCCGCCCTTGTCAGACCTGAGGGTAAATTAGATGCTGGTGAATTCCAGGCTCTTCTTGACCAAAAGTATCACGAGATGGTAGAGAAGATCAAAGAAAATATCAAGCCTCTCCTGTGTGTACGCCATATCATGTCAAAAAACCCGCTGATCCTGACACCGGATACCCGGGTGGATGAAATTGCCCGGTTAATGCAACGCTATGGCTTTGAAGGTTACCCGGTTGTGGTTAACGGTTCAATTGTCGGGCTGCTCAACCGCCGCACCGTGGATCGAGCTCTGACCCATAAGCTATCCATGACAGCCTCAAGTTTGATGGATGCCGGCAACATAAGCGTGCGTCCGGATGACACGCTTGAGACCCTTGCCAGGGTGATGGCAACCAGCGGCTGGGGGCAGGTTCCTGTGGTTGACTCTCAGAGCAATGAAATCGTTGGTATTGCTACCCGCACAGACCTGATCAAAGCCCGCTCAAACCCCAAACTTCAACCCACTCAGAAATCAATTGCACAGAAATTGCGCAAAGCCGTTCCACCCACCCGCTACGAGTTACTGCAGAGCCTGGCAAAACTAGCAGACCAGTTAAATACTCCGATTTACATCGTCGGTGGTTTTGTGCGCGACCTTCTGCTGGGCAGGAACAGTGTCGATTTTGACATCGTTGTCGAGGGAGATGCCATCTTTTTTGCGAAAGCCCTGGTCAAGTCACTGGGAGGGCGTTATGTCAGTCATGAAAGGTTCGGAACCGCCAAATGGCACCTGGCGAATGACAAGAACCTTATCGCAAAGAAAATTGATCCCGTCAATCACCTGGACCCTGCAGAGTTGCCAGACCACCTTGACCTGATCACTGCCCGCACTGAGTTTTATGACCATCCAGCTGCCCTGCCAACAGTGGAAAGTAGCAGCATCAAGATGGACTTGCACAGGCGTGACTTTACGATCAACACACTCGCCTTACGCCTGGATGGTGAACATTTCGGGAAAATATCGGACTTCTGGGGTGGATTAATTGACCTCAACGATAAAAAGATCCGCGTGCTGCATGCACTTTCGTTCGTGGATGATGCCACCAGATTACTGAGGGCAGTTCGCTTTGAACAACGCTTTGAATTTAAGATCGAAGAGCGAACCTTGTCGTTAATGCTTGAAAGTCTGCATTTGTTGAATGAGACTTCCGGTATCAGGTTACTTCATGAGATCGAGCTGATGCTTCTTGAAGAACGGGTGGCTCAAATGTTTGACCGGCTCAATGAATTGGACGTTTTACAGGCGATCCACCCCGATCTATCCTGGAACAAATTGACAAAACAGCGGTTCAGCCTGCTGAACAAATTGCCAGATCCCACCGGTTGGGAGATCAAGAATCCCATTGAGCGCCTGTCGATCAGGCAGGTCTTAGGATTGATCTTTTTACTCCTGGACGCTGGTCCAAACCAGATGTCTGCCATTTCTGAGCGTTTGAATATAAATCAAAGAATCAGCACAGATGTTGTGCTGGTCAACCAACTGCTGAATGATGTTTCCAGCCTGTCAAACCAACCTCCCAGCCAGATTACCAGGCACCTCTCATCCTTTTCCCGGATTGTTTTGTTTGCAGCGTATACACTCATTGATTCCGAAGATCAAAAGGTGACCTTACTCAACTACATTACGAAATGGTCAAAGATCAAACCTTATACCAACGGTCATGACTTGAGTGCGCTTGGTTTGCCTGCATCCCCTTATTATGCAGAACTTCTCGGCTTGCTAAGGGATGCCTGGTTGGATGGCAAAGTCCAATCTAAAGAAGAAGAAACAGCCTACCTGGACCATTTGATCAAGGCCGGGTCACAACAGTGAGATGATCTTCCCATAAATCAAATATGAATAGCGACCCTCATCATATCCAGGTTAATGGCAAGCAATTTGTGATCCGTTCCATGGTTGAATCGGATCTTCCGGCATTGGAGTGGGAAGGGGAATATACCCATTTTCGCAACGTCTATGCGCAAAATTTTCGCTCCATGCAGAACGGCAATTTATTAATCTGGGTGGTAGAAGATGACAAGTCCCTCCTGGTTGGACAGGTCTTTATTCTTCTGCTTAGCCAGAACAAAGAAATAGCTGATGGGATTCACCGCGCTTATCTCTTCTCTTTCCGCATTAAACCAGCTTATCGCAACCAGGGCCTGGGATCTTCAGTGATACGGTTTGTAGAAGAAGACCTAAAAAACAGGGGCTTTAGCTCTATCCGCCTGAATGTTGCCCGTAACAACATAAAGGCACGGCGTCTTTATGAAAGGTCAGGCTACAGGGTAATCGGTTCCGATCCGGGAGTCTGGAACTACCAGGATCAAAATGGCAATTGGCAGACAGTTAAAGAGCCTGCCTGGAAAATGCTGAAATTATTTTCCAGTTCAGATTGATGGTTATGATCAATCACTCTCAAGTGATTGGCTTTTGTTGGCATTAACCCAGGTGTTTAATAATTCCTTTACTTCCTGGTAGTCTTCCTCTCTCAAGTTCCTAGTTATTCCCAGCAAATTACTGTATTTTTCTGTTGAAACGACCAACCCAAATTTTTCTTCCTTCAGGCTGATGACTTCATCTTTTCCTATGTGTAATTCTGGAAAGTTGGGTTGTTTTTGGGTCAGAGTATCCTGGTCAATTGATAATTCGTAAAACTTCCAGAACGCTTCCCGTTGTCTTATCGCCCGGACAGCAGAATAGAGAAATAATCCAAGCATCAGGGGGATTACCAGGATGCTTAAAAGGTCTTTAGCCATGATTTTTTCCCAACTTAACCAGATTATGATAGCCACCATAACGAGGGCGGAGATACCATACAGGAGGTAAATACTTTTCTTGGTCTTCTTAAGTTTGTCCGGATCAAGTAGATAAGTTCTCATAAAATAATCAGCTCTTCTTTCTCGTTAATTTGCCAGGGATCAACCTGAAATCACCCAGTCATCAATTGCTAATCAAAACTTTCAACCCTACTATTGTAATATAATAATTTTACGAGCGGTTGAGAAAGAGGAGATAATTCTATGGATACCCTGACAGCAACAGAAAAAGAAACCAAATACCCGATTAAAAAAACTGGGCAGCTTTCTGCCCGGATTCAATGGCTTCGTGATTACTATTTTCAGGGTGTCAACCGCAAGTGGAATAACGAAGCTACATCATGGTCATCCGGCACATCATGGGATTTTCAATACGAAGAGTTCAGTTTCTATATTGTCCCTGAAACTTACACTTTTTTCCCGACATTTAGAGGAGCCTTTATTCAGACTGCACGGCAGGTCACCCTTCACCCGGAATTCTGGAAATGGTCAATCGCTGAGCGAAAGGCATGGTTCCTAAAAGAAGTAATGGTAAATTACCTTCCCCAGGAGATCCTTCCTGGGGATCTGCTTGCGGGTGCACGATTCAATGTGATCACCTCCACCTGCCTGGAAGAAGCACAGGCGAAAGAATATCTCGCCATGGTTGAGGGAAAAGCAGGTGTCCGCCAGGCTATCCTGGATTTTCACGCCCATGGCTTTGGCAATGTCGGCAGCACCAGTGGACACTTGATCCCCGATTATGCCATGGTGCTAAATTATGGATTCAAGGGCATCCATGAGCAAATCCAAGAAAGGTTAAAAAGTCTTACACCCTCGGAAAGATCAGGGAAAAAAGGTGCGCAATTAAGAGCCATGTTGACAGCCACATTTTTACCCAAAGAACTGGCTGAAAAGTACAGCGAACTCTGTTCAAGATTGGCAGCGCATGAAGATGACATTGCACGGAAAAATGAACTGCTCCAAATGGCAGAAAACCTGCAGCGTGTGCCATGGGAACCAGCCAGGAACTTCTGGGAAGCAATTCAATCTTTATGGATTACCCACATGCTGGTCATGAGTGATGAAAACTACCCCGGTCCGGGCACATCATTTGGTCGATTTGACCAATTCTTGTATCCTTTCTGGGAACACTCAATTAATGAGGGAATGGACCGGGAATTTGGCAAGGAGATATTGAAATGTTTCTGGGTCCATGCCAACACAGCTTATGATTTTATGATCCGTACAGGTGGCAACCAGGGTATTACTGCAGGTTATGGTCAACTGATCACATTGGGCGGGCTAGGGGCTGATGGCATGGACATGACCAATGACCTGACCTATGCAGTCCTGGAAGTGATCGATGAGATGTCACCCATCCTTGAACCAAAGCCTAACGTTCGTCTACATCGAAACACACCAGACAAATTGCTGACCAAAGTGGTGGACATGATCGCCGATAGCCAGGGTGCACCTTTCTTGTTGAATTTTGACGAAAGATCAATGGCCGGGATGATGCTCCAGGCAGAAAAATCGGGTGTTCAGCAATTTATCAATGCCCAGAATGTTCATGAATACGCGCCAGTAGGTTGCCTTGAAAACACCATGGTTGGCAATGACCGCTCAGGTACTGTGGATACGAACCTGAACCTGCTAAAAGCAGTTGAATTTGCATTAACCAATGGCTTCCATATGCTACCTTACACCGACCCAATGACAGGCAAGACCGAAACTCCTGCCAGGATCGGCCCAAACGCCGGTGATCCGACCAAATTTACTGATTGGGATCAATTCTGGCAGGCATACTTAAGCCAGACGGAATTCATCATCCAGCATATCGTTGGCATCTACGAGCGAACAGAAACACTGCGATCCACCTTTTCTCCCACGCCTTACCTGTCATGCCTTGTCAGGGGTTGCATTGATAAAGCCCTGGACGTTACCCAGGGAGGTCCGGAACTCAATTTTGTCACTATCGAGGCGGTCACGTATGCCACAACCGTAGACTCGCTGTTGGCCATCAAATACCTGGTTTTTGACAAGAAGATCTGCACCATGCAGGAGTTGATCGATGCATTAAAAGCCAACTGGCAGGGATATGAGAAACTCCAGGCAATTGCCCGTAATAGAGCCCCAAAATACGGCCAGGACGATGATGATGCGGATGCCATGGCATATAAGGTCATGCAAGCCTGGACAGATCTGACCTGGAAGTTCACAACCAAGGTTACCAACCGCCAATTCAGACCAGGCATGCTCAGTTGGAACTATTGGATAGCAGATTCTGACGTCCTGCCGGCAAGCCCGGATGGACGCAAGAAAGGCCAGTTCCTTTCGAATGCCATCTGCCCTGTCAACGGGGTTGACATCAATGGTCCCACTGCCAATGTCAACTCAGTAGGCAAGGCACTGGGAGGTCGCTCAGAACCCTCACCCAGCACCTGGGGAGAGTATGTAAATTTGCTGCCCAATGGTGCTTCACATACCATGACCTTCAGCCCCTCACTGCTGCGTGACCCGGAACACAAAGCCAAGTTCCGTGCATTCCTTCGGGGATATACCGAGAACGGCGGCACGGCACTACAGATTAACATCCTAGATGCCGCAATGCTCAAGGATGCCCAGGCTCATCCAGAGGATTACAAGCACCTCCTGGTCAGAGTGACCGGATATAATGCCTACTTCACCAGCATTGGTAAAGAACTGCAGGATGAGATCATTGCCCGTGAATCGCACTGCATGTGAGCTGTGCGGTCTGAACTGATTCTGACAGCCTGGTATAACCACTTATGAAAGCACACATACTCAACCTGCAACGCCTATCCACAGAGGATGGGCCTGGCATTCGCACGACCATTTTCTTTAAAGGATGCCCGTTGCAGTGTGTGTGGTGCCACAACCCGGAATCAATCCACCACAATCCCCAGGTATTTTGGCACTCAGTGCGTTGTATCGGCTGCCTTTCGTGCATACCAGTCTGCCCGCTGCATGCCATATCCAGGTCCAGCCAGGGGGAGATTAGGATTGATCGCCAATTGTGTGATGGTTGTGGTTTGTGTGTAGATGCATGTCCGACCACTGCGCTGGAGATTTTGGGAAAAGATATCGAGGTCGAAGAACTGGTTGGAGAGTTGTTGAAAGATGCAGCCTTTTATGAAACTTCCGGGGGTGGGATCACTGCCTCCGGGGGTGAGCCAACCTTGCAACCCGAAATTGTAGCAACAATTTTTCAAGAGATGCAATCCCGGGGAATCCATACAGCACTAGACACCTGTGGATATTGCTCCCAGGAGGCACTAAAAAAGATCCTTCCCTGGACAGACCTTGTGTTGTTTGATCTTAAGTCTCTCAACCCCGAGGATCACGAAACATTCACCGGAAAGCCCAACCAGCGCATCATTGAAAATTTATTGTGGCTGCGTGACCAGTTAAAGACTGATCAAAAATTTAAGGTTTGGCTGAGAACGCCCTTGATTCCCGGTTTTACAGCACAGGAGGAGAATATTCGCAAAATTGGTGAATTTATCTTTCGGGTGATGGACCAGTACATTGAGCGCTGGGAACTATGCTCTTTCAACAACCTGTGCCAGGCAAAATACGAGCGTCTTGGGATCGGATGGCAATTATCGGGCACGCCACTGTTGACCCAGGAAGAGTTGGACCTTTATGGATCCATTGCCAGGTCAAGTGGAGTAAGCACTGGTCATGTTTATGTCACCGGGGCAGCCAGACAGGCAGAATAAAACCAACAAGGAAGGTATCCCATGTCAGAAACCAAATTAACCCAATTCACCCAGCAAGATATCGATGCATTCAGACCGGCCATGAAGATAGGTCTCCTGGCATCAGTCAACCCAGCCGGTGAACCACACATCACCCTGTTCTCTTCATTGATGGCAGCATCAGAAAAGCAGGTGTGCATCGGGAAATTTGTTGAAGGAATCAGCTTTGATTTCTTCCAGGATAATCCCAAGATTGGTTGGATGATAATGAGCTTAAATAAGGAGCTTTGGCGGGGATATGCCACATACTCACACTCGGCAAAATCCGGACCAGAATTCGATTTCTACAATAACGTGCCCATGTTTCGTTACAATGCCTATTTTGGCATCCATACGGTTTATTACTTTGACCTGGTGGCTCAAACTGGCAAATCCCTATTGCCTATGAATAAAGTGATCGGTGCAGCCATTAAAACCACGCTGAACAAACCTTTCCTTTCAGTGGAAAAAAAACCAAGTGTGTTAAATAACTGGACAAAAAAGCTGTTTAACAAGCTGGACAACCTGAAGTTCCTTGCTTACATAAATAACGAAGGGTTCCCGGTCATTGTCCCCGTAATCCAGGCACAATCGGCAGGTAATCGGCACCTGGTTTTCGCCCTGGGGGCTTATTCAAAGGAAATCCTGGCCATCCCGATGGATGTGCCCATGGCGATATTTGGCATGTGTCTCGACATGACAGACGTTCTTGTCAGGGGAACTTACCGGGGTATCCAAAGGATTGGCTTTTCACAGTGTGGTGTACTCGAAGTTAATTATGTGTACAATCCAATGCCCCCGGTACCTGCCCAGGTGTACCCTCCCAAACCGCTGGAACCGATCATTGACTTTTAGGGCTGCTCCCTGTAGAGCCAAAGGAACTAATTTATATGGAAATTGAGTTGGATCATTATCCCCAGGTCACATTCAGCGAACTTGAGCCCCGCGATGTCTGTGTATGGCTGCCACCGCAATATACTGAGCAACCCGATTCAAGATTCCCGGTCATTTACATGCACGATGGACAAAACCTGTTCAACAAACACAAATGGATCAAACACACCTGGCAGATTGCCGAGATTGTGACTTCTCTATCCAGATCAGGCGCGATCAAACCGGCAGTGGTGGTTGGCATTGCATCGACACCAAATCGCGTGGGAGATTATTACCCGGCAGGCATTCTCACAACCCCCGCAAGTTGTGATCTTTTGCAAAAGAAATTTACTGAACATCAACTTGGCCGGGTAAAGCTGACCGCTGATGATTATTTACAGTTGATCGTAAAGAAGATCAAACCAATGATCGATCAGAAGTATCGTACCTTGCCCAACCAACCAGACACTTTCATGATGGGATCCAGCATGGGTGGATTGATCACGCTGTATGGCTTATGCCAGTATCCTGACTTTTTTTGTGGCGGCGGGTGCTTTTCTACACATTGGCCGATCGTTTCTGAATTCATTTTTCCATACCTTGAAAAACACATACCCGATCCCGGTTCTCACAAGATCTACTTTGATCATGGCTCAAGGGGGATTGACGCAGACTACCAGCCCTATCAAGAGCAAGTGGATGACCTGTTCAGGTCTAAAGGATATTCAGATGAGTTCAATTATCTCTCAATGTCCTTTCCTGGTGCATGGCATAATGAACTTGCCTGGTCAAAGCGCTTGCATTTTCCGCTTCAGTTCTTTCTAGGCAATCCCAGTTGATCAAATACCCAAGGTTAAGATCGGACGTTTTGAAATTGCTGATATAATTAAGTTTTGTCATGACAGGTTTACATCTTGTCTTTGACATTTCATGCCTATTAACATAAAATAAAGGTCTTGTCAAAAGGCTAATAAAGCAACATAAGGAAGGGCTTTAACAAATAATGAAGGAATATACAACCAGTCAAATCCGCAACGTCGCTCTCGCATCCCACTCGAGCTCGGGCAAAACGATGATGGCAGAGGCGTTTTTACATTTTACCGGCGCAACCACCCGCCTCGGTAAGATTGAGGACGGAACCACCGTATCAGATTATGATGAAGAGGAAATTCGCCGCGGGATTTCTCTTGCCTCAACGGTGATCCCTATAGAATACAAGAATCTCAAGATCAATATCCTCGATACACCTGGATATACCGATTTTGTTGGCGATGTCATCTCGGCAATGAGTGTTGCCGACAGTGCCATCATCCTGGTAGATTCAGTTTCTGGTCTCGAGGTTGGCACTGAGATCGCCCTTCAATATGCTGCGGAGTTCAAACTGCCACAAATGCTTGTTGTAAACAAAATGGAACGGGAAAATGCAAACTTCAAGAAAGCCATGGACTCCATCCAGGAACATATTGACACCCGCCTGATCCCCATCCAGTTGCCCTGGGGTGAGAAAGCCGACTTTAAAGGTGTGATCGACCTGCTCACCTTAAAAGCATACAAAGGTGATGGCAAGGTTGCCTCAGAGATCCCTGCAGAATTTTTGGATGAAGTCAATTCAAACCGGACAGCACTTGTTGAGGCTGCAGCTGAAGGTGATGACACCCTGCTTGAAAAATATTTCGAAAATGGCGATCTGTCAAACGAAGAAGTTGTCCAGGGTTTGCGAAAATCTGTCCACAGCGGCAATTTCATCCCGGTGCTTGTGGCAGCTGGCGGTCATTTGATCGGTATAGCCCCTCTGTTGGATGCAATAGTCGACTTATTACCTTCACCAGCAGAACGGCCCGCCGTAAAAGCAACTTCACCGAAAGGCGAAGTTGAATTACGCTTTGATGATGCAGGTCCCCTGGCAGCTTATGTCTGGAAGACCACAGCAGACCCATTTGTCGGCAAACAAACTTACTTCAAAGTTTTTTCCGGGAAGATGCTTTCTGATACCCGGGTTTGGAACAGCAAAAAGGGAGAAGAAGAACGCCTCGCATCCATGCAGGTTCCCCGTGGCAAAGAAAATATCCAGGTACCGGTGATCCATGCAGGTGACCTTGGCACAGTGGCCAAACTAAGCCTGACAACAACCGGTGATACTCTGGCAACAAAAGAGAATCCCCTGCAGTTGCCTGTCGCCGCCTATCCCCATGCACTATACCGTGTAGCTCTCAGCCCTAAGACCCAATCCGACGCTGCCAAAATGAGCACGACACTTACCAGAATATGTGAAGAAGATATGACCTTGAGCTGGTTCAATGAAGCAGCCACCCGTGAAACCATCCTGCAAGGCATGGGAGATCAACACATTGATGTAGTAGTACGTCGTGCAGAAACCAAATTCCAGTTAGGCTTGAATATTTTCGAACCCAAAGTGCCATACGAAGAACACATTACAAAAGAAGCTCGCGACATGTATCGCCACAAGAAACAAACTGGCGGATCCGGGCAGTTCGGTGAGGTACACCTGGTGGTGTCTCCTCTTAAGAATGAGGACTTCACATTCAGCAATGATGTTTTTGGTGGTGCTATTTCAAACAATTACATGACCTCGATCGAAAAGGGCATCCGAGCCGTGATGAAGGAAGGCGTGATCGCCGGCTTCCCGGTAAAAAATGTAGCCGTCTCGATCGTTGACGGTAAAGAACATCCTGTCGATTCAAAGCCTATCGCTTTTGAAATTGCCGGTCGTGAAGCCTTCAAACTTGCCTTCAAACAAGCCGGACCAGTCCTTTTTGAGCCGATCATGAAGGTCAGGATCACTGTCCCCGAAGGCAACATGGGTGACATCATGGGCGACATGAACTCACGCCGGGCACGCATCCAGGGCATGGATTCTGAAAAAGGAAAATCTGTGGTCACCGCGATGGTTCCCCTGGCAGAAATGCTGCGCTATACCACGCAATTACGTTCCATGAGCGGTGGCAGGGGTATCTTCAGCATGGAGTTTGATCATTACGATCCTTTGCCATCCCACCTGACCCAGGCTGTTATTGATGCCCATCAAAAAGAAGTTAAAGAAGAAGAATAGCCTGATCCCTTTACACCAAAAAAACGGCAGCAAGTCTGCCGTTTTTTTGTTAATTCACACAAAATAATATTTATGAAAATCACACAATGCCCGGTAGCCAATCGCCTGATAGATCGCATTGCTGGTCGGATTAGACAGGTCTGTAAACAGGTTGACGAATTGACAACCCTCATCCAGGATGACCTGGCTTAAGCAGGCAACTGTTGCTGAGGCGAATCCCTTTCTACGCTCTTCAGGGGGAGTATACACCGCACTGACCGTCTGACCATGGCTGATGGGACGACCTTTAAGTGCCATGGAGACTACTTCGCCTTCCTTTACCCAACCATACACCTTGTTACTTTCCAATGCCTTAAGAATTACAGGTATTGGGGTCATTTCTTCTCCCTCGCCCATGACTTCATCATGAAATGCCTTGAAGAAGTCAATAACCGTCTCCGAGTGTTCTGCTGCCAGGCACCTGAAATTTCCTTCAGGCATGGCAGGCATAATGACCTGGCGTAATTCATAAGCCCGTAATCGCATATCAAGTCGCGGCTCCTGCCCTGCCAACCGACCCCAATGTTGTGCAAACATGTCACTGGTATCCTGCCTGCCATTAACTCCCGTAATTGATATTTCCTTATCGAGCAGGAATCTTTGAAGCAGATCGATGGCTGATGGTATTACGGTTTCTGACTGAACCAATAAGGGGTAAGGCGGAGTCATCAAACAGTTCAGGATTGGTTCTTCTTGCTGATCGTAGACACAAGCTAGAAAAGGTTTTTGAGGGTACCTGGAGGGGTCATCCCGCAAAACAAAGGCAATCCCAAGGATCAGGTTATTTTCTGTCTCGTGTTCCTCCAGGGATGATTGGGTTGGTGCCAAAAAGTCCTGAACCTGATCAAATTCAACAATTCTCATAATGAACTCTCAAAACATGATGTCACATTCATACTCAAGCAAATTGATCGTCTCAACCATCTTAACCCGGTGGGGCATATCACGCTGCACTTCGTAAGTGCTGGCATAGAAACCGCCCCACTTGGTAAACCAGGTAATTTTGACTTTCACCGTGGATTCCCCGATCTCAACAACAGGCCTGGGTTCAAGATCGCTTGCTTTAGCCTGTTGTGACCGCGTGAATTGAGCTCCAAAACTTGTGTTTGAACGCTCGTTGATGATCTTTTCCAAGCCTGCGATGGAGGTCACAACTTCCGCATCGTTGTAATTGGCATGCCAGTCCAGGTAGAATTGGTCACCCATACGGTACATGACAAGCAATTGCACAAACCCAGCCTCACTTCCATCTACTGTTACATGGTTGAGATAAAAGCATGAGTCAGGAGGTCGATTGACCAGGCATTCAGGATAAGCGTTTTCATAATCTGCCAGGTTTATGAACCGTGGTTGATCTGTCTTCCTGGCATACAGCAAAGGATAGCCACCCATCGGGTTGGGATCATAAACATAATCCAGGGTATAACCTTCTTCCATTGCCAAATGATCCAGAATCTCAAAAACCTTGTTGGGGTCAAATTCTTCCCCGCTTCTTTCGGCATTCTCATCAAAAAAATGTTGAGGAATGGATTGGGCATTGTACAGCACGCTCAAGTTGTAAATATCCTCCTGCATAGCAAGCCCCAGGTCACTATCAACACGCTTATCTCCTCCACTGATCCTACATGCACTGGAGACCAAGGTAAAAACGATAAATAGCCAGGTTATTGTTAACCGCCTTCCCATTTTTTACTCCCTTCCAAAGTATTGCACAGTCGACCTAATAACAGATATCTGGATGATTTTTGCTGAAGTAACAATATTAAAAAGTCCCAGGATTTTCTTGATCTACCCAAGCCAACCATATAATGAAAAGTCAATCCGATCATTGGCATCAAATTGGATGCCTTCCTCCTCAAGAAGCATGCGCTGCTCGTAATTGCCGATCCCATGCATGCTGATCTGACCCCTGGCATTGATCACCCGCTGCCATGGAACATCGGGAAACCTGCCATCTGAAAGCGCAGCCATGGCATATCCGACCATTCGTGCTGAGCATTTACCAACGATTCTCGCAATTTGACCGTATGTTGCCACCTTTCCAGCAGGGATAGACCTGACAACATCGTATATGGTTTCGTAAAGTCCCATTACTTCCTCTCTTTCCAATAATGGCCTTTAATTTAAATTTAACAAGAATTAATTTAGATATTCACGCAGGTTTCGGCTGTTTGCTGGATGCCTCAATTTCCTTAAGGCTTTGGCTTCGATCTGCCTGACCCTTTCACGCGTTACGTTGAAGAAATCGCTGACTTCTTCAAGCGTATGATCCTTACCATCGACCAACCCGAAGCGCAATTCCAATACCTCACGCTCCCTGTCGGTTAACCCAGAAAGGGAAGTCTTGACCTGGTCCCTGAGCATCTCCTTGATAGCTGCATCAAGTGGTTCTGTCGCCTCATCATCCTCTATGAAATCGCCCAAAACACTGCTTTCTTCATCACCGACCGGTCCCTCAAGAGATACTGGTTCTTCTGCAGTTTTCAAGATGCGCTGCACTTTATTGCTGGCAATTTCCAGGTGCTGTGCCAATGGCATCTCGGGGTCCTTACCCTTTTGCCTGAACTCTTTGATCATCTTTACTTCATCTTCAGGTAAAAATCCAGATTCGAGAGCGATCTCATCATATGTTGGGTTCCTGCCAAGTTGTTGAACCATTTCCCGTTGTATCTTGAGTAATTTCCCGATCGATTCCACCATGTGCACAGGGATGCGGATCGTCCGCCCCTGTTCTGCGATGTAACGGCTGATCGATTGCCTGATCCACCAGGTGGCATATGTGCTGAACTTGAAGCCCCGTGTGGGATCGAACTTGTTCACCGCCCTTAGCAACCCCAGATTACCCTCCTGGATCAAATCGAGGAATGAAATACCTCTGCCAAGGTAACGCTTGGCAATGCTGACCACCAGTTTCAGGTTTGAGCGGATAAGGATTTGCTGTGATTCAATCGCCAGGTCATGAACTTCCTTGAATGACCGGTCGATCATATCTTCCCCTGGAATAAAAGCTTTGACCTTGTCAAGTTTTGGCATTTTCTTCGTCTTCTGGACGGTTCCCAATATTCCGATCGCTGTCTCCGGGGGAAGTAGATAAAAGTCCACGAAAATTATGAAGGCATGCCTGACAAGTTCTTCCCATTTTCGCTCGATCCCCCACAATTCATTCTCAAGGAATTTCCTGGTATAGGATGGTGTTGTTACCTGCCATGAGCTTCGAATGGATTGTGCCTCTCCAAGGATGATCCTCAGGTCAGGCTCTTCTACTTTGAATTCCTTGATCGATTCACTTAATAATGGAATTTCTTTCAGGATGTCCTGGTAAGTATTGATCACCATATCCAGGAATTTTTGACCTGTCGCGGCTTTTTTCTCATTGGGGTGAATCAGGGTTTCATGCAACCTTAGATCTGCATTGATCCTTGCTGCAAGGTAAAATTCCTGGTCTGAATTGAGCAGGGTAATGCTGCCAATTTCCTTCAGGTATAACCGAACAGGATCATCAGCCAGTTGATCTTCCAGGTCTGGTGGCGCTTCATGTTCCTCCTCCTGATAGATCTCGTCATCAGATGGCTCATCATTGTTTATGATGTCTTGAAAGTCAGATAGATCACTCATTTTTACTCATTATCAAGGCATTGAAGCTTTTGACCTCAAGTGACAGCATATTTTGTGAGGGTACTATACCATGTTATGGAACAATCCCTCGTTAATCATTCTTCGACGGTGGATTAAGCGCATCATCGATCTTCTTCCGCATTTTGATATTCTCGATCATTAAGGATTGGTAATTTAATGAAGCGTCCTTCTCATTATCCTCTAATTCCTTTTCCATGAACAGGAGATCATTGATCTGCTCTTCGATCCTGTTACGCCTCATCCTCAAGATCGCACGTACTAACTCCAAAATTTCTTTTTCAGGAGTTATCTCTTTGGTATTTTTGGGTAGTTCTTCAACCACCAACGCCTCCCGGATAAGATCGGGCAGATACAGTTCAAGGAAATCTCTTGGAGTGTATTCATCCTGGTCAAGTGAGGCTGTGATAAGTTTAAATGTTTCCAGGAACTCTGTTTCGATGAAATCATCATTATCCAGTTCGGGCAAATCAAATATTTTAAGTTGACGGTTTACCTGGTGAAGATTGTCGGGGTCATGTAACAGTTTCTGGATACAGTAATGTTCCAGGAGGTGATTACTGCGCTTTGTACCATTGATTTTCCTGGCTATTTCAGCAGGTTCATCGCCTTTCTTTCTTGATTTTCCTCTAGTTAAGGGGCTGGGGCTGGCACCAACCAGGGCTCTTTCATTTACCTTGATCAGGTATGCCAGTTTTTGGCGGTATGCTTCCCGTTCGATCCTATCAGCTACATCTTCGATTAATGGCAGTACCTTTTGAGCAATCTCGCTTTTCACCTTAACATCGTTGACATCCTTGGATGCAACCAGGGTTTCCATGACATGTTCGACCACAGGCTTGGCATTCTCAACGATCGTTTCCCACACCAGGGGATCAGCCAGCACGATTTCATCCGGATCCTTTCCCTCTGGCAATGTCGTTACCCGGATATCCGCCTTCAACCTTGCCTCATAATGCAACAGCCCTCTTGCATCAAAAAGCATCTCGTTATCAATGTCCATGGTTTGCCTGGCAGTTTCCAAACCGCGCAACGTGGCCTGTTCTCCGGCAGCATCAGGGTCCAGGGCTAAAACGATACGGCGGGGGAATTTCTTGACCAGCCTGAATTGATCTTCCGTGAGCGCTGTTCCCATGGGTGAGACAGCATTGGTGAAACCTGCCTGATGCAAACCGATCACATCCAGGTATCCTTCAACGATCACAGCCTGGTCTTTCGTACGGATCGATTGTCTCGCCAAATCCAAACCATACAGCAGGCGACCTTTATCAAACACATCTGTTTTTGGAGAGTTGAGGTATTTAGGCACATCATTCGGATCCACTACCCTACCACCAAAACCGCACATCTTACCAAATGCATCACGGATCGGGATCACGAGCCGGTTGCGGAAACGATCATAAGCTCCCCCCGAGTCCCTTTCTGTGATCAAGCCTGCATCCATTAGAACCTGCTCACCATAACCAATCCCTTTCATAAAGTTAAGCAACCCATCCCAGGCATCAGGTGCGTACCCTAATCCAAAGATCTTTATGGACTGGTCATTTATGCCTCGCTTATGGAGATATTCCAATGTCTCCCTGCCGCGGGGTGTTTCCAACATTTGCTGCCTGTAGAACCGGGCAGCGCCTTCGAGGGCATTGATAATCTCTTCTGTATGATCTTTTGAAGCCTGGTTGACCTGTGAATAGACCGGCAACTCAACACCAGCCTTCTCAGCCAGGAACTTCAGAGTTTCGCTAAAATCCCACCCCTCCTTTTTCATCACATAACCAAAAATATCCCCCCCCTCATTACATTGACCAAAACACCGCCAAGTCTGTGTTTCCGGAAAGATGACAAAAGCTGGCGTACGTGTATTGCTGTGGAAAGGACAGAACCCGGTGTAGTTCTTCCCTGTGTGGCGCAGTTTGACACTTGCTGACACATAATCAACAATGTCCAGTCGTGCCTTAATGTCATCAACAACCGTCATGGATGTCCTTTAAGTTCATTGCAAGTATTCTGTTTATACCCCTTATCTGCCAATTATGGTAGGAAATCATTAAAAGAATCAAACCTGGCAAAAATTAAGGAAGGTTATGATCGTATTTGATCAAAGCTTTCATGTACTGGGCGCGTTCGTAATTTTGTGGCGCGCTGACCTTTTCCTGGCTTAAAGTGCCCTTCATCTCTTTAACACTGGCATACTGGTAGGTGTCCATCCACTGATTGCAATCGTTTACCATTACTGCAGCCATGTCAGCCCCATTTGCCAGAAATTCAGAAGCAACCATTACCACATCAGCACCTGCCATGATGCCTTTCACCATATCAAGTCCACTATGAACACCAGTGGTTAGGGCAAGGTCCGCATGAATTTTTCCATAAAGCAGCGCAATCCACCGCAATGGCAGTAATAATTCATCACTGCTGCTCAGTCTCGAAAAAGCCTCCACTTCAAGTGTCTCAACATCCAAGTCAGGCTGCATGAAGCGGTTGAACAACACCAGCCCATCAGCGCCGGCTTTAATTATGCGCTGGGCAAGGTTGGGTAATGCCGTAAAGTAAGGGCTGAGCTTTACACTGACAGGCAAGTGAACCTGGTGGCAGACACTGCTCACCAGGTCAACCAATTCCTTTTCAATACTTTGGGAATCCCGTTTCACATCAGTTGGGACCGTGTAATAATTAAGTTCTAGTGCGTCCGCCCCGGCTTGTTCGAGCATCAAAGCATTTTTCACCCAATCACCACTGTGATATCCATTCAAACTTGCGATCACGGGTATTTCCAGGCACTCCTTCAAGACCTTAACTTGTTCCAGGTAAGCATCAACACCCATGTTGTAAGTTTTTAGGTCGGGATAAGTGGTTATTGCTTCTGCCGAAAGGTCCGTTCCACGGTTGAGAAAGTAATCAAGTTGATTGCTTTCATATTCGATCTGTTCCTGGAACAAAGAATACATGACGATTGCACTAACCCCTTTGTCCTCAAGCTTCTTCGCCATTGAAATTTTCTTGGAAAAAGGCGACGCAGACGCGACCAAAGGATTTTTTAATTCCAAACCTAGATAATGACACTGCAGATCAGCCATAATTTCTCCTATGTTAAAAAACAAGAACGGTGACCATTAAGTTCAGGTCACCGTTCATTTTACCTTAAGATTCTACCCAGCTCAGGACTCAGGTTCTTCTTTTGCCTTGCCGTATTGCATGGCTGCCATTTGAGAATACAGCCTCCATCTGGCTTCCGCCTCAGATTGGGCATGAGTCATCAATTCTTCCGCCCGTTTTTCATTGGCCTGGACCAGCATACGGTAACGGGTCTCATTGTAAGCATAATCTGATAATTTTACAGTAGGCTCCTTGTAGTCAAGCTGTAATGGGTTTATTCCCTGTTCAACCAGGTCAGGATTGTAACGGAACAGGGGCCAGTGACCTGAATTGACAGCCAGTTTCTGCTGGATCAAGCCCTTGCGCATGTCATAGCCATGCTGTGTACAATGGCTGTAGGCAATAATCAGAGAAGGCCCTTCGTATGCATCAGCTTCGACAAATGCCTTGAGGGTCTGGGCATCATTGGCACCCATCGCGACCTTGGCAACGTAGATGAAACCATAGGACATCATCATCATACCGAGGTCCTTTTTAGGCAGGTTCTTGCCGTCAGCAGAGAACTTAGCCACAGCACCACGAGGAGTAGATTTCGATGATTGACCACCGGTGTTTGAATAAACTTCGGTATCCAGAACAAGCACGTTGACATCCTTGCCTGACGCCAGGACGTGGTCCAAGCCGCCATAGCCAATGTCATAAGCCCAACCATCACCACCAATGATCCAGACACTCTTTTTCACCAGGTAATCAGCCAGTGATAACAGGTTGCGAGCATCAGCCGAATCCATAGTCTTGAGCATTCCCTTGAGTTTTTCCACGCGTTTTCGCTGCGCCTGGATGTCTGCTTCGGCCTTTTGTACTGCACCGGTCAATTCACTGACAAATTCCTGGCCAAGTTTTGCAGATAGTTTTCCCAATAACTCGGTCGCCAGTTCCTTGAATTTATCGATGGTCAGGCGCATGCCAAGGCCGAACTCGGCGTTATCCTCAAATAATGAGTTGGACCAGGCTGGTCCACGTCCATCACCATTCTTAGCATAAGGTGTGGTAGGCAGGTTGCCGCCATAGATCGAGGAACAGCCGGTGGCATTGGCAACTACCATACGATCACCAAATAACTGGCTTGCCAGTTTGATGTAAGGTGTTTCTCCGCAGCCTGCACAGGCACCTGAGAACTCAAACAAAGGCTCAAAGAGTTGAGAGTTTTTCACCAGGTGGGGTGAGATCAGTGCACGATCAATGTATGGGATATCCAGGAAGAACTTGAAATTCTCAGCTTCGCTTTCCCTTAATGGGGGTTGTGGTTGCAGGTTGATTGCCTTGCGTTCTGGATTGGTCTTATCCTTTCCAGGACAGTTCTCAACGCATAAACCGCATCCGGTGCAGTCTTCAGGAGCAACCTGCACAGTGAAAGCGTACCCCTCACGCCACTCCCTGGCTTTTGAATCAGTATGTTTAAAGGTGGCGGGAGCTTTCTTGAGCAACTCCACCGGGTATATCTTGGTGCGAATGGCAGCATGCGGACAGACAAATGAACAGCGACCACATTGGATACAAAGGTCAGATTCCCAGACCGGGATCTCAAGCGCAATGTTGCGTTTTTCCCATTTTGTGGTTGCAGTCGGGAAAGTACCATCGACTGGCATCTTGCTGACTGGTACGCTATCACCCCGGCGATCAAGGATCATACCTAAAACATCGCGTACGTATTCTGGCGCTTCCTCTGGAATAGGAGCACGCCGTTTTGAGGTGCTGGTAGCCTTTTCAGGGATGGTCACCTTGTGCAGGTTCTCAAGTGCCTGGTCTACGGCAGCATAATTCTTAAGAACCACTGCCTCACCACGTTTTCCATAGGTGTGTTCAATGGCTTTCTTGATTTCCTTGATGGCTTCCTCACGGGGCAGAACACCGCTGATCGCGAAGAAACATGTCTGCATGATGGTGTTGATGCGCTGTCCCATGCCGGTTGCTTCAGCCACTTTGTATGCATCGATCACATAGAATTGGATCTTCTTGGTGATCAGTCTTTCCTGCATTTCTCGTGGCAGGGTATCCCACACCTGGTCGGCATCATAAATGCTATTTAACAGGAAAACGCTGCCAGGCCGGGAATATTTAAGCATGTCATAGCGATCAATAAATGATACCTGGTGACAGGCGACAAAATTCGCTTCACCCTCGGCGATCATGTAAGGTGCTTTGATCGGTTTGGGACCAAACCTCAGGTGTGAAACAGTGATCGTGCCGGATTTCTTCGAATCATATTCAAAGTAACCTTGAGCAAAATTGGGGGTTTCATCGCCAATGATCTTGATCGAGTTCTTGTTTGCGCCAACTGTGCCGTCCGAACCAAGGCCAAAGAACATAGCCTGAACCATATTTTCGGGGAGCACCTCAAATGTGTGATCGTAATCAATGTTGCTGTGGGAAACATCATCAATTATACCGACCGTGAAGCTTTCTTTTGGTTCGTCCTTCTTCAGTTCTTCAAACACACCATTGACCATAGCAGGTGTGAATTCTTTGGAACTCAAACCATAACGGCCGCCAACAATTTTTGGCATGTACTTGAAAGGAGCTATTCCCTTCTCGAGGCCACGATGCAGCGCATTGACCACATCCAGGTATAGCGGCTCTCCGCCGGCGCCTGGTTCCTTGGTGCGGTCCAGCACAGCGATCTTTTTTACTGTGGCAGGCAGGGATTTTATAAATTTTTCTTCATCAAATGGGCGGTACAAGCGGACATTGACAACGCCTACTTTTTCTTTCTTGTCGATAAGATACCTGGCGGTTTCGCTGGCGGTCTCAGCACCTGATGCCATGATCACGATCACCCGCTCAGCATCCGGAGCACCAGAGTATTCGAAAAGCTTGTATGTCCTTCCGGTTACCTTGGCAAATCTTTCCATCGCTTCCTCAACGATACCTGGAACAGCCTGGTAGAAAGGATTGACCGTTTCACGACCCTGGAAGTAAACATCCGGGTTCTGTGCGGTGCCCCTGAGTACTGGGCGATCAGGTGTTAGTGCCCTTTGACGGTGAGCCATTACAAGATCTTCATCGATCATAGCTCTCAGTTGATCTTCACCAATGCGTTCGATCTTGTTGATCTCATGGGAAGTCCTGAAACCATCAAAGAAGTGCACAAATGGAACCCTTGATTTCAAAGTTGCAGCTTGCGCCACCGCCGCCATGTCCTGTGCTTCTTGTACAGAGCAGGATGCCAGCATGGCAAAACCGGTTGCCCGGCAAGCCATGACGTCCGCCTGATCTCCAAAGATGGAAAGCGCTTGCGCAGCCAGTGATCGGGCACTGACATTGAACACTGCCGGGGTCAACTCACCAGCGATCTTGTACATATTGGGAATCATTAACAGCAAGCCCTGTGAGGCTGTAAAGGTTGTAGTCAGCGCGCCAGTCTGTAATGCACCATGCACAGCACCTGCAGCGCCGCCCTCAGATTGCATTTCGATCACAGTTGGCACAGTGCCCCACAGGTTTGGCACCCGCTCAGCCGCCCACTGGTCAGCATACTCACCCATGGGGGATGATGGTGTGATGGGGTAAATTGCGATTACTTCGTTCAGCCGGTATGAGACATAAGAAGTTGCCTCATTGGCATCGGTCATGACCATTTCACGTTTCATTTTTGATAATACTCCTCTAAGTGTTTTGCTCAATACTCCCGGTCACGCAGTCCCAAGATATATTGGTTTGTAATATGTGTCTAAATCCAACTATTTATTGTAATCCATAATCACATAGATTCGGGGTCATTTTTGGCAAAAAGCCCAAATCCTGATATTGAGTTCTGAATTTCAGTAAGAAGAGCCTGGAAGATTTATTAGGCCAAGCTTTTTACTTCTGCCAGGAATAGGCCAGCAATACTTTTTCCGTCGCGTATCTCTCCCGATTGTGCCATTGTTAATGCCTCAGACAGGGGGATCTTTTCAACCTTAAGATATTCATCATCATCCTGTTCCAAGGGTGCCGGGTAGAGGTCCCTGGCCAGGAACAGGGTCAGAAATTCATTTGAATAGCCAGGGGTCATGTAAAAACCACCGAGTTTGACCAGGTCATGGGCTGCCATCCCTGTTTCTTCACGCAACTCACGCATGGCTGTTTCTTCAGGGCTTTCATTTTCATCCAGCAGACCTGCAGGTATTTCCAGCAGGTAGGCTTCAGCACCTACCCGGTACTGCCTGATAAAAAGGACTTCACCTGCCGAGTTGATGGGCACAATGGCGACCGCATCCCGGTGGTCCACAAGGTCATAAGTCCGGGTTTGCTCATCTGGCATCTTTAACAATACTTTACAAATATCAAACGCCCTCGCCTGGAGCACTCTCTCCTGGCCTAATTTCTTTATGTCTGCCATCCCTGCTATTCTCCTCAATAAACCAAACCATATAAATAAAAGAGGAGCTTGTGCTCCTCTTTTTATGAGATATTAATACCTTATGGGATTTGCAGTACCTGCCCACCGGATAACGCGTAAGGCTCAACCAGACCATTGACAACAATGATCGACTCAGGGGCAACATCCCCATAGTAACAGGCGATCGAGTAGATCGTCTCTCCCGCACTGACAGTGTATGTATCAGGATGCGGGTTGAGAGCCCTCGTCCCGGGAAAACTGCCACTTGTCGGAATGCTTAGAACATCACCTTCTGACAGGTATGAATTGCTGGTCAATCCATTCAGGTTCAGCAAGTCAGCAGGATCCACATCAAACCGCCTGGCAAGACAATAAGCATGTTCGCCATCGTGCACAGTGTACTGTCCCGGCCTGGTCAACACCGGTGTTGGAGGAAGAGCAGTCGGGGTAAGCGCCTGGGTCGGCAGAGCAGTTGCTTCTGCCGTTTCCTGTGTGGTTTGGACATCTTCTGTACCTTCCTGGACCGGGGGGGTGGTTTCCTGTGGCTTTGGGGTAGGCGTTGGTTGGTCAAATTTTTCCATGATCGCCAGGGCTGTCGCTGTGGCATTCAAGATCTGCTGATCCACCGGTAATGGTGTATTGATCTTCTCTCCGGTTGAGGGTGTCGGAAACGGTACTTTGGATGCGGGTCTGATACAACCGGCAAAGAGTACCAGTATCATCAGGCTCATCACCAGGGTAATTAATGATTTTCGTGACATTCTTCTTCTCCCTGCAAGGTTAAATTCTAACTTCTTTCGTTATTATACAGCAAAAGTCCCATCGCAGAAAAACCCTCTGGATGGGACTTTTACTTTGGGCAAAGAGAAGAATATTAGATCTTCTTCAGGGCAGGTAAACCGGATTTCAACTCCACAACCTGTTTTCCTGCTGGCACTGCATCAACAGCAAATTCCTTCTTCACTTCCTTTGCAAAGTAGTAAAGTAAAGTGTCCTTGCCGGTGCTGCGTTTAATCTTTTTGCAATGTAAATAATATTTGTTGCCCTTAGAGTTTGTAAATGTAAAAGCCATAAGTTCCTCCTTTTCTATTTGCGAACTTAATTCAAGTGTAACCAAGAAAAAAGTTTTGTCAATAGGCAATATGTGAGTAGGTCAGCACATGGTATACACTTTTTAGATAAGTCATACGAGTTGTACCGTGATCGATGTTTGGAGTTATGGGGGATAAGATATCAAGACATCGAGGTGTATATTGATCAAAGC
>Ga0123335_1002789_pt1 | contig 25442 bp, 23 predicted proteins | sample BiotimSIPDNA_2_FD_89707 | JGI IMG/M metagenome (GOLD analysis project Ga0123335, IMG submission 89707) | Anaerobic biogas reactor microbial communites from Washington, USA - Biogas_R2 time_0 SIP DNA | ecosystem: Engineered > Bioreactor > Anaerobic > Unclassified | place: Washington, USA...
GTCGGTGCTTATTACGGTGAGGGTCCACCCGTTCCCATTCCGAACACGGAAGTTAAGCTCACCAGTGCCAACGATACTTGGCTGGCGACGGCCCGGGAAAATAGGTCTGTGCCGACACTGAGCGAACAGGTTTTATACTTGTTCGCTAATATTCCTCAATAGCTCAGTCGGTAGAGCATGCGGCTGTTAACCGCAGGGTCGTTGGTTCGAGTCCAACTTGGGGAGCCAAAACGGTAATGCCGCTGCGGATGCGGCGGCATTACCGTTTAGAGAACTAATTTGCGCCATTAGCTCAGTTGGTAGAGCAGCTGACTCTTAATCAGCGGGTCCTGGGTTCGAGTCCCCGATGGCGCACCATAATATGGCCCGGTGGTCAAGTGGTCAAGACGCAGGCCTCTCACGCCTGAAACAGGAGTTCGACTCTCCTCCGGGTCACCAAAAAAAGCCCTGCCTCTGCAAACGGGGCTTTTTTCAAGGGCCTTTAGCTCAGTTGGCTAGAGCGGCCGGCTCATAACCGGTTGGTCCGGGGTTCGAGTCCCTGAAGGCCCACCACAATACAGGGGTATAGCTCAGCTGGTAGAGCGGCGGTCTCCAAAACCGTAGGCCGAGGGTTCGATCCCTTCTGCCCCTGCCATTTGGCCGAGTAGTTCAGTTGGTTAGAACGCCAGCCTGTCACGCTGGAGGTCGTGGGTTCGAGCCCCATCTCGGTCGCCACTGCTGCTGTAGCTCAGTCGGCAGAGCACATCCTTGGTAAGGATGAGGTCCGCAGTTCGAATCTGCGCAGCAGCTCCATGATAAACCCTGTAGTACCAAGGACTACGGGGTTTCATTATCAAAACAAATTTCGCGCCGTATCGCCAAATGACCGACATTTGACGAGCGGCGCGTTTTATATGCCCTTATCCGGGGGTCAACGATAACATGATTAATCGCGCGGGGCGATCGTCTTATCTAGGTTGCAAGTTCTTTTTCAACAACGCACTCCGTTTTGATCTTTCCCACAAGAAACTGCAGCGCGTCGATCACGTGGGGGCGGATGTCGCCGCCTATCATGACGTACATGATGTCGTCGCCCACGTCCAGTTCACCTGAGTTCAGCCAGGTACGAACGTAATAGATGCCCGGCAGCTCATACGTCTGCGCGACAGCGGCGCTTACCTTGCTCTCGTCGTAATCAAAGAACATCCCGCCGACGTCGGGAACGTCCTCGCCAAGTCTCACGCGGGCTTTGGCGCTTTTTCTGACGGTGCCGTTGTGCGTAAGGTACATACCGCACTTTTCGGAACTCTCATGGGCCTTGGCCTCGCGCAGCCATGCGTCCATTGACGGGGGTGTTTTTTTCATTTTTTCTCCTCCCCGCAGTCGGCGCTCCCGGCGCTGAGCATCATATCAACGCCGTGCCGCAGGGCGCCCAGGACACAGGCGAGATTTTCCGTCGACGCCTTCAGGCTGCCCGGCAGATTTACGATGAGGCTGCTGCCCCGTATCCCGGCCTCGGCGCGGCTGAGGCAGCCGTGGGGCGTCTTCTTCATGCTCTCTGCCCGCATCGCTTCCGGGACGCCGGGGGTGTGCCGCTCGATCACTGCCAGAGTGGCCTCCGGGGTTACGTCGCGGGGGGAGAAGCCCGTGCCGCCTGTGGTCAACACAAGGGGTATTTTTTTCTCATCGGCGCAGCGGATCAGTTCATCCTTGATCAGCTCGATCTCATCCGGAATGATAGAGGTGTATACGACCTCCCAACCGGCCTGATCGAGCATTTTGCAGAGGGCCGGACCGCTGGTATCCTGCCGCAGGCCCACCGAACCTTTGTCGCTTACAGTTATGACAGCCGCAGTATAGCTCACAGATCGTTCTTCCTTTCATGGTGAGTTCGTTGAATGTGATGATTCTTCGTATCTGCCGTTCAGACCGGAGTCATGTATGCGATCCGCGGGAATTCAAATATCCGTCTCAGCCGCCTATCCTGTTCATGTTGCGCCCCGCCTGAGAGTGTTCGTTTGCCGACAGGGGCACATGGCAGGGAGGTTTTGAGAGGATCGTCTTGCGCATCATCGATACGACACCGTCAAAGTCCAGACCTTTGATGGAGTACTCCTGGGCGGAATGCAGACACGGTTTGAGCTTTCCGTCTGAGGTCAGGCGTATACGGTTGCAGCTTGCGCAAAAATGGCTGCTCACGGCGCTGATAAGGCCGATATTTCCCATAGCGCCCGGGAGCCTGTACAGGGCCGCAACACCGCCGTCGGCGGGCACAGGCTCAGCCTCGGGAAGACATTCAAGCACCGCGCTGCCCGGTACATAGGCTTCGGGACCGAATTCTTCGCTGTCGACCATGGGCATGAGCTCTATGAACCGTATATCGACGGGATACTTTTGTGTCATTCCGGCAAGAGCCGGTATCTCGTCCTCGTTGAAACCGCCGATAAGCACCGAGTTGATCTTGACTTTTTTAAAGCCTGCGTCGAGTGCGGACTCAATGCCGCGCAGCGCGTCCTGAAGCTTGCCTCTGCGTGTGATATGGGTATATTTATCGGGGTCCAGAGTATCAAGGCTGATATTAAGCCTGGACACACCGGCATCGCGCAAAGGGACGGCCAGCTCGGGCAGCAATATGGCGTTTGTCGTGAGGCACAGTTCCTCTATTCCCTGTACTCTGGCTGCTCTGCTGCATATGGAAAGAATGTTTCTTTTGACGAGCGGTTCACCGCCGGTTATGCGGAGCTTCCTGATGCCAAGAGACGCGGCTGCCTCAACAGCGGTTATCATCTCGTCCTCCGACAGCATCTCGTCATGGCTCTTCTTGCAAACGCCCTCGTCCGGCATACAGTACCGGCAGCGCAGGTTGCACAGTTCTGTAACCGACAGTCGAAGGTATGTTATCTCACGTCCGAATCCGTCAAGCATATCAGTACCTTCCAAATGTGCAGTTGGGAAAATGACAGCTCTTGCAAAGCTGGCACAGCCCCCCGTCGCCAAGGGCGACAAGCTGCTCTTTTGTGAATTTGTCTCCCGCGAAGATCTGCGGCAGGAGAACGTCGAACATGGTCGTCGGAAGGCTGATCGCCGCTCCGGGGATCCCCAGGATAGCCGTATCTCCGGCATACGCTACCAGGGTCATGTTCCCCGGCTGAGACGGCACTCCGTGCGAAATGATCTTCGCTCCGATCCGCGAGATCGCGCCGGGCGTCAGATCGTCGGGGTCAACCGACATCCCGCCTGTAAAAATCAGAAAGTCGGCGCCCTGTCCGAGATATTTATCTGCAGCGCCGCATATCATTTCCATATTGTCGTCACAGATAGTAACGCCGAGGATCTCTGAGGGGTACTGCGCCAGTTTCGCTCTGACAACAGGCTCGAATTTGTCCTTGATCCTGCCGGAGTATACCTCGGAACCCGTAATGATTACCCCGACTTTCCTGTTTTGGTACGGGCGGATGTCAAGCAGTTTCTTTCCGGCGCACATTGTCTCCGCACGGATGATCTGCTCCTCTTTTGTCACAAGCGGAACGATGCGCATTGAGGCCAGCCGGGCTCCGATCTCGACCGGGTAGTGGTCGGGCAGCGTGGATATGGTGATGTCGCCGATAGAGTTTATCTGTTTCAACAGATCGGTGTCCACGCGGAACATGCCGCGGATATCCGCTATCAACAGCACCTTGCCCTCAGACGGGGCGGTGTAGTGCGCTCCGCTCACCGGAGCCATCGCCGCCATGCGCAGCGCAGCGTCCTCCTCATGTATCTCGCCCGCGTTTTCCTCCCATACAAAAATCGTGCGTTTGCCCAGGTCGAGAAGATCCGGAATATCCTCGGGCTTGATGACGTGTCCGCGCTTGAACGCCGCTCCTTTGAAGCCGTCGCGCATGGCGGTAATATCGTGGCAGAGGGTCAGACCGACTGCGTCCTCAACTCTTATCTTTTTCATACATAAAATCCTTTCGGGTATGTTACTGCTCTATGGGTGCCGCACACAAGCCGTGATCGTTCAGCTTTTCAGCAAAAGGATACTCTCGGGCGGCAGGTTCAGCCTCACGCATTCGGAGCGCATTTTGGCCCATGCGGCTTTGTCCATTTTCCATCCGATGGGTATGGAGTTGGCCGCCCCCACCGGTGTCAGCATGACGGTATATGAAAACGGGTTTTCAATCACTTCGGTGACCCGGCAGAAAATTGAGTTGTCTCCCTCTCCGGCGCGGATATCATGCGTCTGTATGCCGACGTATCTTGCTTTCGCGGCGCCGGACCCGGTTTTCAGATCCACACCCCAGTCGACAGCTCTCACGTGGGTATCATCTATCGGCACTGCGCGGGATATGTTCTTACAGCCGGTGAGCAGAGCGGCGTTTCGGGTTTCGGGGTTAGCGAAAACTTCGTCTTTTGAACCGAAAGTGTCGACCGTACCGTCTTTCAGCATGACGATTTTTTCCGAGAGCCTGAAAACCTCGTCCCTGTCGTGGGAAACAAGAATAACGGTTTTGCCGAAGTCGCGCAGCACCTGGCGTACCTCTCCTTCCAGGCGGAAGCGCAAATGGCTGTCGAGCGCCGAGAAGGGCTCGTCCATAAGCAGGATATCGGGGCTGGACACAAGTATCCGGGCCAGCGCAACTCTTTGCTGCTGCCCCCCCGAGAGCTGCGTCGGATACAGCCCCAACAGTCCGGACAGGCCGAAGCTCTCGATTATCTCGGATGTCAGCTTCTCGCGCTGCGCCGGATCTTGCTCACGCCTGGCGCCTGCGCGAATGTTTTGCAGGACCGTCATGTTGGGAAACAGCGCGTAGTTCTGAAAAAGGAGGCCGGTATGGCGCTCCTGGGGCGACAGGTTGATTTTTCTGACCGAGTCGAATAATACCCTGCCGTCAACCGATATTATCCCTTTGTCAGGCTTTTCGATACCGGCTATACATTTGAGCGTCATGCTCTTACCGCATCCGGAAGCGCCAAGCAGGGCAAGGACTTCATTTCCCGCCGAGAATCGGACCTTCAGCCGGAACGGGCCGAGGCGCTTTTCCACATCGACATATATGGACATATCAGGAGTCTTCCTTCTGAACCGGAGTTTTGTATGATCTCTTTTCCAGCATATTTACGGCAAGCAGAACGACAAAGGAGATAGCCATATTGACAAGTACCCATTTAAAAGCAAGCTCATCGTCGTTTGTTCGCCAAAGCTGATAAACAGTGGTCGAGATCGTCGCCGTCCGCCCCGGCGTGTATCCGGCGATCATGCTCGTGGCGCCGTATTCGCCCAGCGCTCTTGCAAAGGCGAGAACGGTGCCCGCAAGGATCCCCTGCTTGCAGCAGGGCATTCGGATGCGCCAGAAAATGTACGTATCGGAAAGACCGATCGACTGTGCGGAATATGCCAGAGTTTCGTCAAAGGACTCGAAAGCCCCCCTGGACGTCCGGTACATCAGAGGGAATATTACGACAACGGTCGCGAATATCGCAGACCACCATGTCATAGTCAGCTTCAGTCCGAACACCTGGAGGAACCAGGAACCGATAAGACGGTTGGGGCCGAGCACACGAAGGAGCAGATACCCGACGACAGTCGGAGGCAGGACAAGGGGGAGCGTCAAAACGACATCAAGAATGCCCTTTACCACCCTGTGAGCCTTTGATATATAGTAAGCCGCGAAAATACCCAGGAAAAATATTATAAACGTGCTTATACCTGCGATCCGCAGGGAGTTCCATAGAGGGAACAGATTCATCCTCATCCCCCATCATGCAGAAGCCGGCGGCAGATATGTCCGCCGGGATCGCTATTATCAGTCAACGGGGCTAAAGCCGATATTCATAAAGACAGCGTCCGCCGCCTCACCGGCAAGATATTCCAGAAACGCCTGTGAGGCCTGCCGATTATTTGTTCCTTTTATGACGGCCGCGGGATATACGACTTGTCCGCACATTTCCGCCGTGGCGGTATCGACGATCGTGAGCCCCGCGGAGAAGGCGTCGGTCTGATATATGATGCCGCAGTCGACAGCGGCTTCCGAAACCTGAGTTGTGACCTCTTTGACGTTGGATCCGTACGTAATGCTGCCCGATACGGCAAGGTCTTCTTCTGAAAGCCCGAAATATGTCAGGATCTTCTGAGTGTACTGACCCACGGGAACGTCTGAGTTGCCCATCGCAAGAAGTATCGTTCCGGCCTCCAGAGCAGCTTTCAGATCGGCAAAAGAGTTGATATTTGCGGGGTTCCCATCGGGAACGACGAGAGCGACTTTATTTTCAAGAATATCAAAACGGGTGTCCGGGATCACGTAGTCCAGCCCCTCGGTGTTTACTTCGGAGGGAGCCGTACCGTCGAGCTGGTCCATCTGTTTCCGGCCCGCCGATATGAAGACGTCGCAGTAAGCGCCCTCCTGTATCTGCGTTTTCAGCGTTCCTGACGAATCGAAATTGAACACGATGTTTACGTTCTTGTGTTCATTCGTGTACGCATTGCCGAGTTCGGTAAGAGCCTCCGTCAAGGAGGCGGCCGCAAAAACGGTCAGCTCGATACGCTCCGGTTCCGGACCTCCGCAGCCGGAGAGCAGGATGAGAGTCAGGCAGAGGGCTGTCAGCCCCGCAAGGGTTCTCCTCATGGGGATTCCTCCCGAGAAAAAAATATTCATCTTTTCGGACGGATAAATAACCCGGCAGGAATGCCCGGACAGACATACGCCGTATACCGTCTCTTTTTCAAACAGGAAGGCCGTCTCGTTTCCAATACGGCCCCGGGTCACATATGTGACGCGGCCCCGGTTCCGTGGCATACACTTTAGAAACAGGGGCTCAAAGACTTTATAATAGTACAATTTCCGCGGCACGTTGTCAAGAACATTATTTTCTCGTGAGAATAATGTTGCGCCGGTCATGAAGCGAAAAATGACCTGGAGAGCAGCGGCAGCTCCTTAAAGAAAAATGCCGTGCCGCCTCGTGTATAATCTGCCGCCGACTGCCCGCATGTTGACATACAAAACTCAACCGATTAAGATAATATAATAAAAACGGTGCCGGTGGCCGAAAGCGGCGATCTCAGCTTCATTCGTCACGGAAAGGAATGGTAACATGAGCGAAGTCAAAATGCCCTGGCTCAAAAGTCTGGGGGATGTTCCGTCTCACCTTGAGTATTTTCAAGGTTCCATGTTCGACGCCGTAAAAGCGGTTGCAGAAAAATATCCCGACAATATAGCATATATGTTCATGGGTAAGCCGACAACGTATAAAATGCTCGTCCATCAGGTCGAGCTCTGCGCCCGTTCTCTTCGAACGATAGGTATACGCGAGGGTGATGCCGTGACGATAGCGATGCCGAACTGCCCGCAGGCCATACAGATGTTCTACGCCTTGAACGAGGTGGGCGCGGTAGCAAATATGGTCCACCCGCTGTCAAGCGAAAAGGAGCTTGAGTTCTATCTGAACGTCTCAAACAGCGTGAGCCTTCTGACGCTGGATCAGTTTTACCACAAACTTGAGGCGATCCGTCAGAATACAAAAGTAGTCAACATTATTATAGCGCGCATACGTGACGCACTTTCTCAGCCCATCAAGGCGGGTTATATGCTCACGGAAGGCCGCAAGATCCGCAAGATACCCGATGATGCTCCCGTTATCCGCTGGAATGATTTCATCCGCCTCGGAAAGTCGTGTTTCTGGAATTACAGGGTTGCCAGAGAAGCCGACGATACAGCCGCCATACTGTATTCCGGCGGTACTACAGGGACAACGAAGGGCATCCTTCTGACAAACCTCAATTTCAACGCGCTTTCAGCTCAGATCGTCGCGGCAAACCCCATGTTCCGCCCGGGCGACAGGATGCTTGCCGCAATGCCGCTTTTCCACGGCTTCGGTCTGGGCGTGTGCATTCATTCCATGCTGGCAAACGGCGGCTGCTGTGTCCTTGTCCCGCGTTTTACGGCCAAGAGCTACGCACATCTGATCACGAGGCACAAGTGCAACTTTATTGCAGGAGTGCCGACGCTCTATGAGGCTCTTTTGCGTCTGCCGTCCATGGGCAAGGCCAATCTGTCGTCTTTGAAGGGAGTCTTCTCGGGCGGCGACTCGCTTTCGATAGAGACTAAGAAAAAGTTCGACAAGTTCCTTTACGATCACCACTCCGTCGTTCAGATACGTGAAGGTTACGGCACGACGGAAACGGTCACTGCCTGCTGCCTGACTCCCTCGCACATGTTCAAAGAGGGCAGCATAGGACTGCCTTTCCCGGACACTTATATCAAGATCGTTCGCCCCGGGACCGAGGAGGAACTTCCGTACGGCGAGGAGGGAGAGATCGTGATATCCGGTCCTACCGTCATGAAGGGCTACCTTAACAACGTCGAGGAGACGGAACAGACGCTCCGAGTTCATTCCGACGGACTTACGTGGGTCTATACGGGCGATCTGGGTATTATGGACGATGAGGGATTTGTGTATTTCCGCGGCCGCTCCAAGCGGATGATAGTTTCCTCGGGTTACAATATTTACCCGGCGCAGCTTGAGAACGTAATAGACTCGCACGAGTACGTGCATATGAGCTGCGTGATAGGTGTGCCGGATTCTTACAAGATGCAGAAAGTCAAGGCTTTCATTATGCTGAAGGAGGGCATACCCGCGACCCCCGAGACGAAACAGGTTATAATGTCATACCTTCGTAAGCGTATTGCGAAGTATGCCATGCCGTACGATATTGAGTTCCGTGACGAGCTCCCGAAGACCCTCGTGGGCAAGGTGGCATACAGGCAGCTTGAAGAGGAGGAGCTCTCAAGGGTCAAAGCCGGAGAATCTGCCGGGCAGTAAAGAACGAATAAGATCACTAGCCTGCGCGGCTAAAACGCGCAGGCTAGTGATTTCTTATTTGCAGACATTATTTGTAGTATTCAAACTCCAGGCCGTATATTGAGACGGTGTCGCCCTCGCTTATTCCCAGATCCTCAAGCCTGTCGTATATGCCGGATGAGCGAAGCTGCCGGTCAAAGTACATGCGTGAGTCGTTGTCACTGAAATTGATCATCGAGACGAGCCGCTCAAGCCACGGGCCGGTTAAGGTATAGACGTCATCCTCACAGGTGATCTCGACGTCCTCCGGGCGGGCGGCATCAGGCGGAGGAGCGACGTATGTGCTCTCGTATACAGTCACCGGAGGCAGATCTTTTAACCGCGCAGCAGCCGTACCTATAAGCTCCGCGACCCCCGCGCCCGTCACTGCGGATATCTCACACAGCGGCCATCCAAGTTCTCCGGCCCGCTTTTTTAAAGCATCGATGCCGCTTCTGTCTTCAATCACGTCGCACTTGTTGGCGGCGATGATCTGCGGCCTTTCGGAGAGTGAGGTCGAGTATTCCTTCAGTTCCAGATTGATCTTCTCGAAATCCTCAAGGGGATCCCGGCCTTCCGTCCCGGCCGCGTCTACGACGTGTATAAGAAGTCTGCATCTGTCAATATGGCGCAGAAAATCGTACCCGAGCCCGAGACCCTGTGAAGCGCCCTCGATCAGACCGGGGATATCCGCGACGACGAAGGACTCCCCGGACGAAGGGGTTACGACACCCAGGCACGGGGAGAGCGTTGTGAACGGATAATTCGCGATCTTAGGTTTCGCGTTGCTGATGACTGACAGGAGCGTCGACTTCCCCGCGTTCGGGAATCCCACAAGGCCGACGTCGGCAAGCAGTTTGAGCTCCAGAATGACCTCTAGTTCCTCGCCGGGAAGACCCGGCCGGGCGAAATTGGGGGCCTGGCGCGTCGGGGTTGCGAAGCGTTTGTTCCCCCATCCGCCCCGCCCGCCCTTTGCGAGCACAAATGGTTCGGATGTGGACATGTCGCAGATTATCTCGCCGCTCGATGCTTCGCGCACAAGGGTGCCGCGCGGGACGCGCAACACGAGATCGGCGCCGTTTTTCCCGTTGAAACGCCTGCCGCCGCCCGCTGTCCCGTTCTCGGCGACGAATTTATGGCGATAGCGGTATTCGGAAAGTGTGGACATGCGCTCGTCGACCTGCAAAACGATATTGCCGCCGTTGCCTCCGTCGCCTCCGTCCGGGCCGCCCGCAGGGACGTATTTTTCCCGGCGAAAGGAGATGCTGCCATCGCCCCCCCGACCGGCTTTGACCGTCAGTCTGACTGTGTCGATAAACATAATATCCTCTCTTGTCTTCGATAGCGGTTACATCTGATATAAGACCGAAAAAGCGCCGCCGCAGAACAAGACTGCGGCGGCGCTGAGTGGACTTTATTCCGCTTCCTCGTAGACGGAGACCTTTTTGCGGTCCTTGCCCATGCGCTCAAAACGCACGCGGCCCGTCTTCAAAGCGAAGAGCGTATCATCGCCGCCGCGGCCGACGTTTGTTCCGGGATGGATGGAAGTGCCGCGCTGTTTTACAAGTATATTCCCAGCGAGAACGAATTGACCGTCCGCACGCTTGACGCCGAGGCGCTTGGATTCCGAATCGCGACCGTTTCTGGTGGAGCCGACGCCCTTTTTGTGGGCAAAAAACTGAATACCAATATTAAGCATGGTTATATCTTTCCTTTCAATCAACTTCAGTATACCGCTTTCCGGCGAGCGGTCCGCCATATGCTGTCCGTCAGAGGGATGAGACCTCGATATTGTCCGGGTACTCGTCGTGCAGTTTCACGCCAAGAAGCATTAAGCCTGCCAGAAGAGCCTGCGCGGCGTCTTCCTGTTCCTGCCCGGATTCCGGTGGGAGCCGAAGCTCGATCCTTGGAACGTTCTCGTTCACTTTGACCGCGGCGCCGGTGCCCAGAACATCGTTTATCGCGGTCTCAATAAGCCTGATAGCGCCGGTGACCGCTGCACACAAGACGTCGCGTCCCGCGTCGTCAAGACCGCTGTGACCTTCGCACATAAACCCCGAGATGCGGGAACCCTCCGAATAGAATTCCAGCCTGATCATATTGTCAGGCGATGATCTCGCCGATCTCGACTTTTGTATAGGGCTGCCTGTGGCCCTGCCGACGGCTGTATCCCTTTTTTGCCTTATATTTAAAAATGTTGATCTTCTTGCCTTTACCGTTTTTGATGACCGTTCCCTTGACGAGTGCGCCCTCGACGGTCGGCGTGCCGAATACGGAAGTATCTCCTTCAACGATCGCGAGGACCCTGTCAAAAACTACGCTCTCGCCCGGTTCTTTGTCGAGCTTTTCGAGGAAAACCTGATCTCCGACGCGAACGTTATACTGCCTACCGCAGGTTTCGATTATTGCGTACATACTTTATATAACACCTCATATAGTTGAGACTCGCTCTCGCAGGGGGGACTTGGTCCGCTTAGGTCCCCGTTCAAAGCGGCTTTAATAGTATATGTGCACGCTCCTCCGCTGTCAAGCCTTTTTTACTGTAACCGAACCCTGATGGGCGCTGATTTATAGAAAAGAGCCTGTTTTACCGGCAAACCGCTTTGATTCCGTGTTTACACGGCGCCGCAATCGTGGTAACATCAGTTATTACCGTAACCCATCATTGACGTAAATTGTGAAGGTGAAACATGGTCAGGTTTAACACTGCAAAAGAACTTTTTGATTCCTATGGCAGCATGGACGGACAGGACGTGAAGCTTGCCGGGTGGGCGAGGACGACACGCGCATCGAAAAACTTCGGCTTTATCGAGCTTAACGACGGCACCGCGTTCAGGAACGTGCAGATAGTTTTTGATTCCGGCCTGGAAAATTTCGATCAGATATCCGGAACGCCCACAGGTAGTTCGCTGATCGTGGAGGGGACACTTGTTGCGACCCCGGCAGCGCAGCAGCCCTTTGAAGTCCGCGCCGCGAGCATAACGATACACGGCCTGTCGGACAGCTCCTACCCTCTTCAGAAAAAGAGGCACAGTCTGGAGTATCTGCGGACGATCGCCCATCTGCGGCCGCGCACGAATACGTTTTCGGCGGTGTTCAGGGTGAGGTCTCTGATGACGTACGCCATACACGAGTATCTCAACGAAAACGGTTTTGTCTACGTCGCCACGCCTTGTATAACCACGAGCGACTGCGAGGGCGCCGGAGAGACGTTCCGTGTAACTACGCTCGACATCGATAACCCGCCCCGCACCGAGGACGGAAAGGTGGACTACACGAAGGACTTTTTCGGAAGGGAAAGCTTCATGACCGTCAGCGGTCAGCTGAATCTGGAACCGTTTGCCCACGCCTTTCGAAAAGTTTACACCTTCGGGCCGAGCTTCCGCGCCGAAAACTCCAACACTCCCCGCCATGTGGCCGAGTTCTGGCAGGTGGAGCCTGAAATAGCGTTCTGCGACCTGGAAGGCGTTATGGATGTTGCGGAGGAGATGTCAAAATACGTGATATCGTACGTTCTGGAAAACGCCCCGGACGAGATGGCTTTCTTTGACCGGCTGATAGAAAAAGGGGTCATTGAAAAGCTCGAAAAGGTCGTATCGTCCGAGTATGCCAGGGTGCGCTATAATGAAGCGGTCCGGCTGCTGCAGGATTCCGGCGCGAAGTTTGACATATCCCCGGCGTGGGGGGGCGGTATTCAGACCGAGCACGAGCGCTATCTTTGCGAGCACATATTCAAGCGGCCGGTGTTTGTGACCGACTACCCCAAGGAGATAAAAGCTTTCTATATGCGCCAGAACGACGATCAGAAGACCGTGGCGGCGACCGACCTTCTGTTTCCCGGCATCGGGGAAGTGGTGGGGGGCAGCCAGCGCGAAGAGCGATATGAGAAACTTCTGTCTCGGATCGAAGAGATGGGGCTCAACAAAGAGGAGTACTGGTGGTACCTTGATCTGAGAAAATACGGGACATGCATCCACAGCGGCTTTGGCATGGGTACCGAGCGCCTTTTGAGGTTCATTACGGGCATGGATAACATACGAGACGTTATCCCCTACCCGCGCACACCGAGATCCGCGGAGTTTTAGTCCGGCCGGGACGCGGCATCAACGGGCCGAAAAAGTGCCGACAGGGCACAGGATATCTCCCCGCAGAGAAAAACAAACGATAAACGCGCTCCGGCAGCAATTTCTGCCGGGCGCGTTCTGTTTCGTGCGGATGTTGTTCACTGATTCGGCGGCGGAGCAGCTGCGCACCTACCGGTTATCATCAGGGAAGATGCCGTTTTCCACAAGGATGCTCTCAATACTGCGCACGCGGCCGTCCCAGGAACTCTCTTTGCCCCACTCAATACGCTGTTCGCGCAGGGACGGGTCGCTCTCGGCGAGAGCCTCGGCACATTTTTCTTCAAATCCCGAGGCGCTTCTTGATATATATACGGGGCCTTCAAACTCCTGCACCTGCTCCGGCTGCAGAGTTGAGACAATGGGTTTGCCCGTCGCGAGGTACTCGTAGAATTTCAGCGGGCTTACGTCCTTTGAGAGTCTGCTGCGCCGGAACAGGTTCAGACAGACGTCAAACTGGGCGGCGTAGGAGGGCAGCTCCTCGTGCGGCAGCAGGCCGAGAAAATGAACGTTGGGGCATGTCCGCAGCGAATCCGGCACAGCGCCGGGAAGCTCCGAGCCGATGAGTACAAAAGACCATTCGGGCCGCTTTCTTGCCGTCTCCTCCAGCAGGCTGAGATCGATGCAGGGCTGGAGCGTGCCTATAAAGCCGAATATCGGGTGAGGAATGTCCGCCATACGGTCCGGGACGCTCTGCGACAGCTGCGCTTTCGAAAACAGTTCATAGTTCGCACCGTTTGGGACCAGGTAGGTGCGGGGGTTATAGCCTTTCAGAGTGACGTAGAGTCCGGAAGCGGTGGCGAAGACGACGTCCGCAGAGCGCGCGAGGTCTCTTTCCATGCCGTCGACAACCTCGGGCTTTATGAATCCTTTGTACGCGCTGTGCCTGTCCACACAGTCGTACACGATACCGCGGTAGGTGATACAGTCGAGGATATCAGCACTGGTCGGGGAGTAGACCCAGAGCACAGCAGAGTCTATTCTTTCGGCCCTGCACACAGAACGGACAAACCGGGCTATCTTTCGCTGATTCATGCGGTTAATGAAGCGAAAACGGTTGTAAAAGGGCAGGATCGGCGGCAAAGAATAGACTGTTATATTCTCCGCAACTTTCTGCCCTCCTTTGCGGTGGGCTTTCGCCGAATGAGCCGCCGACTTATCCTTGAAACGCGCGATATATGTCACGGGCGGATTAAAATACAGGATACGGGCATCTTTCAATCGCGACATCACCTGCTGTTTCCGCGTCGGGAAAGGGTGCCACGGTGAAGTCGACAGGCAAATTATCTGTTTGAGCATCTGATCAATCCTTTCGGTCGGCTGTGGAACGCCCGGTCACATGCCAAGCAATGCGCGGGCAGCGTCGGTATTGATCTTTTCCAGCTCGACAAGCGCTTTGACGTAGTTGCTGCCGCTGCCGCGCATAATGCAGACGTCCACGGCGTTTTGCAGGAATTCGTCCGTGATCTTTTCGAGCGGGACGTGGAGATCTATACCGATGTAGTCAAGGAAGGAGCTTACCTTGGGGTCATATACGGCTCCGACAAGGGGGATGCCCTGTCCGGCAGCGAATATCAGAGCGTGCAGACGCATGGAGATAAGCATCTTCATGCGCGCCAGGATGCCTATTGTCAGCGCGGGGTTACCCGGGTCTGAAAACAGGCGGCCGGGGGAGGACATACGTGAAAGAACAAGCAAGCTCGGCTCGGTGTCACGGTTCTTGTCAATGGTGATAAATACGCTCTTGAGGCCGTGGACGTTGTAAGCGTAGTCGGCCGCGCGCGCAAAACAGTCTGCCTTTTCCTCAAAACCGGGCCAAGGGCGCAGAGCGAAAGCGATAAAGGGCTCGTCCGTAGGGATGCCGGCCGTGATAAAAGCGCTGTCGACGTCTTCCCGGGGTGCGGGAGCCAGACTGAGCGCGGGATCGACAGCCACCTCTACAGGAGGGCGGGTGACTCCCATTGACTTCAGCTCAAGAGCAGACTGCGGGTCACGCAGAGTGATCCTGTCAACGCACCTGTTCAGGATACTCTTTGCAAGCCGCCGCCCGAACGGAGAGGTCACGGGGCCGACACCGCAGCCGTACATCATCACTCGGCAGCCGCACAGACGGGCAAGCCGGATATTCGCCAGGTAATATACAAGACTTCTTACGCTTGTAACATCCTGAATGAGGGTGCCCCCTCCGCTGATATAGAGCTTTGAGCGGAGCATGGCGCGAAGAAATCCGATGATATTGAACGAATGGACACTATTTGCTTTACAGCGGCGGCGAGTATCTTTAGGATCTTTCGAGAGTATATAGAGAGGGATGTCGCAGTCGATCGAACGCAGTTGAGCGATGACCGCCTCAAGGATCGAGTCATCCCCCGAATTGCCCTGTCCGTACGCGCCGCAGATCGTGACCCCGTCCCGTTTTCCCGCTTTGCGCGCGCTGCGGCGCAGTATTGTCTCATAGATCGAGATCTGAGTGCGTTTCATGGTGTCCAGAGAGAAACTGCGCATGCCCGCCTCGCGCAGCGCTGAACCGAGTCTTACCCGCATGGCTTTGTCTCCGGCCAGCTCGCCCAGAAGACATGCCAGCCTGTCTTTGTCGCCGGGGCGAAACAGGCGCCCTGTCACTCCGTTCTTTATCAGCATGGAGATGCCCCCCACGTCCGATGCAACTGTGGCGCAGCCCATCCTGGCGCCCTCGACAATGCTGTAGGGGAACCCCTCCGAAAGAGAGGTCAGCGCATTGATATCTATAGCGTTATAGAAGCTGTCCGTGTCGTCCAGCCACCCCGCGAAAACGATCTTATCCCCATGGCCGGAAGAGGCGGCCGCCTTTTCAAGCGCCCGGCGCTCCTCGCCGTCCCCCGCTATAAGGAGGCGCAGCGAAGGGTGGTCATCTGCCGCCTTGGCAAATGCGGCTATCAGGGTACCGATATCCTTGATCGGGGATAAACGCGCAGCTATTCCGATGACTGTGCAGTCCGGGTCAATGCCGTATGTGCGAAGGAACTCCCCGCGTGCTTTCAGGGGATGAACGTCATTGTAATCAAGACCGTTACAGACCAGGAAAATATTCTGGGGAGGAAAACCTCTGTCCGTGAGCAGCCGTGCCATATGCTCCGAAACGCAAATGTAGTAGTCGAGTTTCCGAAGCGCGACGGAGTTGATCGTGCCGTACGTCAGTCTCTTTGCAGGCCGGCCCAGATAGTCCAGCTTATAGTCGCTGTGCATCGTCGTGCACACAGGCAGCCTGTACTTCCGGCGCAGCAGAGCCCCGAACATGTTTGCCTTCGAACCGTGGCAGTGAACGATGTCGTATCCTTCCCGCTCTATCAGGGCGCCGAGCCGCCTGAACGTATCAAAAAAGCCCCCGTCAAAAACGGCAACGTTTATTCCGAGAGCCTGCGCCTGAGCAGAGAACTCCCCGGCAGTGAAACAGACGAGCAAAACATCGAGTTCTTTCCCAAGCTCGCGCAGCAAAGTGTGGACGTGTGTCTTCGCGCCGCCCACGTCCCCTCCGCTTATCAGGTGCACGACTTTCATGGACCGCCTCCAAAAAACAATTGCCTAACCGGGCAAGATAAAGTATAGTATAATGCAATAGAAGCCGCGCTTCTATTGCATTATTGCCTTTTTGTCTGCCGCAGCGGCGGCATGGATCGAAGCCAAACGAGTCTGCTGTTTGCAGCTATTATACATTACGGCGGTCTGCTCCGCAACCCGTCATTGAGGGCCGCGGGATCCGGGGGCTGATCTCCCCGGGAAGAGCTGACACCGGGTATAATTGCTGTATGCCGGTATTTATAGCACGCGATTAACGGGAGGGCCGAAGTTTGAAAAAAATCGTCGATGAAAAGGGTAAGCTTTTCGGGATCATCAATGTTGTTGATCTTATTGTACTGCTGGTCATACTTGCCGTAGCGGCTGCGGTCTTATGGAAGCTCTTTGGGAACACCGTCACAAGCGCCATGTCAGGCAAAACGGAATTCACATACGTTGTAAAGTGCACCGAAGTGGACGCTTCGCTCAAGGAGATACTTGAAGAGCAGAAGCTTCCTCAGCAGCTCATGTCTTCCGGTTCATATGTGAACGGCTCTTTGACGAAGGTGGAGTTTGCTCCCCATATGGTGACTGCTCTCCAGCAGGACGGTACTGTCATGACCTACGAGGATGAGGGCACCGTAGACGCATACTTTACGATCACTGCGTCCGTTGACTCCAGAACACTGACCTTCCCTGTCGGGTCGCAGGAGGTCCGCGTCGGAAAAGAGCACATCGTAAAGACCAGATATATCGAGCTGGAGGGTTTCATACTCTCCGTGGATATCGCGGAATAAATGGACAGTATTCTCAATTACAGCTTTATTGTCCGCGCGCTGCGGGCCGTCGCTTCGATTGGCCGGTCCGGCGTAACGAGCAGGGTCTTAAGGGCTGTCGGCACAGCGGTCAGGGAGAGCCTTCCCGGGAGAGCTGTTTTATCACTGCTTGCCTCTGACGCTAAAGTGTCGGAGATGTCTGTAGTCCGGCGGTTCTTTTTGTGGTGCAACGGCGTTCTGCATCGTGCGGGACAGGCGTTGGATCCCGCTTGGGAGCGGTGTCTGCCCAGACGGGCCTGGCTCCGTGCGCGCTCCTCCGATCTTGTCTGCGAGAGCGCCGTACTGCATAGAGTATTCTACCCCGGTATGCGGCGGCTGCTGGTGCTGGCTTTCGCGTTATATCTGCCGATCGACTGGGCTCTTCGGGACGTGCTCAGCTGGGGCCTGGTCGCCTCCGCCTGGGACGAGGCTTTTATCCTCGTTACGATCCTGTACCTCCTGGGGCGGCGGATTTTAGGCAGCGAGAGAGTTTTGCCGGTGGTGACCCCCCTCGATGCGGCAATAGCGCTTTTTATAGGTGTCGGCGCTGCTCTGATGTTTGCCGTTTCGCCCCGCTTCGGCATCGCGTTTGAGGGCTACAGGGCCACGGTGCAGAACCTGATCTGGTTTTTCCTGCTCCTGCGCCTGTTTGAGGATAAGCGCGACGCTGTGTTCCTGTACAGGATGATGGTGGTCGTCGGGACTGCGATCGCGCTCCACGGGATCTATCAGTTTATCATAGCAGTTCCGATCCCTTCACACTGGCAGACCTCGACGGAGGTCGCTGTCAGAACAAGGGTCTACTCGATCATCGGGAGCCCGAATATAATGGGGAGTCTCATGGTCATGCTTGCGCCCATGGCGGCGGCGCTGGCGTACGGACCGGGGAGCGTCGGCAGGAAGGCCGCAGCATGGGTCTGCACGTTTCTGATGTGTTTTGCCTGCCTGTTCACATTCTCCCGGGGCGCCTGGCTCGGCATGGGAATAGCGGTCCTGATATTTGCGCTGCTCGTGGACCGGAAGCTCCTTATCCTGCTGGCAGGCGCCGCAGCCGTAGCCATGATGATCCCCGATGTGAACAACCGCATCATGTTTTTATTTACCGAGCAGTTCGCGGAGGCGAGCAAAGTCGGCGGGCGTGCCGCACGCTGGCATATAGGTAAGATACTTCTGCACGAGAACAGCCCGATCCTTGGTTTCGGTCTCGGCCGCTATGGCGGTGCGACGGCGATGAATAATCAGGTCGAGTCCCGCTTCAGCTACTATTACCTCGACAATTATTATATGCGCATACTTGTCGAGATGGGCTACGCGGGGCTTGTCAGCTACCTGATCATGCTGTTGACAAACGTAGTTACCGCCCTTCGGGCGATATTCCGAAGGAGAAAAAACCGTCCGATAGCGGCAATGTGTTCCGGGATGCTCTCCGGAATGGCCGGAGTAATGGCACACTGCCTGTATGAGAACATTTTTGAAGAGCCGTACATGATGGCTTATTTCTGGGGCATGGCAGCCATGGTCGTATTTCTGGGTTTTCTCGATAGGGAAAAGGGACCGGTGGAGTAGACCCGTACGACACGTTCCGATGAGGACCCGGCTTAGTTGCAGCGATTTTATGTTTGGGGAGATAACGATGAAAAGATTGAACCGGGCCATTGCAGCCCTTGCTGTTTTTGCGGCTGTCCTGTTCGTTTTATCCGGCTGCAAAAAAAGTGAAGACAAGATAAAGGTAAAGATGGATGTGCGGGATTACGGCACGATCTACCTTGAGCTGTACCCCGATGAGGCGCCCATAACCGTTGCCAACTTTGTCAAGCTGGCAAACGAACACTTCTATGACGGGCTCACGTTTCACCGGATCATCAGCGGTTTTATGATCCAGGGCGGGGATCCCGAACATAACGGAATGGGCGGCTCGGATGAGAACATCAAAGGGGAGTTCAAACTCAACGGCGTGGAAAATAACATATCCCATATAAGGGGCACTATCTCCATGGGCCGTACACAGTTTGACTATAACAGCGCGTCGTCGCAGTTTTTCATTGTGCATAAGGACTCGACCGGCCTGGACGGACAGTACGCGGCGTTCGGGAGGGTCACGGAAGGGATCGAGGTCGTCGACAAGATCTGCGAGAGCGTACCCGTTGTGGACAACAACGGAACGGTGCTCTTTGAAAACCAGCCTGTCATAACCTCCGTGGAGATTATCGACTGATAACCGGATAAAGGCAGGCATACGGGCATATTATCAAAGTATGATATGCATTTTGCGCTGCCTGCGGTGAAAACCGCTTCGTTCGACCGCTTTTTTACCTCCGGATTGGTACAATGATTTATCATTGCCGTCCGGAGGTTCTACATATGAGAAAAAGGAAGCGCAGGTGGCCGCGCGCCGCAGGAAAGAAGCTCGTTTCGCTTGCCGCTGTAGGAGTCGCCACAGCGGCGATGATGGGAATGCTGCCCCGCTGGGAGGCAAACGGTTTTTTTGTTGAGACAGCTCAGGCATTGACGCAGGAGGGGGATGATTCGGCCTTGCAGCAGGAGGGCGGTGAGCCTGCGGCCGAGACCGATCCCGACAAGCTCGCTCTGCTCAGAGCGTGGGAGGGCATTTTGTTTGATTTTTACCGGGTGAGCCGGGAGGGGACAACAGAGAAGGTTGCCTTTGTCAGAGAGCTTCTGATCCGTCTTGAGTCGCTCTCGGGCTATGACTTTGACGGGTTTGAAGAGACAGACCTCGTTCACGAGTTTTATGCGGCGGCCTCGGCCGCGCAGGATATTCTTGACAGAGCGGCAGCTTTTGAAGAGAGCAGCCGTCTGATGTGCTCCGTATTTGCGGAGCTCGACCGGATAAAGAACGGCGGGGTATTCACGCGCGGCGGTGTCGTCGAATTTGCTGAGCAGGTTCTTCGCGCGACTGAGGAGACGGAGAGCTTTTTCACGCTTGAAGAGGCCGGCAGTTTAGCCGGAACGCAATTTGAGGTGAACAGAGCGGAACTTTTTTCGCAGGCCCGCTCGGCGGCCGAATTTTTGATCGAGCGTATGGACACGCTCTCGGGCGAGGTCGGGGATGATCAGAATATAGTTTTCCGCTATGCTCTCGGAGGTGGATGGGATCTTGAACGGACCCCGGGCTGGCTCGTAACCGATTCGCTGAAAAATCTTGCCGATCTGGTCCGCAAGGACGCGGTATCCGGGTTGTTCGAGCTTTTACGGGCGGGTTAGCGCCGCAGAAACAGCTTTTCTTTTTTTCTTGTTGACATATGCAAAAGCATTGTGTTAAAATCATCAGGCTGATTGAATCGCGGGTGTAGTTCAATGGTAGAACACCAGCCTTCCAAGCTGGATACGTGAGTTCGATTCTCATCACCCGCTCCATTCAAGACGCCTGATTTTTATGCGCGCCAGTAGCTCAGCAGGATAGAGCAACTGCCTTCTAAGCAGTAGGCCAGGGGTTCGAATCCCTTCTGGCGTGCCAGATCCCTCGATGAGCGGGCGCGACAGGCGCACAGATGCGGTGGGTGTAGCTCAGCTTGGTTAGAGCGCCAGATTGTGGCTCTGGAGGCCGTCGGTTCGAGTCCGATCATCCACCCCAAGCTCATTAAGGGATGTCGCCAAGCGGTAAGGCACGGGACTTTGACTCCCGCATTCGCAGGTTCGAGTCCTGCCATCCCTGCCATATGACCCGCTAGCTCAGCAGGCAGAGCACCTGCCTTTTAAGCAGGGTGTCCGCAGTTCGAATCTGCGGCGGGTCACCAGCACAAATCCCGCCTGATAGTGTACAACGATGCACGATCAGGCGGGTTTTCTGTATCTATCGGGGCCTGCTGCCGAATACGTCCGAAGAAAAAAGCAGCTTATCAAGGCATGTTTGTAAAAAAAGGCTTCAGAGAGGGCGTCGAAAGGTGTTAACCAAGGTGTCGGGGTGAGAGGTAATGCGGGATCGGATCTGTTTATTCGGGTTTTTGAACCAACATCCTTTTAATACTCTGAAATACTACAGCTCGGGGGATGAAACAAACCATAACTTATCATCACGAATAAGGGCAGGCTTTTCACAGAATACTAGTTGGCGGATGTGTTGAAAACAAAGGAGGAGATGATTTATTGTTTAAACACGACAAACAACTACTGAAAGATGTGAGAGTAGACGGCCCGAATCCGAATTATGCCAATATGCTGCAGGAACAGTTAGGTGGTCCTCAGGGTGAACTAAAAGCAGCGATGCAGTATCTGTCTCAAAGCTTCAGGATTAAAGACCCCAGAATCAAAGATATGTTCCTGGATATTGCATCCGAGGAGCTCGGGCATATGGAAATGGTCGCCACATTAGTCAACCTTCTTAACGGACATCAGCCTGACGCTTGGAATACGGCAGTGGGCAGTGTGGAGGCCTCTGTGTTGACGGGCTTAACGCCAATGCTCGCAAACGCATCCGGTTATCCCTTTAACGCTGCGTATATCAATGAGACCGGAGATCTTGCTGCCGACATTTTATCCGATATCGCTGCCGAACAGCGTGCAAAGGTTGTTTATCAGTATCTTTATCGGCAGATCGGCGACAGCGGCGTGAAAGAAGCTATTGATTTTCTGCTTAATCGTGAAGAAGCGCACAATACGCTCTTCAGAATGGCTTTCAATATGCTCGAGCAGACGGGATCTCTGAACGATTGGGGAATAACTGAAGATTCCAGGCAGTATTTTGATCTGTCAACTCCCGGTAATTTCTTTAATGCTGATAATCTGACCGATCCGAAACCGCCGATGTTCAGCATTCCGAATTAATGGCAAGCTCCCCTTGAAGCAGTCGCCTGAAAGATAAAAACTCAGGACTGCAAAAGGGGAGCTTTTGTCCGGAAAGAAAGGGCAAACCTCATTGATGATACTGTGGTCTGTTTTGATACATAATATCAAAACACAGATCAAGCGCGATTGATCGATGCAGCCGCATATGACCCGATCAACGGAAATGCAGTTGATGAAAGCGCAGGCCCGGGTACCTTTGGTGCTGAGAAACGGGACAATGGCCGGGCTCTTGTGACCTTCCCTGCAGGGGAGGGAAGTTTTTGGGTTGAAGAGAATCCTTTGACTTATCGATCCCGGACGGGGCCTGACGATGTTGACGAAACATATCAGACATAATTCCATATCCCGCATAATACATGCATTTTATTCTTGCCGCGGATGCTTTTATACTCTATAATCATTTTATGGACTCCGCAAAACAAAAAAAGGAAGGTGAAATAATGTATTGTCCCGAATGCGGCACTCTGATACCTCCCGGCGAGGAAATCTGCAAAGGCTGCGGTAAATATTCCTCGCAGATTCGAGAAGAACTTCTTGCATTGTCCGAAAAAATGCCCGCCTCAAAATGCAAAAAATGCGGCGCAGACGTCTATACCGGCCAGCATTATTGCGTCACCTGCGGCGTGGACCTGAAAGCCTGACACTGCAGCAGCGCGATCGAAAGAATTTTCGTAGTCATATGATCCGTTCCCTGTCAGGCAGACGAACAAACAGAATAAAACCGTTCTGAATCTCGCCCCCCGGGCGAGGTTCAGTTTTTATGCCGTATCCCCGGAATAATACCGGTATGTCACAAAGCTGCCTCATCCTTTTAAATAACGGCTGTATACACACGGAAAACGTAATAATATAAGCCGGGATCTTTGGTACATAAAAACGGATCATTCTGTGATCCGGCAGTACAGATTATTGACCGAAGCACAGACATGCCGCAATGGTTTCAATTTAACGGATGATCCGGCAAAACTCTGCCTGAATCCCAGATAAAAGTGTATTTTTGCAGCCATACATGCTTGTGCTTGTTTGTTGATACTCATATAATTAAGCAGATCAAAGCTTTGATACAGGGCATTGGTGGTGACAAAATGCTGCGTTTCACTAACGAAGCTATAGCTTCGCTGAGAAAGACATTAGTATATGTGCTGGAAATAGAAATACCTGCCCTGATCTTATACACATATGTGATCTTCCCGTCCTGTCGGATGGTTTTGAATTACAATATGAGATCACAAGGTTATGCATATTTTACTGACGCGAATATCGGGAGCGTCTTTCAAAATATCTGGATATTGTTAACTTTGATTTTCATCGTTCTTCTCCTGGGTTTTTGTTTTTTTATTGAGATCGTACTTCTTATGGCGGCTATCAGGTATGAAAATCGGGTTTTTCACGGTCTTCGGGGCAGATGCGGGGGTGCAGTAAAGGCTTTATTCTCTCCGTTCGGCGTTGTAATTATTATATGCTCTTTTTTTGTTGGTATTGTCATACATCTGAATTTATTCATTACACTTTTACAAAGTATAGGTTATGTTCAGATCAAGGATTTTATAGCCGATAAACCGTTATTCACGCTCCCTGTCGGCCTCGCGCTGATAATCTTCGCTTTCATATTCTTGCGCACTCTGTTTGTATATCCTTTAGCAGCATGTGAGGGTGTCCCTTTAAGAAAGTCGTTTGCAGTCAGCGCCCGTCTTATGAAAGGACACTATATCGATTCAATCGGCAAGTTCCTGTTTGTTAATGTGATCGTATTCGTGTTGTTTGCGCTGATTTATCTTGTGGTGATGAGCATCACCGTATTGGTAGTAATCTACACGCAAAACATCGGATTACGTTATGCCGTGAGTCAGACGGTCATGGATACGGCAAACAAAGCGTTGATCTTCATCTACACCGTTGCGCTTGTATCTGTCAATATGGTGGTCGTTATGATCCTGCGGCGCCGATATGCTGACAAATCGAATGAAGACTTAAACCTCGTTTCACCGGATGTGTCATCGCGAAAGAGAAAAACCACGCTCCATCAAGTGGTCTCTGCGGGAATGCTGTGTTTACTTATAGCTTTTATCCTGCTAAACAACGATTTCCTTCATAATTTTCGATTGCAGACCGGCTATGATCCCCTTGAGCAGAAACCGGAAATCATAGCTCACCGGGGAAATTCTTTTGCGGCGCCGGAGAATACGCTTGCTGCGCTCCGGTCAGCGATCGAGGAAAAAGCCGACAGTGCGGAGATCGATGTCCGTATGACGAAAGACGGAGAGTTGATATTGATGCATGACCGATCGTTTCTGCGTACATGCGGTGTGGATGCCTATGTATCACAGCTTTCATATTCGCAAATTGCCGATTTCGACGCCGGCTCGTGGTTTTCACCGGAGTTCAGAGGGGAACGGATACCGACGCTACGGCAGGCACTTGAGTTTTGTAAAGGCGAAATTACGCTGATGATCGAAATAAAGAGTGAAATCGGTCAGGAACATGACATGGTACTCAGAGTGATGCGGGACATAGAAGAGGCCGGCATGGAGAAGGATGTTATTGTCGCGTCATTCAGCCTCGAGGTGCTCAGAGAAGTAAAACAACTCAGCAATTCCGTTGTTACCTGCCTGATCCTGCGCTTTGCATACGGAAATATTTCGGGTATTGATTATGTGGATATGTTCAGCATCGAGCTGAAATATGTCCGGAAAACAATAGTGCAGAATATCAAAACGAGTGGAAAAGCTATTGTTGTATGGACTGTCAATGACAGCAGGAATCTGTCTTTGGTTCGCGATCTACGGGTCGACGCAATAATTACAGATCTTCCGATACGGGCCAGAAGAGTGTTATATGAGGGTGCGGTAACAAGCTTCCTGTATAAAACGATCGCCGCGCTTACTTATTAGTGACATATGCCCGGATCCCCGAAAGGGCACAAAAATGTGCTGCAGCAATTTTCGTTTTGCTGCAGCACGTTTTTGATCTGACCTCGGATTATAATAATGACTGGGAGATAGTACTTTATTCGGCAATTTGATTCCCGGAGCCACGGTCAGCCCGTTGATTATTGCTCAAGTGTTCAGCACATAGTGGGAAACCGTCAGGAAGCACGCAGCCGACCATGATGTCCAGGACCAGGTATCACCTGCATTGGGTACATTCGGGTCGATATAAGGTTCGCCGTTGACCTCTGTGGGAAGCGGCGCGAAGCCCAGCAAAAATCCGCTTTTTTTGATTTTATCGCACCAGCGGCGGGCGATCTCCCTGGCCTCCTTATCGGTTGTGTCAAGATAAGTTCGCAATTTGGGGACTCCGAGAAGAGAATTAAGCTATGTTTAGAAGCAAAGACTGAATGGAAAAGGGGTTTAGGTATGCTCTGGAAACA
>Ga0123335_1002791_pt1 | contig 25413 bp, 25 predicted proteins | sample BiotimSIPDNA_2_FD_89707 | JGI IMG/M metagenome (GOLD analysis project Ga0123335, IMG submission 89707) | Anaerobic biogas reactor microbial communites from Washington, USA - Biogas_R2 time_0 SIP DNA | ecosystem: Engineered > Bioreactor > Anaerobic > Unclassified | place: Washington, USA...
TCGCCGGACCTTCCCGCATTGCCCCGTGCGACGCTTGCCGCACAAGTCCAGCCAGACATACCTTCGTTGGCGCCGATGCAACTTCCGGCAACGCTTTCAGCAACCACACCGCCTCATTGGGCAGTGCAGGAACCCAATGTACCCGGGGCTGTTCCCGTTGATCGACTGCCGCAAGCGTTCGAACCCATGCAACCCATTACGGCTGTTCCGCAGACGCCTATGCCTGAACTGCCTGTCCAGTGCATGGACATTTTGGCTGGCCAGCGCCAGCGTCAAGATGAAGACCGAGTCGCGGCGCAGGAGCGCGACGCTTCGCTCCACATGCTCCTGGAAAATGTCTTGGCACAGCTGACCGCAGTAGCCGAACGGCCTATTGACCTCACGGTTACGACACAAATCGACGGGCGCGTGGTTGCGGAAGCCGTATACAAAGACATGCGCGAGCAGAAAATTCGCAACTATGAAACGCTATGAGGAGCCTCCTATGAAACGTGTTTTCATCTGTAGCCGATTTGCTGGCAACGTAAACCAGAATATCGAAACAGCGCGTAATCTTTGCCGGCGGGCAGTCGCCCAAGACTGTGCGCCTTTCGCGCCGCACCTGCTGTATCCCCAGTTCATGGACGACACACGCCCCGAGGAACGGGAGACGGGTATCGCCTGCGGACTTGAGTTTATGGCGGAGTGCGACGAGGTCTGGGCCTATGTATGTGACGGTGTATCAGACGGGATGCGCCGTGAATTGGCGCACGCACATCGGCTGGGAAAGCCCATTATCGAGCTGAAGGAGATCTGAGGTGGGCTGGGACCAGCGGGAGATCACGGGGTACATCGTGGATATTGAAACCAATGATCGGTTGGAGTTTCAGTACAACCCGGACGATATTGCCGACGACAAGGCCACGGACTACGCAGCCGTACAAATACCCGGTATGAGCCACCCGCGCTATCAATACGTCTCCGGCAAGCCGCGAAAGATCGCGTTCAAGGTGAAGCTGTTCAAGGGGCCGGTGCGGGATAAGGTTCACTGGCTGCGGTCACTGCTCTATCCGGAACACGCGGGCACCATGCTCAAGAACGCACCGCACCGGGTGCTCTTCATCTTCGGCGACCTGTACCCCGGCGTGGAATGTGTTGTGCGCAACGTAAAGGCACGGTATTTTCACATGTTCGACCGGGACAATCTGCTCCCACAGCATGCCGAGGTGGATCTGGTGCTCGAGGAGTACGTGGACGAATCCGTGAACTACACGGAGGTGCGCCAATGATAGGCAAGGACTCGCGCTATGCATCTTGCGTTCTTTACCGGGATAGGGACGGTGACAGCATCGGTATACGGCAGCGCATCGACACCACCTCGCGATACGATGATCGCTTTCACACCGTCACCGACGGTGAACGACTCGATATCCTCGCCCATCGCTACCTCGGCAACGCTGACCTATGGTGGATCATCTGCGATTACAACGACATCTTCTTCCCGCTGGACCTCGAGCCAGGCAAGGTCCTGCGGATTCCCTCGGTCGAGCATGTGCAGATGCGGTTGCTAGGATAGTCTCCCTGCAAGTGGAGGGTTGACTTTCTGTCAGAAGATGGTATAATATATCTGACAGAAGGAACGCTAACATGACGAACACAACTGAAAAAATAAGGGCGTATATCGAGACCCTGCCTTTAGGCCAACCCGTTACCTCACAGGAGTTTATGGAATTTGGGAGCCGAGCGGCCGTTGACCAGGCACTGACGCGTTTGGTGAAGGCCGGAGTGTTGTCGCGTGTTACCCGAGGGATATACGTCCGCCCGAAAAGAAGCCCCTATGTCGGGGAAGTGTCACCCGAACCAATCAAAGTTGCCGAAGCCATCGCCGCGGAAACGGGTAGCTTAATCCAGATCCATGGAGCAGAAGCAGCCAGGCGCATGGGCTTGAGCACCCAAGTGCCAACACGCCCCATATTCTATACCAACGGTCCTAGCCGCCGCTTCAACCTCGGGCAGATGCAGGTTCTCCTCAAGCACGTATGTCCGCGAAAGTTGGCCTTGTCCGGAAGCCCAGCGGGTATAGCACTCACTGCTCTCTGGTATCTTGGAAAAGCGGCGGTAACTTTGGAAACGATTGAGCAAATAGGATCAAAACTCCCACAGAGCGAATTTGAAACGCTTTGCTCTTCGACGCGTTCCATGCCCGGCTGGATGCATGATGTCTTTGTAAAATTCAAGGCGACGGCGCGCCATGCCTGAGTTTCTTCGCCTACCCATATCAGAACAACGCGACATCCTCAGTTCCATGTCCGTACAGATGGGGCGGTCCTCCCAAGTACTGCACAAAGACGTATGGGTCTGTTGGGTATTGCGAGAACTTTTCGCCTCCGATACGGGTGTCCACATGGCCTTCAAAGGTGGCACATCGCTATCAAAGGTGTTCCAAGCCATCCATCGTTTCTCGGAAGATGTGGACGTTACGCTCGACTACCGTGACCTCGCTCCGGATTCTAACGTCGATATCTTCTCGCCGAACACCTCGAAAAGCGCTAAGAAACGTTTCAGTGAGGAACTCAAGGTTCAGGTGAAAGACCATGTTCACGACGTGCTGTATCCAGCCTTGTCGAATTCCTTTTCTGAAGTGACTGATGGAGCGGGGCGGACAGAACTGAGTGACGATGGCGAGAAACTGTGGTTCCACTATCCTTCCGTGCCCGACGCTGATATTGGCTATATGGGCGATTGGATTCTGGTTGAATTCGGCGGGCGAAACGCCATTGAACCCAATGGCCCTCATCATATAGCGCCGCTGATTGCCGATCGGCTTCCCGAACTCGAGTTTCCAGAAGGCCGCGTCATGGTACTATCCGCGGAACGCACTTTCTGGGAAAAGGCTACATTGATACACGTCGAGTGCAACCGGCAACGATTGAATAATCAGAATCGTGTCTCCAGACACCTGTATGACCTTGTCATGCTCTCCCGAGGGGAGATTGGCAAGAGAGCGCTAACCGACCGGCTACTCTTGGGGGATGTCGTTCGTCACAAGTCCGTCTTTTTTGATGCAAGATATGCTCATTATGACGAATGCCTTGCCGGACGTTTTCGTTTGGTTCCAGAGGAAACGTTCCTCAGCGACATGAGGCGGGATTATGCATCCATGCAGTCCGCTGGGATGTTCGATATAGCCGTTCCGAGTTTTGATGATTTGATGGAAGAACTACGGGCTCTTGAATCTTTGATCAATGGCTGAATGTCCAATCCGCTTCATTCAGACGTACGTGTTCAACAGTATGCTGAATAATAATATTACGTTTGCACGATAAAATACCTTATTTTATCGTGCAAAGATGGTTTTATGGACTGAGCAATTCTCTTCTCGGGAATGTAAACTCACTGCAAACCCACCCGACACATTCCCCTCCCCTCCGGTAAGTAATCTCCGTGGGCGCATGGTGCGCCAGCGGAGATACCGATGGACCTGGACACCTTCAAACCGACCTTCCTGATCGAGATCGAGGGACAATCGCTCTCGAAGGACATCACGCAGGAGATTGAGTCTTTCTCCTTTACGGACAACGAGGAGGAAATGGACGAACTCGAACTGTGCGTGTCCAACCGGAACCTCCAGTTCGTGGACGATCCGCTGTTCCAGGAAGGCAACGAGATCATCGCTCGTTTCGGTTATGTGAATAACCTGTCTCCCCGCAAGAAAGCGGTGATCAAGGACATCGACTACGACTTTCCGGATAAAGATGCCCCTACCATTCGTATTAAGGCTTATGACAAGGGCCACAAACTCGCTGGCAAGCAGAACCAGAAGGTCTGGCAGAAACCTGCACCAGGTATCGCGTACTCCGATATCGCCGAGGAAATCGCGTCGGATAACGGGTTGCGCCCTGTCGTAACAGTCTCGCGCGATCAACACCTACGCGTCGCGCAGAGCAATGTTTCCGATGCCCAGTTCCTCCAGGAACTGGCGGCAAAAGCCCGCGCCAAAGATGGCGATGGCGTGACGGGGTATGCCTTTTATGTTCAAGATGACGAACTGCACTTCCATCCCCGTGATCTCGAAGCCGCCCCAGCACTGACCCTCGAATACTTCACAGACCAAAAGGGACTGCTGCGTTCCTTCCGTCCATCCACACAATCCCAGGGCGCCAAAGGTGCAGGTGTCGCTACCAAGGCAGTCGGCGTCGATCCGCGCAAAAAGGAACCTGTCGCACATACCGCCAACAACGACACCACCCCCGAACGCAGTTCCCTGGGCCGCAAGACCTATCTAGTCGATGGCAACACCGGAGAAGGCACCTACAAGGAACAGGAATCGGGCGAAATTATGCCGTCCTTCGAGCGTTCCGAGGCTTTCGACCAGGAGCCACGCCAGGAACCTGCACAAGACGCTGCCGAAGGCAAGTTCAAAGCGGCGGAGATGCAACAGGTCGAGGCGACGGCCAAAACCATCGGTATCCCCTCCCTGTGTGCCAAGCAAAACATCGAAATCACCGGCGTGGGACAAAAGTTTTCCGGTGTTTACTACTGCCATTCCGTGCGCCATAAGATTGACGACCGGGGCTATTCCTGCGAACTCAAACTCAAGAAGAACGCACTGGGAAAAGGTGCGGGCGACAAGGCCGACAACTCACAGGGTACGACCAACGAACAGGAAGCCATTCAGAATAGGGGCTCAGGACGTCCCCCTGCGGAAATGGTGACGATTGATGCGGAAAGCGGAACGCAGTTGAAATGACACTTACCAGGAACCAGGAACCGAAACACCAGATACTCGGAGCAAAGCGACCATGGGCGATTTAACCAGAAATTTTAGCCGACACGAGTTTGCGTGCAAGGGCAAACACTGCTGCGGTCATAGCGCCCCAATCTTGCCGGAACTGGTCCTTGGCCTTCAGGAACTTCGCGACCGCATGGGCGTCCCCCTCGTGATTTCGAGCGGGTTCCGCTGCCGCACCCATAACAAGGCGGTAAGCCGCACGGTTGACAGCCAGCATTGCCTCGGCACAGCGGCTGATGTGGCATGCCCCAGGGGCTTTACGCCAAAGCACGTGGCCGAACAAGCCGAGTTGATACCCGTCTTCCGTGACGGCGGCATCGGCATCTATCCCGAGGATCGATTCGTCCACGTGGATGTGCGCGGCACAAAGGTCCGCTGGGGCTATCTTGGCGGCAAGTACGTACCTTACGAAGTAGCGATGTCGGCGTGCGATACCCGGCAGGCATAAACCACAACATAGGAGAACACCATGGAACAACTTGAAACCCTCTATCGAACCATTCTGGACAACAAAGAGCTTTTTGTCGCGCTTATCGCGACGGTACTCGCCATTGTCAAACTTACGGCCTGGGGGCGTGCAAAGGCCGATGCGCTGGATGCCGTCATCGGCGTTATCGAGCGTCTCAACGCCAGTTTTGTAAAGGGCGGTATCGCTGCCCATGAACCCAAACTCAAGCCCCAGGTGAAAGATGCGCTTCATCATGCCGTGGCCAAGGCCGACCCGAAGAAGACACCTGAACGTCCGGCGGTCCGTTTCGCACGCGAAGTGCTGCGCGGTGTCATCCGCAACAAATAATGCGAGGGCAACAGAATGATGGATTTCCGCGACAGACAGACCGAGGAACGGTACAAGAACCGATGGTTCGGGAAGTACCGCGCCTTTGTCCGGGATAACAATGACCCGGAGCGTCTCGGTCGCGCTCGTTTGGAAATCCCTGCTGTGCTCGGTTCCGGCCGCGAGAACTGGTCCGAATGGGCCTATCCCTGCTTCCCCTACGGCGGCAACGGGGATATGGGCATGTTTTTCGTGCCCGAGGAAGGCGCCTCTGTTTGGGCGGAATTCGAAGGCGGCCAGGTACAACACCCCATCTGGTCCGGTGTATGGCTGGCAAAAAGCAACCCCGGCGAACAGCCCGAGGAATCAACACGCGAGTGTTCATCTTGCCTTTGTCTGGATTGCGAGGACAAGAACGAGCACCAGGGCCATGCCCACGACCATCGAGAACACACGAAGTACCATGGCCATCCACCCTATTACTGTCCACGCTTGAAGGTATTGTTGAAGACGGAGACCGGCCACACCATTCTGGCTGACGACAGCGACGAGAAGGAATGCCTCAAAATCATCGACCGTGCTGGCCAGACCTTTCACATGGAGGGCCGCGTCAAGGCGGCGGTGCAGACGGGCAACGGCCGACGTCGCGCCACCAAAGATGCAGAGAAAGGCGACCAACTCAGCATAGACGCCGACATCGTGGATAAGAAAGGCCGCATCGAACTTACGGACATTTGCCGCCAGTTCCTGCGTTTGGAAGCCTGGAAAGACCAAGAGAAGATTCATGTGCAGTCCGGTGATGCTCAACGTTCCCGGTGGCAGAAGCTCCTCATGGACACGACAAAAAGTCGCGAGAAGATGCATCTCTGGGGGCTCAACGGTCTACAGGAACTGCTTATCGACTCCACAAAAGCCGCGGAGAAAGTGCAAATAACGGATAAGGCGGGGCAGGTACAGATCATGGATGCCGCGCCGGGGCGGGAGAAGATTCAAAACACCGATAAGGCCGGCCAGACCATCACCATGGACGCTGTAGCAGGACAAATCACCCTTACCGACCGCGCTGGCAGCAATGTGCGTATGGACGGCGGATCAGGAAATGTCCTTATTTGCTCCTCGGCCATGGTGCTCATCAACCCGTAGAAAGGAATAATTCATGACGGACCACTCTCAACCTGGCAGCGCCGCTTGCCACGAAGAGTTCCTGACGCGAACCTTCGACGCATGGCGCCAGGAGTTTCGCAACATCCTGGAGAACCACCGCCGGGAGATTCAGGACCGACTCGAAAAGATTGAACGAGAAATCGAGAAGAAGTCGGACAAAGAGAATGTGGATGTACTCGTGCGAGGCATTCACGAGGAACTGCACCGCCATGCCGACGAAATCAACCGCCTCCACAGTCGTGTCGGCGCGAAACTCGGCACCGACACGATGTGGAAAATCGCGGGGTTCGCACTGGCCATTGGCGGCTCTGTGGGCGGGCTTATCGGATTTCTGATCAATCTCTTGATGAAGGTGCGGCCATGAGCAAACCCGTAGCGAGACTGGGCGACCCCAGCAGTCACGGGGGCGTCATTATTTCCTCCGCGAGCCGGACCATGGCGAACGGCATTCTCGTGGCGCGGATGGGCGACCTGCATGTCTGTCCCATACCCGGGCACGGCGTGACGCCCATCGTCACCGGCAGTAACAAGACCCTTGTAGAAGGGAAACCCCTTGCCCGGGTGGGCGACTCGACAGGCTGCGGCGCGGTCATCGTCTCCGGCAGCCCCAATACTCTCAACGGATAAAGGCGCAACCATGAGCGACGTCAGATACTGGGATGTGTTCCCGAAACATATCAAGGTCTCGAAAGACACAGAGAGCCAGATAGTGCCCCTCACTATCGCTGGAACACTCGTGGGCGTGCCCATCTTCGTCTCGTCAAACTACAGTGTTGCCTCCGTGGATTCAAGCGGCACGGTCACTCTCGGGACCCGGGTCGGCGCGGCCATGATTATCATCTACGACTTGAAACTTCAAGGTCAGACGACAATTCGCCATGTCCAAGTCGAGGTCGTCGCTCCTGAGGAACCCCAGGCCGTCTGGTTGCCGTGGGAGGAATCGTGATGGCGAGAAATCCCTTTGTTGGCAACCACTGTGCCGGACGCCAGGTTATCACTCTGATGCGCGATATCAACGCTATTGAACGCGTCCTCGAAGAGACCATCTCCCATCTGGATGTCATGATCATCATTGACATTTCCGGTTCCATGCAGACGGTCATTGATACTGTTCGCGCACAGGTAAGCGCTCTTTTCACACAGATTATCGGCGCATACGATAATATTCGTATCGGCGTGATGCAGCAAGGCGTGGACGGCGACACAAACAACCCTTACTATACGCGCCGGGCACTCATCCTGTGCCAGCCGACACGCAACCAGTCCGAATTCCAAGCGGCGATGAACAGTTTTCCTACCGCCAACGGTTCGGGCGAATGGTACATTAACGCCTTGCGCCTCGGCATTACGGGTACCGCATGGGCGGCGGACGCGCGTCGGATGATTCTTACCATCGGCGATGAGAGCGCGGCACAGTTGCACGTGGGCACCTTGCATTATCCCAATGCGACTGCGGAACTGGACGCCGTTATTGGCGAACTCAATGCGGCCTCCACGATTGCGTGCATCATCTGCTCGAATGCCAATATGTGGGCTATTTGCGAACAAAGTCATATGGCGCTCGCAAACGGCACGGGCGGCTTCTATCTTATTGCTCCCTCGACGGAAGACATCGTCACCATGATTGTCAGTATGGTGACGCAGATTGTTATCACGCAAACCATCTGGTACCGCTATACGAAAGACGGTCAACGACAAGCGCTCGGTACCCCCGACGGCGGGGTCAACGTCCCCGCGCTCAATGCCATCGACAACAGACCCCTGGTGCCGCTGTATATCCGTGACATGCGGCAGGCTGTCGAACGCATCGTGAACACCCGCGCCATATCTAATGGGGCAGGATCGGTGTACAATTTTGCGCCCGATGGGACAAATAACCTGCTCGAAGCCGCCATGGGAGACGGGACCGCTTACGGCACCGTACCTGGCCGGCGAACATGGCGACGCGGTCTGGCCGAGATGATCGGTACGCCCCCCTACGACATTGACATCGGCGAGATCCACGTCTGTGTGGCATTGCTCAAAGCCGCTGTGGGAGTCGCGTAATGGCCGTATTAATGGACACATCCAGCCGCGCCGGGCATCATCTGGAATTGGAAGTGGTCGCCGGTCTACTCGGGGAATTGCGCGACAAGATAACCCTACAGACCCAGGCCCTGACCACGTTCCAAAATGTCATCGGCACGAAGTTCGATACCCTTTCAACGCGGGTTATGGGCTTGGAAACACCTATCACAGGGACGAACACCGCGCTTGGACAAATGCGCAGCTCCATCGAGACCGTACATACGGCCCTTCGAGGTGTGCTCACACAGCAGGTTGCCGCACTACAAGGCATTACGGACGGACTTACTGCCTGTTTATCCGACGAAGCGGCAACCTTCTCGTCGCAATTGCGCGCGAGTCTGGAACAGATTCGCGGTGAATTGTCTGCGCTGCAAACGGTCATACAAACGTCTCAGCAGCCACTCCCACAATGGCTGGCGGATAAATTGCAGGCCATCGGGGTAACCCTTTCAGACATGCAGAACACCTTTGAGGCCAGCCACCAGGCGTCCGAAGCCATCCGCGCGCAGGCCGAAGCGGCTATCGCGGCAAACCAACAGCAGGTTGCGGCTTATCTCCAAAACGTTGTTCCGCCAACACCGGAGCCGCCTCCGGTAGACCCCTATCCATTTGAAGCCCTTCCGGCAGGCGCCACGGCGCGCGATCTGCCCGACGGCGGTCGTCTCTTCGGCCTGGCCAATGGCGATATGATCCGCGTGAGCGCAGACGGTTCCTTGGCTTTCATCGGCGCGGATGGTGAGGCGCAACCCCTGGCGCCAGCACTGGGTCGTGCGATTGACCTACCCAATGGTACGACGCTGCTCCTTGACCCCGCGGCTACACGCGTCACCCACGAGGCAGCCATGATAGTCGGGCTGCCCGTTTACATCGCGCCCGAACAAGTTGGTGACGGTCGATTCCTGGCGCCTATTGCCGAAGGAGTCGTACTTACCATCAACCACCACGACCGAACGGCAACCCTCCTGCATTTGACGGGCACGGTCGTTCTTCTGAGTTACCCCCGCATTGAAGCATTTGGCGAGCGGGTCGAGGTAAATATCCTGCCCGGGGGCATCAAGAACTTTGCCACAGAAGAAAGCGGGCATCGCGGCGTGATTGAACTGGACGGCACTATCCATCTGGCCACGTCAACGGGGCTCAATCTCGTTATACGATTTCCACAACCCGTACCGCCCGTAGACCTGCAAGAGACGCGTCCCATCTGCGAAGGTGAATGCCGGAGAAACAGCACATGACACTCGACTTTCTCGGCAAAGGACTCAAATTCCCGTTCCAGTTCCATAAACGTTCCGGCGGAGCGCGCATCTCTACGGCGACCTCGCAGGAGCATACCCATATCCATGAGAGCATCCTGCAGATTCTCGGAACGCGTCCGGGTGAGCGTTTCATGAATCCGGAGTTTGGATCGCGACTGAAGGATCTGGTTTTTGAGCAAAATGATGCCGTTTTGAAAGGACTTGTGCGTCATCACGTCATCGCTGCCATTCGGCGCTGGGAGAAGCGCGTTCGGGTAAGCGACGTTTCCTTTGATGATTCAGCCGCAAACATAGACCGGAACGTGCTGCTGGTACGTATTGCCTACCGCGTCATTGAGACCCAGGTGGAAGGGAACCTTGTTTATCCCTTCTGTCGTGAACTGGGAGGTGGATGATGGGCCGGGCAAGTGTCGCTTATACAAACAAGGATTACGACTCCCTCCGACGAGAGTTGCTCGCTCGCGTACCGCAGTTGACAGACCGCTGGACGGACTTCAACGCATCAGATCTCGGCGTTGTATTGCTGGAACTGTTCTGCGGTGTGGGCGACATGCTTGCCTATTATCTCGATGCCCAGGCCGCCGAGGCGTTCCTGCCCACGGCCCGGCAGCGTCAAAATGTCATCAACCTCTGTAAATTGATAGGGTACCGGTTGGACGGCCCTGTTGCGGCGACAACGACCCTCCGCTTCTATTTTGCCGCACCCCTCGATGTTGACCTGCTCATTCCCACGGGAACAGTGTGTCGTGCGCTGCTTGATGACGGTCAACTCGACTTCGAGACAGCGGCGGACGCGATGATCCCCCATGGCGCGCATTATGTAGACATTTCCGCCCGCCAGGGTGTCTGTAAGAATCAGACCTTTACGGGAACAGGCATGCCCTGGCAACGCGTCCAACTCTCCGGCAAGAATATTGCCCAGGGCAGCCTTCGCGTGTTCATTGATGGTGATGAATGGACGGAAGTATTGCACTTTCAGGATAGCGGCGCTCATGACAGGTGCTTCCTCGCACAAACCGATGGCCTTAATGTTACGACTATCCTGTTCGGAGATGGCCGCAATAGTATTCTGCCGGCTTCCGGAGAACACATTGAGGTCTCCTGGCTGGAAACGCTTGGCGCGGACGGCAATCTGGCGCCAGACCTGGTCCACGAAATACGGTCGCCTATCACCCTGAATGGCGTGCCGGTCCGCCTTACCGTAACGAACATAATTCCCGCGACCGGCGGCGCCAGCCGGGAATCCATAGAGTTTGCCCGTACACAAGCGCCCGCTGAACTGCGTACGCTCTGGAAGGCGGTCACCAAGGAAGATTACCAGACGCTCGCGGTAGGTTTTCCAGGAGTGGGCAAGGCCCAGGTGCTGGATGTTAACAATTGCGTCAGCATCCGTTACTACAACGTCCACATCGCCATTGCTCCTGAAGGCGGCGGCATCGCATCGCCGTTACTTAAGCAGGAACTGACCGCTTTTCTTGAGGCGCGGAAGGTTATCACCGTCGAGTTCGATTTGTTCGATCCCGTCTACCGGTCCATCGACATCGATGCGGATGTCTACCTGTGGGCGGGCGAGGCTGAAGACACGGTGCGCGCACGCATCGAGCAGGGGCTCGAAGATTTCTTCGCCTTTGATAACGTGGCCTTCGACCAGGATGTCCATTTCTCGGATCTGGTTGCGTTGCTCGATGGCATTCGCGGTGTAAGCCATGTGCACCTGCACACACCAGCCAATGATGTGCTGTTAAACTGTGGCGAAATCCCCACCCTCGGCCAGGTACAAATCCGATTGCGGAGGGCAACATGATGGCGGGGTATTTTGAGAACAAACTTTTTGACCTGCTGCCGCCGCTCTATCGCATCAAGGACGAGACCGGCGACCTGGCGGCGTTCCTGAAGGTTCCGGCTGCGTCCCTGGACGATTTGAAGGAACTCATTGAACGCTTCCCAGACATTTTTGATGTGGACCGGTGCGACCCGCGGTACCTTCCATACCTGGCCCATATCGTGGGCAGACCCTATGACGGGACCTTACTGCCGGATACGCAACGGAATATTATCCGCGAGGCCGTGCCGGTGTACCAGCGAAAGGCCACCGTCCCCGCCATCCGACGCTCCCTTGTGAACCTCGGGTGGGAAGGCATGGTCGAGGAGACGTACCGTGCCGCGCTTCGGCTGAACCGCCGCCCTATCCTCAACCAGGCCAAATTGCCTGGACTCGTCCACAGCCTCGGCGCATACCGCATCCGGTCGGAAACGCAAACACCGGGCATCCGCGACGCCTTGCGTTTTCACCATCCCGCAGGCACGCGCGCCTGGTTCTGGCAATGGCTGTTGGCGTATTACGAGGCCACGGATGATCTGACCGGCTTGGAGAAACTCATTGTACGCCGTACCCTGTTCGGCGATTCTGACGAATCCTTTCAACTCAACAGGTCCGAACTGGGGTCAGGACTGCACCTCACGTATAAACGCAGGATGTGGAGTTTTCTTGTCCACAGCACTGCCACGACCCTGTCCAGTGATTTTGATTACGCGGCAACCTGCTTTCTGTCCTGGCATGGCCGGGGCGACCGCATGCGCCTGAACACAAAGGCGCTCAACACACGCATGCTCGCAAATACGTGGGAGAGTGAACGGAAGTTTGGCGTCTGCTGCGACATCGAAACGCGCCGGCAACCGAATATTCCGAGCCGCACGGTGCGACTTAACGATACGCCTATTGGCGACGCACTGCTTAACCGTGCAAAGGCGCCCTGCCGTATTCGCTTCCGACAGAAGGACTATTACGGCGAGACGCCGCTGCTGGCGCCTCCCTGCGCGCAAAAGCGTTGGGATTTGACACGCTTCAGCACAGTTCGGCCGGGCTATTTCCTGCGTACCAACCGCTCCCGGATCGGCGGACCTGATCGGCTGAACGGCGCATTCATGGCCGGTGCGTGGATTTCCACTGTCATGGTGGATAGCAAGTGGGCGGCAGAACCCACTGAGGCCCACAACCTGGTTCAGCGCTGGCGCATGTACGGCGCACGTTTCCGCTTGAACAACAAGCGCCTCAACCACGGGCTGATCACCAACAGCAATATCAATGCGGACGTAGCATCTTTCGAACTGGACGTAGATACAGGCGCGCCACGGCGGTTACGTCCGGACAATCTCCGCCTGAATTGCCGACGCCCCCTGAACCACACGGGACTCCATCTCTGCGTTGCGCGCACCCGGCCCCTGCGGCTTGGCAATGCACCGCTCAACGCGTCTGGCTTCCGCCAATCACGCAAGCCTTTCCGCTGGCGGTTCCATCAGGAAGATTTCCGCACGGAGACCCAACTTTTCGCACCCGAGAACCGCGGCATGCCGCGGTGGCTGTACATCCAGCACGAGACGGACTTGCGCGAAGGCTTCCGCCTCGGCCGCACACGGATTGGCAGTTGGGAGCACCTGAACGGTTTCGGCAAGGCGGATTGCGCCTTTACACAGCATTTCATAACCGATACCTGGGCGGAGGTGGAAGAAGCATGGGATGTGGTCGAACGCTGGCGCGTGAACGTACCGGCCTTTACCCTGAACGACACATCGCTTAACACAGACCGTCTGAGCAATGCAGAACAAACCTCGGCTGTGGCTGCCTTTGAACTGCGTGTTGATACAGGCATCCCAAGACGAAGGTGCGTACAGCCCTTTGTACTCAACCACTATGAATTGAATCGGACGGCCCTGCGGCTGTCCGTGGAACGTCATCACCCGTTGCGCCTTGGGCGCATGGCACTTAACCAGGCCGGCCTACATCGCGCCCGACGTGATTTTGTCTGGCGCACCGGCCAACAAGGAGGTACATAACACATGGCACTTGGACTTATCGTGAACAGCGGCCGCGTCCTGACCGCGAAACTACTGCTGGGACAGGTGACGGAAGGATTGACGCACTGCGCAATCGGCAACGGTGACAGTACGTTTACCGATCCCCTGAATCCGCCGCAGCCGGATATTGGCCAGACGCGGCTCAAAAACGAACGCGCCCGGAAGCGCTGGTACAAGCGGACCTTTCTCAAGGAACACACGGAAGGCACGCTGATCGTGAACGGCGTCCATTACATCGAAACGGGCGAGGAAACGAACATCATCGGTGTCTTCTTCCGTTTCGACGAGGAGGAAGCCAACGGCATCACCATCCGCGAGTATGGTTTCTTCGGCGGCGACGTGGCCTATGTCGCGGACGTCTCCGGAGCCTACGCCCTGAACGGCGTCCATCACCCTGACACCAATCCCATGGGCGAAGTGCTGCGCCCTGGCTATCTCTACGAAGTAAAGAACATCCCTGATTTCAACAAAGTGAATGATACCCGCGTCGAATTGGTCGGCATCATCAAAATATAGGAGAAACACCCCATGACCATTTCCCGAGACACCTTTGATCCCGCGAAAAACTACAAGCGCATCCGCTATCATCAGGATCGCGATCTGCTCGATTCGGAACTGAACGAACAGCAGGACATCAGCATCCTTGAGCACAGGAAGATGTGGGACCTGCTTATCGGCGACGGGTTCTACATGAGCGATACGCCGAGTCCCGTATCGGGCAACGTCGTAACGATAGACGGTGGCCTCATCTACATTGACGGCCATATCGAGTTCATACCGTCGGCGACCCTGACCTATGATCCCGGTAAGACTTCGGGCGTTGATGTGGTCCACGTGGAGTTGCTCAAGTACAACATCAACCATACCCAGGACACCGCCCTTATCAATCCCGCTACCGGCGAACCCACCGCCGAGCGCGAGAAATGGGTGCTCACTTACAAGGCCACGGACACCTCTGGAGAAGCATTGCCCAATAATGTCACGGAGCGCAAGGTGGTCCCCGTCCTTTTCTTTGATCGTGCGACCGGTGTGTTCATGCCCGTGCGCGAGCAGAGACTGAACTTGCCCCTGGAAGCGCTGCAAGGGATGTTGCCGGGAGAGCGCATTACGGTTGGCTCCATTACGGAGGATCACCTCGCCTTCGCGGCCGCTGAAGGTCTTCAATCGCTTCTGCAAAACCTTGCTGAACGCACCTACGACCAGGCGGGCAGTTATCTTGTTGATGGCTTCAACAGCTTCCTCGGAAATGTGGATGGCAGCGATGTCGAGGTCGTCACGAATGCCGGCCGCGCCTATATTCGGGGCTTCCGCTTCCATCGTGATTGGCCCAGCAGCACGACAGTGCCCAAGTCCGTCGCGGTGAAAGGGGTACGTGGCGAGCAGAAAACCTTCAATTCGACCAAGCGGCGCTACTCGCTAAACAATGGTCCCCTCCAGAGCACCACGCAAGTTGAGGGTATTGTCGAGATTACGGCCAACGTCACCCGCGGGTCCGTAAGCGGCGGCGAGGATTTGCTTACACCGAATCCCGTGGTGGATATCATCGAAGTAAGCCAGGGCGCTACCGTTTACCAAAAAGGCGTCGATTGGCAGCAGTCCGGCAACAGCGTGGACTGGCTGGGCTCCGGCACTGCCCCGGCCATCGGCACAACCTATACGGTCCGCTGGACCTACACGAAACAAATGCTCAAGAATGTGGACTATGTGGACGGGGGCTGGTTCGGTGTATCGGGGCATCCGTCGGCCACTACCTATCATTACGTCGTCACCGCCTTTGATGCAACGGGCGAGACGATCTTCAATGCAAGCACCGTTCTTTCCGCCGTAACTCCCTCACGTGGACTAAACCTGCTTACCTGGCTTCCGGTGTCGGGGGCGCAGGGCTATCGCGTATACCGCGCCACAAATCCCAGCAGCCGCACGAATTTCTATCGTCTCATCGAACTGGGGCCGGAAGCCATCAATTATGTGGATGACGGTGTCGAAACGACCACATCTTCGGTACCGCCCCAAACCTCGCCAACCACCCTTAGCATGTCCGCCTTTTCCGTGGCGCCCGGAAACACGGATCTCATCAACTTCGGCCGTACCGGTGTGGGCGACCAACCCATTCACGGCTCTAACTGCAGCATTGACTACAAATACTATCTCGGCCGACGCGATATCATTTACGCGACCACTTCGGAGATTAAGCGGCTGGAAGGTGCTCCCGCCGATACCCCGAAACTCCCGGTTCTGCCGGATGGAGCGCTGGGCCTGTGCAGCATCGAATGCCCGCCCAACTCGACAGAACTGGTGGTGCGCAATTTCGGACTTACCCGAATCACCATGGACCAAATCCACGACATCATCCAGGATGTCGAGGCGCTTAAATACAACGATGCCCAGTATCAGATGAACAATGACCTGCAAAACCGGGATGCCCAGACCAAGAAGGGCATCTATTCGGATGACTTTTCCAACGACGCCCAATCAGACCGGTATCATTCGCAATGGAGCGCGCGCATTGACCCGAATCGCCGCTTTGTCGCCCCCGACCGGACGGGCACACCGAATCTCCTTGCCGTGGATTATGGAAACAGCGACGCATCCTTCAGCGAAGGACTCGCGATGTTGCCTGCGAGTGAAACGGTGCTCATCAACCAGACTAAGTACTCGAACACCAAAAACATCAATCCCCACGCCCTCTTCGAAAAGCCCCGGTCGCGTATCGAGGTGTCCCCAAATACGGGCCGCCGCGGCTTCACCGATGTCCATGTGCGCGGCATGCATTTCACGCCCAATTCCTCCGATGTGTCCGTCTACTGCGACAACAAACTGGTGCTGTCCGGCCTTACCGCGGACAGTACGGGAGCGCTTACCGCGATGTTCACCATCCCGGCGGACGTGCGCGACGGCACCCGCCTCGTGTTGATGACGGATGGCGCCTATGAAGCCAAGGTGGGCATGGAAATCAACGCGCCGCTGGATATCTCCCGCATCCTGCGCGTTGCCAGCGGTGAGGAAGATGGCGCGGGCAGCCAACTTGCCGCGTCTCCCGGTGAAACGCTCCTCATGCGTATCCTCCGCACGGTGGTCACAACCCTGCTCTGGAAGGTGCGCACCTTTCCGACCCGTGTTGACCCGCTGGCGCAAACCTTCCGCTTCGAGCAAAATCAGGTGGTTTCTGGCGTCGGCCTTTTCTTCACGGCCAAGGATGCTTTCCAGCCGGTCAATATTCAGGTGCGTGGGGTGACGAACGGGCTGCCCAATGGCACCGTGTTCGCCGAAAAAAGCATTGCCCCCGCCGATATCGTGTTTAACGATGAAACGCGCATCAATTTCGACGACCCCTTCTACGCTGAGGCAGGACGGCGCTACGCCCTGGTCATTGGCAGTGAGAGCCCGCTTTATGAGGTGCGGGTTGCTCAACTCGGCCAGATGGGACCGGACGGACTCATTACGCGCCTTGACTATACCGAGGGCGCGCTGTTTGAAAGCGCCAATGCCGAAGCGTGGACGCCGGTCCCGGACACGAGCCTCACCATGAAGGTGTACGGAGCCGACTTCGACCTTGACGGTATTGTGCAGTTTCAGCCCATTTCCGGCGTCCAGTTCTCTGAACTCAACATTGATGAATACAGTGCCATCCCCGAAGCCTGCGCCATGCTCTGGGAGTATTCGACTGACGGAGGCGCGACCTGGGACGCTATCGTACCGGCCGAGGAGGAACGACTGCCGAATCTCGCCACCCAGGTGCTGGTCCGGGTGAATATGACAACCAACGCCGCGAACGATACGCCTGCATTGAGTTTCAGAGATGTCAATCTCATCGGCTATCTGAACGCCACGGCGGGCACGTACATCAGCCGGGAGAATGAACTTACCCAGGGCGTCGCCTCAACGAAGGTATACGCGCAGATGGATATCCCGAGCGGGACAACCATCCAGTGGTTCTGCAGCAATAACGGCGGCGCCACCTGGGAGTCCATGACCATTGACGATACCCGTCCCATCACGCATGAGTGGACCGAGTATACCCTGTCGCGAACCTTCACCAATAACACCGGCAATCGCGTCCGCTACAAGGCGACCATGACCGGAAAGTCCTTGGTGTACCCGCGCATACACACGCTCGGCGCGACGCTGTCGTAGTTACGTATCTGGTTCTCTGGTGTCTGGTTGCTGGTTCGAAGAGTTCCAGCAACCAGGCGCCAGGAACAAGATAACCAGAAACCAACCAACCAGAAACAAGGAACTCACCCATGCTCGTTAAACGCCGCGGCGGGATGACGGAATACGTCCCATCCCCAAAAGAAAAACGTGAAGCCCTGGTGCGCGACCACTTCATTGAGGCAGTCGAACTGTTGCATAAACGACTCAGGTGTATCGAACAGGAATTTGGGCTGCCAGTGGATGATGCGCAGGCGTGCGCGTTGCTACTGGAGCGCATCCGTGAAGAGGAGCAACGGATACTCAACCTTAACCGGGACTTGCAAAGCACCCCTTCATCAGAACCTTAGAGAACACTTCTCTCCGAACTTGCACAGCGTAGCCGCCATAACCAAAGTTCTTCAGGTGATTCTTACCCGGCGGGCGTCCTTCCAGTATTTACGCTTGAGCCGCGTAAGTCCCCGTGTTTGGCTGGGTTGGCTTGCAACAGCATAAGTTCTTTTGCGCCAACAGGTTGCATTCCAATCCAGCGTGTTCTTTTTCTTGACTTCCACCCTCGAACCAAGCGTTCATTGTCACAGGACGGCAGAAGCAGCCGCCCAGTAATAACCAGAAACCAGGAACAAGAAACCAGAACACAACGGAGCGAAGCGACGATGGACATGCACGAGATAAGATTCGGGGTCGAGATTGAAACGGTAAAGCGGACGCGGGAGCAGGTGGCCAGGGCCATCCACTCGGTGGTTGGCGGTACGGTGCGGTACATCGGCCAACCCAACTGTTACGACCCCTGGGAGGTCGTGGACCTGCACGGGCGACATTGGAAAGTGGTCGCTGACGCGTCGCTCAGCCACGTGCCCTTCCACCTGCGCGCCGAGGTCGTAAGCCCGGTCTTGGAGTACGAAGACCTGAAGCAGTTTCAGGAAGTCGTCCGCGCCATCCGCCGATGCGGCGCACAGGTAAACACGCAGTGCGGTATGCACGTCCACATTGATGCCGCGCCCTTCGACGGACGCCGCCTCGGCAACCTTGCCAAGATCGTTTATAAGCAGGAGCCCCTCATCCTGCACGCCCTCGGCATCAGCGATGAACGGCTCCGCCGGTTTACGCGCCCAGTCAATGAGGAATTCATCCGGCGCGTGGAACGACAGCGTCCTCAAACGAAGGACGAACTTAACCGCATCTGGTACGGCTATCACAACGCGCATCCGCAACACTACTGCTCGACCCGCTACCACGGCGTGAACCTGCATAACGTCTGGTATCGCGGCACGGTGGAGTTCCGCTGGTTTGAGGCCACCCTCCACGCGGGCAAGGTGCGCGCCAACATCACCCTCTGCCTCGCCCTCGCCGCCAAGGCCCTGAACGGACGCGCGGCATCGAGTCGCAAACGCGCCTTCGACCCCGCGAGCGCCAAGTATGACTTCCGTGTCTTCCTGCTTCGCCTCAACCTCAGTGGAGACGAGTTCAAGGCGGTGCGCAAGCACTTGCTCGCCAACATGCCCGGCGATGCGGCCTTCAAAAATGGACGCCCCCAACCCACGTCCGAAACGCCAACGCAACCGCATGTAACTGCATGCTGAAAGGAGAATCCCCAATGAAGATGGTCATTCGCAACATGGATAAGAACGGACAGCCGACGCTGGAGTCCGGCCGACAGATTGAAGGTACGGACTGTCTCGCGCTGGTTGAACAGATGCGCGCACAAACGCCTTTCACGGCCCGGCAAACGCCGGATGAGTACATGGAGGACCTGCTGACCCGATTACCAGACAAGCAGCCCCTGCCTGCCTGTGCGTGCCCGCACGCAGACAGGCGCGGCGGCACACCAGAGGAGCGCGCCGCGGACTTCCTCAGCGCCCTCGCCACAAACGGCTACGTCGAGTTCGTGGCGGATAAGGCGGATGATGCGGTTGACGTTACCCTCGTCCTGGAAGACCCGGGACCGGTGCACATCCCCGGCGAGGTGCTGGACGACCTGGAGATCATCCGGCGCGATGGACGCACGAACATGTTGGACTGGCCCACGGTGGCGCGAATTGCCGACGCCATGGGCATGGACAAGACCGCGGCGTGGGTGCGCACCCATCAGCGGGACTACTCTGCGGGCATCTTCCGCGGTTTTGCGGCGGACAAGAAAGGCGACCCATCATGTGCGGACAAGTAGGACTTATCTTTGGCAAAAAGCGTAGGCGTGCCAGCGAGCGCGACTATCTGTGCCAGGTGTTCACGGAAATGCTTCTGCGCGCCGAGTCCCGGGGGCCTCATGCCACCGGTGCTGCCTGGCTTAAAACCGATGGCGAGTACAGCATCCTGAAGCGGCCGGTCCCGGCATCCGAACTTACGGTGTCAGACCTATTTCAAGAAACGCTGGAAGGCGTTGACAACCGGACCACCGCGCTCTTGGGGCACACACGTTGGCGCACACGGGGCAGCGAGGCCAACAGTCGTAACAACCATCCCATTCGGGCCGGGGCCATCCTCGGCACGCACAACGGCACCATCTACAACGCGGACCAGCTCTTTGTGCGCCTGGGATTGCCTCGGTTCGCGGAGGTAGACAGCGAGGTTATCTTCCGCCTTGCCGACCGATTCGCCCGGGAGAGCGCCGTCAACCGGCCGGGATTCAAGCGGGCACTGGCGCTCTGCCGCGGCCAGATGAGCGCCGTGTTGGCCTCACGTTTCGCGCCCTGGACCATCCTCGTCCTCAAGGGCAACAAGCCGCTCAGCCTCTATCTCCACCGGAAACATCGCGTCGTGGCCTATGCCAGCGAAGCGGCGTGGTTCGAATACGCCGTCGCCAGCGAGAAAGGCTGGCGCCCGCTCGAAATACCGCCTATGACCATGATGCACTTCGAACATCAGGACATCGCGAATTTCGGAACCGAACCCTTCCGGTTTACCACGCAGGAACAAAGGCTCAACACCACCGAAGCTACAGGAAACCCCAGGAAAATACCCGTATGATCCCCAAGAAAACCCCGTCGAAGCACACAACGGACAATGACAAGCGCGAACCAGTCATCACCCTATTCGTCTACGGGACGCTTAAAAAGGGCTTTCCGAACCACGACCGCTTCTGCCGTAACGCCATCGCCATCCAACCCGCCACCGTCTGGGGCCGACTCTACGATTTGGGCGCCTATCCCGCCCTCGAAGTGCCGGAAACATCCATCCTCGCCCACGGCACCGCCGACTCACGCGCCGACGCCGCCACCCAGGCCCGTCTTAACGCCCACATGCCCCAACACGCGGCAAACACCCCACCCCTCGGCGATTGGGACCGCATCTACGGCGAATGCATCACCCTGCCCAACCCAGCGCAAAACCTCCCGCCCCTCGATCGGCTGGAAGGTTTCTTCTTCGGTCATTCAGACTACTACAAGCGTGTGCTAGTACCCGCCTTATCGGGCACTGAACAATTAGTGGCATGGTCCTATATGGCGGGAAAAGACTTGATCCAGATACGTGCTTGCCCCATTTTTTCGTGGCCTCACTAATCATTCACACACGGGGTTTCTCACGAGGTTGATAATAACTGACATCAACTGCTATTGTTGTTAACGTCGTGGCGGAGTGAAACACCAAGAAAAGGTTGGTATTATGAGCAAATCCCTCGGCGATGTCCTGACAATTGAAGAACTGTCACTATATATCAAGATATCCAAGTCAACGCTCTATAAGCTTGTTCGCGAAGGAAAAATCCCGTGTCAGAAGGTCGGACGTCATTGGCGATTTAAAAAAGACGCCATAGACAGCTGGCTTGTAGAATCAGGACCGGGCAAACCCACTTCAGGGGCAAGTAAATCATGACATCGCAGGACACTGATGGGATTACTCGAAGAATAGAGCAGGCATCTGCTTTATATCACCGTCTTGTTATCGTGGCTGCCCCGGCCGGTTCAGGCAAAACCGCGATTCTTCGAGAGGTAAGCGACAGGTTATCCACACCTCTGATCAATGTCAATCTCGAAGTATCTCGTCAAATGCTGGACCTTACAGAACGCCAACGAATACTCCAGTTGCCTCGTTTGCTTGTGGAAATCGTGGCTGCATCCGCTACAGACGTGGCTTTATTGGATAATATTGAAATCTTATTCGATGTCGCGCTTAAACAGGACCCTTTGCGGTTGCTTCAAGGGCTTTCTCGTAATAAGACCATTGTTGCGGCCTGGAGCGGTTCAGTTGCCGACGATCATCTCGTTTATGGGATACCGGACCATGCTGAGTATAGACGTTATCCTTTGAGTGAAATCCTTGTAGTAACGTTGGATGGCATATCATGAAATATGAAGCACATAGATTTGAGGGGAAAAACCAATGAAATATGGCGAGATAATTCAATTTGATCCAATTGAAAGCATCGTCCAGTTGCGGACCGCTGATAAAGCGGCAGCCGCCCGACAACTTGTCCAATCCTACGTCATCTCTGAGGAAATGGCGGAAAAAATGGTTCGCCTGGTCTTTCCGCAACTTCAGTTTGACCAACCACTGGATAACAAAGGGGTGCTGGTGGTCGGCAATTACGGAACAGGCAAATCGCATCTGATGGCCGTGATATCCGCATTGGCTGGAGATGACAGTTTAACAGATAATCTCCAAGACAAAACCGTTGCATCCGCCGCGCACCAGATAGCAGGAAGATTCAAAGTTGTCCGAACAGAAATCGGCGCGACCACGATGTCGCTTCGCGACATTCTTGTCGCGGAGTTGGAAGAACACTTAGCCGCGATGGGTGTTTCCTATTCATTCCCGTCCGCAGATAAAACCCACAACAACAAGCGTTCTTTCGAGGATATGATGACGGCATTTCACCAGAAGTACCCAGAATCAGGGTTGCTTCTGGTGGTAGATGAACTTCTTGACTATCTACGCACCAGAAAAGACCAGGAATTAATCCTTGACCTCAATTTTCTCAGGGAAGTTGGAGAAGTCTGTAGAGACCTTCGGTTTCGTTTTATCGCCGGCCTTCAGGAAGCCATATTTGACAGCCCCCGTTTTTCATTTGTGGCAGACAGTATCCGTCGCGTGAAAGACCGCTTCGAGCAGCTTCTTATTGCCCGAAAAGACGTAAAGTTTGTTGTGGCTGAACGCCTTCTCAAGAAAACGGCTGATCAGCAGGCCAAGATTCGTGATTACCTGGCACCATTTGCGAAGTTCTACGGACGAATGAATGAACGCATGGATGAGTTTGTACGCCTCTTTCCCGTTCATCCGGAATATATCGATACATTTGAACGAGTCACTGCCGTAGAAAAACGTGAGGTGCTTAAAACCTTATCTTTGGCCATGAAGAGGCTATTGAACAGCGAGGTGCCCACAGACCGCCCAGGCTTAATCGCCTACGACGAATATTGGACGACACTGCGCGAGAATCCTTCTTTTCGTGTAGTGCCCGATATCAGAGCAGTCATTGATTGCAGCCTGGTTTTGGAATCCCGCGTTCAGCAGGCTTTCACACGTCCGGCATACCGACCCATGGCGATGCAACTTGTCCACGCTTTATCCGTCCACCGTTTGACTACGGGAGACATCAACACGCCCGTGGGCGCCACCGCGGAGGAACTGCGTGATGGTCTCTGCCTGTTTCAACCAGGTATTGAAGAATTGGGCGGCAATCCTGCCGACGATCTTCTCTCCCAGGTGGAAACAGTCCTCAGGGAAATACACAAGACGGTCAGCGGCCAATTCATATCCTCAAATCCGGATAACCGGCAGTTCTATCTGGACCTTAAAAAGACAGACGACTTTGACGCCTTAATCGAGAAGAGAGCCGAAAGCCTCGATTCCACGCAGCTCGACCGCTACTATTATGAAGCGCTGCGGCGGGTGATGGAGTGTACTGACCAGACCTATGTGACCGGATACAAGATTTGGCAGCATGAAGTTGAGTGGCTTGAACGCAAGGCCGCAAGGCAAGGTTATCTCTTCTTTGGTGCTCCCAATGAGCGGTCCACCGCTGTACCGCAACGTGACTTCTACATCTATTTCATTCAGCCGTTTGACAAGCCACATTTCTCGGACGAGAAGAAATCTGATGAAGTATTCTTGCGCCTCGTAAATACCGATGATGATTTCCGCAACGCCCTCCAAAACTATGCAGCGGCCCTCGACCTGGCATCCACATCATCGGGACATGCCAAGTCAACCTATGAGTCAAAAGCGTCTAATTTCCTCAGAGACCTTGTACAGTGGCTTCAGAAAAACATGGCTACCGCCTTTGAAGTAACGTATCAGGGGCGCTCAAAATCATTGGCTGAATGGTCTAAAGGGAAGTCTATTCGAGAACTTTCCGGCATTGCATCCCATGAACGAATCAATTTTCGTGATCTGATGAACACCATTGCAGGGGTTTGTTTGGAAACACATTTCAAGGAGCAAGCACCCGAGTATCCATGCTTTTCCATTCTGATAACGGGGGCGAATCGTGTACAAGCAAGCCAGGACGCGCTACGCGTCATTGCCGGGCAGACGCGAACAAAGCAGGCCGTTGCCGTGCTGGATGCCCTCGAAATGCTGGACGGAGAACGTCTCGAACCCTATCACTCCCGATATGCCAAGTATGTCCTCGACGCAGCCAAAGCCAAAGGCCATGGCCAGGTAGTCAACCGTGGAGAGATTATTCAAGACGATCACGGTGTCGAATATCTCGCTCCTCAATCCCTGAGACTAGAACCCGAATGGACGATGGTGGTCCTGGCCGCCCTGGTCTATGCCGGCGAAGTCGTGTTGGCGATCCCCGGCAAGAAATTCGATGCCACTGACCTTGCGCAACTTGCAGCAACCGACGTAGACGAACTTGTGCGCTTCAAACACATTGAGCGCCCCAAGGACTGGAATATTCCAGCCCTGAAAGCATTGTTCGAATTACTCGGACTTACACCAGGTATGGCTCAATTGATTACCCAGGGGAAGGATGAACCGGTACAGGAACTGCAAGCAAAGGCGGCCAGGTATGTAGACGACATCGTCAAAACGCAGCAATTAATGCGCGACGGTCTCCATTTCTGGGGGCAACGACTTTGTTCAGACGCGGAACTGGCAACGCAGAACGGGCAACTGGAAAAGACGAAGTCATTTCTTGAATCCCTTCAGGCCTACAGTACAACAGGGAAACTTAAGAACTTCCGCTACGATGCTCAGGAAGTTCTGGCGCACCGCGCAGGCCTGGATACGCTTGCTGCGATACGTTCGCTGGAGGAGTTAATCAATGATTTGGGCGCGCTCGCATCTTATCTTTCCACGAGCGAAGCGGTACTGCCAGGAGGACACGACTGGATTGCCAAGATGAAGGCAACCCGTGACGAAGTGCTTGCCCAAGTCAGTGATCCTGAAAAACGCGGTACATCATCGTTTCGTCAGCAAAACCATAA
>Ga0123335_1002793_pt1 | contig 25409 bp, 29 predicted proteins | sample BiotimSIPDNA_2_FD_89707 | JGI IMG/M metagenome (GOLD analysis project Ga0123335, IMG submission 89707) | Anaerobic biogas reactor microbial communites from Washington, USA - Biogas_R2 time_0 SIP DNA | ecosystem: Engineered > Bioreactor > Anaerobic > Unclassified | place: Washington, USA...
CAACCTGCATACGCCTCCTGTCTGATGTTGTCTGCTAACTCATCATAACAAGATTCGTATGCTGGGGGAATAGTTTTTGCTATTCCTCCTCTTTTTTTGCCAATGATTATTTTACACTAAGGGTCTGCAACAATTTCATATTCGGAATCGTCTATACAATATTCGCCTCTTGTGGTATAATCCGATTTTAGATAGAATTCCGTCAGTTCATTTTATTCGAGGTGTTTTTTTTGACCAATATATCCGACAGGATGTCAGGCCTCAAGCCGTCAGCCATCCGTGAGATGCTTAAGGTAACCGCGGATCCGAGTATTATATCATTTGCCGCGGGCAATCCATCCTCAGAGGCTTTTCCCCACGAAGAACTGGGTGAGGTTATTGCCGGGATATTTTCCGCAGATCCCTCCGGGGCACTGCAGTACAGTATAACGGAGGGCTTCGCACCGCTTCGCAAGCTTACCGCGGACAGACTTAAAAACAAATACGGTATCGGTACGGAGGATGACGACCTTATCATCACAAGCGGCGGACAGCAGGGAATAGATCTGATGGTCAAATGCCTTGTCAACGAAGGCGATTGCGTAATATGTGAAAACCCAAGCTTCATCGGCGCTTTAAACAGCTTTCGTTCATACGGAGCCAATATAATCGGCATACCGATGGATAACGACGGAATGGATATAGATGCTCTCGAGCGCGCTCTTAAAAGCAATTCCCGCGTAAAGCTCATATATACTATACCGACATTCCAGAATCCTACGGGTATTACCATGTCGGAAGAAAAGAGAATGAAACTGCTTGAGCTTGCCGTAAGGTATGATGTTATGGTGCTCGAAGACAGTCCTTATTTTGAATTGGCTTATGACGGAAAGATAGAAACGCCGATAAAGACCGCCGATACAACGGGTCATGTTATGTATGTGGGCAGTTATTCGAAGGTGATCGCTCCGGGGATAAGGATTGGTTTTGCCTGCGGTCCGAAATGGCTGATATCTACAATGACTGTAGCCAAGCAGGTTTCCGACGTTCATACAAACGGCGTGTTTATGACAGCCGTCGCAAAATACCTTGAGAAATATGATCTGGACGCGCATATCGAAAGATGCAGGTCTCTGTACATCAGGAAGCGGGATCTTATGCTCAGGAAAATAGATGAGTGTATAGATCCGCAAGTGCGCTTTACAAGACCGGGGGGCGGGCTGTTTATCTGGGGTGAGCTGCCTGACGGATTCGCTTCGGCGCCTTTGTGCGAGACCCTTAAAAGCTATAAAGTGGCGATAGTGCCGGGTCCGACTTTCGACACGCGGGAAGATATTGCATCAAGAGGCTTCCGCCTGAATTTCTCTGTGCCGTCCGAGGAGCAGATAATAAGGGGAATAGAGCTTCTGGGCAGCGGCATAAGAAATTATCTGAGCGGGAGGTGAGGTTTTGGAAGAGAAAAGGAAGTCGATCCTCAGCGGTATAAAGCCGAGCGGAGACCTTACTCTCGGCTCATACCTCGGAGCTATAAAAAACTGGGTTAAGCTGGCGGACGATTACGACTGCTATTATATGATGGCCGATTTGCACGCCATAACCGTCAGACAGGAAGCTTCCGATCTGCGCAGAAGGACTCTGGCGCAGCTTGCGCAGTATATAGCCTGCGGGCTTGACCCGAAGAAAAACACCGTTTTCATACAAAGCCATGTTCACCAGCACGCGGAACTCTGCTGGGTGCTTGACTGTTATACCATGTTCGGTGAGCTTTCGAGAATGACTCAGTTCAAGGATAAATCATCAAAAAACAGCGAGAATATAAATGCCGGTCTTTTTACCTACCCGGCTCTTATGGCTGCTGATATATTGCTCTACCAGGCCGATCTTGTGCCTGTGGGCGACGATCAAAAGCAGCACGTCGAGTTAACCCGCGATATTGCTGTCAGGTTTAACGGCATTTACGGCAATGTATTTACATTGCCCGAACCTTTTATTCCTAAAGTCGGCGCGCGCATAATGAGTCTTTCGGTACCGGAAAACAAGATGTCGAAGTCGGAGCAGGATTCCGGAGGCTGCGTTTGTCTGATGGACAGCCCGGATGACATCATGCGCGCGTTTAAACGGGCCGTTACCGACAGCGAAACCGCAGTGCGCTACGATCCGGTTAATAAAAAAGGTGTTTCGAATCTTATGAGCATATATTCGATAGCAGCAGATAAAACCTTTGAACAAATAGAAAATGAGTTTGCCGGGAAGGGCTACGGAGAACTGAAAACCGCGGTGGGTGAGGCCGTAGTTGAGCTGCTCAGACCGATAAGAGAAGAAGCGTCCAGACTCCTTGCCGAAAAGGCATATCTCCAGTCCGTATACAGGGAAGGGGCTCAGAAGGCCGCCGGGACAGCACAGCGTACGCTCCGTAAAGTCTACAAAAAAGTGGGCTTTGTCGAAAGGTAGGTATGTCCATGTTAACGGACAAGACCCTTAGTCTGACTCTGCTCGTTATGGTGGCCGTTTCTATGACGGCAGCCTTTGTAATGAGCTTCGCGGCTACTCCGGTCATAAAAACATTCGCAAGAAAAATCGGCGCGATGGACGTGCCCAGGGACGACCGAAGGATGCATGACCATCCGATACCCCGTTTAGGCGGACTGGCGATTTTTCTCGGTTTTCTTCTAAGCGTATTGCTCTTCGCGCAAATTACCAAGCAGGTCCGCGGCATTCTTCTGGGCAGCGTGGTTATAGTGATCATAGGAGTAATGGACGACACATTCACGCTCAAACCCTGGATGAAGCTTCTCGGGCAGATAGCTGCTGCCGTGATAGCGATCATGCACGGCATTGAAATCAATGTGCTTACAAACCCGATACAGCTGTTTTCCGAAGGCTATCTGGTCTTAAACTGGCTGTCGTTACCGATAACGCTCATCTGGATAGTGGCGATAACAAACGCCGTTAACCTAATCGACGGACTGGACGGACTTTCGGTCGGTGTTTCGGCTATAGCATCCGTTACTATGCTGGTGATCTCGCTTCTGGTTTCGGAAAGTAACGTTGCGATAATCCTGGCGGCTCTCGTAGGCGCCTGTGTGGGCTTTATCCCCTATAACATTAACCCGGCGAAAATATTCGCCGGCGATACGGGCGCCCTGCTGCTAGGGTACATACTGTCCACGATGTCGATAATCGGACTTTTTAAGACGTATGCCATAATTTCTTTTGCTGTTCCGTTCATTGTACTCGGCCTGCCGATATTCGATACCGCATGGGCTTTTTTCCGCCGTATCGCAAAAGGGCAGAAACCGTGGATGCCCGACAGACAACACCTTCACCACAGACTGATGAATCTCGGACTGAGCCAGAAGCAGGCGGTTGCCATACTATACTGCGTAAGTATCGTGCTGGGCCTGTCCGCCGTTGTGCTTGCAACCAGCGGAGCGGTAAAAGCGCTTATATTTGCTTTGTGCTTCATTGTGGCCGCAGCGGGGGGAGTATTAATAATGAGGAGCTCATTAAAGAATCATAACCATACGGCTAAAGATAACGGTGAATGTAATGTAAGCGATGCCGGATTAAACCGCGAAGATAAGGAAAAGCCCTGAACTCATCGGGGCGGCAGATAAACCTCCGGGTGAGGAGCTGACGGATGGACCAAAGAAAAATGATGGCTTACGCGGTTGCGGCCGCGGTGCTTATAACCGCAGCCGTGATATTCATTATGCTGCTGACGGGCAATTCGGCCCGTACGCCTGAGGTAGTTTTGCCGGTTACCTCCGAAGCACCCGAAGAAACCGGGGGCAACAGCGGCACGAATGATCCCGAAGGTCTCATTCGAGCGGAAGTAAATGTGTCTACGGTTCAGGCGGTAATATCAAAGTTATCGAGGCCCGACAGCTATTCCAGGACACTTACCGTCGGCAGGGAGGAAGGACAGAAGGTTTGGGAGGTTCAGATCTGGGTGCGCGAGAGCATGTCCCGCATCAGATTATCCGACGGGGAAACAGCCGCGAAAAACCTGCTTATAACCGATAAGCTGATAACAGTCTGGTATGACGGTGATGATGGGGTATACACCGGACCGCGTTCCCGCGCGGAGACTCAGACCGAAACCGCGGACGCGTTTTCCATGATAATGACTTATGAGGATTTGCTGCTGCTCGAGCCTGAAGACATTATCGACGCAAGGTTTGCCGAACGCGACGGCAGGTACTACATTTGTGTTACGACCGAGGATCCGCTGCTGGGCTATGTTACCGATTATGAGGTCTGTGTTGAAACAGGTCTTCTGGATTACGCCGAAACAAGGGACGGAGATACGGTTATATACAGGATGAGCGCCGTTTATGCCGAACTTTCCGCACCGCCGGACGAAGTGTTTACCGTGCCGCAGTGACACGTATTATTTCAAACCTAGGTATATGAGGGCGGAGAGCATTATAAGAATGTCTTCGTCCTCTTTTTCGAGATATATCAAAAGAAGTATCAGTATAAGCAGCAGATCGCCTATATCTATCCCTTTAGGAAGTATCCCGGAGAGCGCGCCGCGAAGCGCTCCTGTAAGCGAACCGCCTTCCTTTGTCTCGTGCAGAATAGATGAAAGACTAAATCCGCGGCGCGCCGCGGGGAGCGAGGCAAAGTGAGATGATAAGCCGGGTGCTGCCGCCGCGGATCTTCCGGATTTTTTGTATCCGGATGAGTCCGAGGGGCTGCGTTCATTTTCCTCGATTATATAACGCTTTCCCGTATTTCCGATATAACGGTTATACATACAGCCTCACTTTCCTTACTTATGCGGTTGCCCTTCGATGATTCCCGGAAGCAGCTTTCGAGCTATCTTCGCCAGTCTGGCAATACCCAGAGCTCTGTCTATTCTCTCGGCGCGATCATTGCTCAAAAACGGTTTGAGTGCCGCGACTATGGCAGCCGCGTCGCCTGATGAATTGAATTCCCTCATTGCGCCTGTGAAAAGCTTCAACAATTCGGGATCCAATACAGCGTCCGCGCCTGATAACGATGACGTGTCCTCAGACGCCTTTTCGCTCCCCGCAAGACTTTTTGCCAGCTGCATAACCCGCTCCATACTTCCCGGATCGGACAGAAGGCTGTTGAGCTTTTTTTCAAACTCTTCCATGACGCTATTTGAGGAGGTCGGCCAGCTGCTGTGCCAGTCTGGAGCCCTCTTGCGTGGAAAGCACGGAGGTTATCAGCTGCCTGAGCTTTTCCGTATCCCCGCTTTCCAGGGCTTTTCGTACGGCGCCGTTTTGCTCGATATATCGGGTTACTTTTTTCCCGTCCGCAGATTCGGCGATCTTTTTGATATCAGCTTCCTTTGACGATAAAGCAGCCCCGGCTCCGCTTAAAAATTCGGATGTTAATTTGTTGAAATCGGTTGACATAACGACGCCTCCTGATCAACTGTCTGTCAATCCAATATATTCGGAACAGAAATAAAGGTGAACCGCTCAGATGAAAATCCTGGTTTTTTCGGATTCCCACGGAAGCTGCGGCCTGATGGAAGCGGCGGTAAAGCTGCATATGCCGGATCTTACTTTATTCCTGGGAGACGGCGCCTCGGATATTACGGCTTTGAGAGCGTCATATCCGGAGCTGAGTGTTCGCTGTGTGCGCGGCAACTGCGATCCCGCGGGTTTTGCGCCCGAAAAGTTGATTATTGAGGAATCCGGGAAGAAAATAATGATGACCCACGGCCATGCGTATGGAGTCAAACTTGGCCTGCAGCGCGTATTTTACGCGGCGTTGGAAGCACAGGCGGACATAATACTCTTCGGACACACGCATGAGGCGTATCGCGCCGAGCGGGAAGGACTGATTATGCTCAATCCCGGAAGCGTGGGAAGGGGACGCAACAGAAGTTATGCGCTGCTTGAGTCGGATGAAGCGGGAAATATGAAATATCAGATCAGGTACGCGGCCGATATGTAAGTGCCGTGTGAGCATAATTCCGATCTTACGTTTTGAGATACCGGCATAAAATGAATTCCGCCCGGCGGGAAAATAATGAATGCAAAAATTCCCCGGGGAAATTTCCCCGGGGAACTTACGATATCGGGTCGGCTCAGCCGGCGGCTTTTACCTTTTCGCACAAAGCGGCAAAAGCAGCGGGATCGTTTATTGCGAGTTCGGAAAGCATTTTCCGATTCATATCAATACCCGCAAGCTTCAGACCGTGTATGAATGTTGAATAGTTGATGCCGTTAATTCTGCAGCCGGCGTTAATACGTGTTATCCAAAGGCGGCGGAAGTCTCTCTTTTTTCTCTTGCGGCCTACGTAAGCGTAGGACAGCGACTTCATAACCGCCTGATTAGCCATCTTAAAGTGCTTGGACTTAGCGCCCCAGTAACCCTTGGCGAATCCGATAATCTTTTTTCTTCTTTTGCGCGTCATAATGGAACCTTTGATTCTGGCCATCTCGGTTGCCTCCTATATATTGAGTGTTGTTTTTCTTACTTGTAAGGGATCATGCGCTTGATCGCCGCTTCATTGGTGCCGTCGGCATAGGTCCCTTGACGGAGGCCTCTCTTGCGCTTGGTTGTTTTCTTTGTGAGAATATGGTTCTTGTTGGCGTGAGCGCGTTTTACTTTGCCGTTTTTTGTAAGACTGAATCTTTTCTTAGCCCCGCTGTGGGTCTTAATCTTAGGCATGATGGGTTCTCCTTCCGTTTTCCTGTAAGTGGTTACCGGGTACTACCGGCTGAAAATTGAGTTATCTGGCCTGCGTCTTCGGAGACAGGAACATAGCCATACTCCTGCCTTCGAGTTTCGGCTCTTTATTGACAACAGCGTATTCGGAGCATGCCTGAGCAAAGCGCAACAGCAGCTGCTCACCGATTTCGGTGTGCGTCATTTGTCTTCCGCGGAAGCGGACTGATACCTTCACCCGGTCGCCGTCATTAAGGAACTTCAAACAGGACTTCAGCTTAACGTTAAAATCGTTGTCACCGATGCCCGGAGACATCCGTATTTCCTTAACTTCAACGACATGCTGATTCTTCTTTGTTTCCTTTTCCCGTTTGGACTGTTCAAATTTAAATTTGCCGTAGTCCATTATTTTGCAGACAGGCGGATTTGAGCCGGGTGCGATTTTGACGAGGTCAAGATCGCGCTGAATCGCATGGCTTAAAGCCTCGGATGAGGACATTATGCCAAGCTGGGCGCCGTCTTCTCCGATAAGACGTACTTCTTTGTCGCGTATTTCATCGTTGATTTGATGCTCATTGCTGCTGATACCGATACACCTCCAATAAATTAAACAAGCGCGGACAATAAACATCCGCGCACAAACACATACCGCTCCGGAAAACCGGAGGATAAGCGATGTTGACCGCGGCGCTGGATGAAGGCCGGGTGAGGCGCATATAAACGCCTTCTTTATTGTCTGCCCGTGATTATATCAGCGCGCCCGTAAATTGTCAATTGATTTATAAGACTTTTTTATATTTTCAGTATCAAACGGGTATCATCCCATCGGGTGATACGGAGATGAAGAAGACCGGTGAATATATGGTCGTTTTTTGTGTCGGTGCGGGTGCGTACGCGGCACTTGAGCTTGCTTTCCGCGGCTTTACTCATTGGAGTATGCTCCCTGTGGGAGGTCTGTGTTTTTCGGGTCTGTATCATATTACGGAAGTGTCGGAAGAATCCAGGCATATCCAATGGATTATGGGCGCGGCATTTATTACAGCCGTAGAGTTTATATCGGGCAGTATACTCAATATAGCGCTCGGCTGGGGGGTGTGGGATTACAGCGGCAGAGCGGGCAACCTGTATGGGCAGATATGTCCGCTTTTTTCGGCAATATGGCTTATGCTGTGTATACCGGGCTGTGCCATATGCCGGATATTGAGAAGGGGGCTTGATCGTGTGTATAAAAAATAAGCGCCAACCTCTTTTAATATTTCGGATTATGTATTAAAATGGGGTGGATAATGTTATCCGGGAGGCGATTCATATGGACACCGATAAGCCGAAATATAAACGCGTGCTCTTAAAAATCAGCGGAGAAGTCCTTGCCGGTGAAAAAGGCTCGGGCTTTGACTTTGAGGTAATGGAGCATGTGTGCCGGGCGATGAAAAAGTGCTCGGATATGGGAGTGCAGCTCGGCGTTGTTGTCGGAGGCGGCAATTTCTGGCGGGGAGTCAAGGATGGCGGGGGCAAAGTGGAGCGCTGCAAAGCCGATCAAATGGGAATGATGGCTACGGTTATGAACGCCCTTGCGCTTTCCGATATACTTGAGCGCATGGGTGCTCAGGTAAGAGTACAGACCGCTATAGAAATGCGCAACGTCGCAGAGCCGTACATAAGGCTCAAGGCCGTAAGGCATCTTGAAAAAGGCAGAATCGTCATATTCGGCTGCGGAACCGGCAGCCCCTATTTTTCGACCGATACCGCTGCCGTGCTGCGCGCCGCCGAGATAAACGCGGAGGCGATACTTCTGGCGAAAAATGTGGACGGAGTTTATGACGCCGATCCGAAGTTAGTGGCGGATGCAACAAAGTATGACGTAATAACCTATGATGAAGTTCTCAAAAAGCGTTTGGGTGTAATGGACTCCACAGCCACGTCTCTTTCAATGGATAATCATATACCTGTTATTCTATTCGCATTATCGGATCCGGAAAATATCGTCAGGGTAGTCAAAGGTGAGAAAATCGGAACAATTGTATATTGATTATAAAGGAGGCCACACCGTGAATAAGTCTGATTATATGGAATACGTGAAAAAAATGGATAAAACCATTGAGGTTATGGAAACGGAGTTCGCGGCCGTAAGAGCAGGCAGGGCGAACGCGGCAGTGCTCAATTCGATCAATGTGGATTATTACGGATCCCCCACACCCATAAACCAGATAGCATCCATATCCGTGCCGGATCCGAGAACGCTTGTTATACAGCCCTGGGACGCTTCGGTGCTGAAGAATATAGAGCGCGCAATACAGGCGAGCGACCTTGGCATAAACCCGCAAAACGACGGCCGTGTCCTGCGCATAGTATTCCCGCCTCTTACCGAAGAGCGCCGTAAAGAGCTTGGCAAGCAGGTGAGAAAATACGGAGAAGACAGCAAGATAGCGATTCGGAATATTCGCAGGGACGCGATGGAGTTCTTTAAAAAGCAGGAAAAGAAATCCGAGATAACCGAAGACGACCTCAAGAACGTCGAAAAGGATCTGCAGAAGCTTACGGATGAATATATAAGCAACATAGGGACGCTGGTAGAAGCGAAGGAAAAAGAGCTTTATGAGATCTAAGCCCGGATGAAGCTTTTTCACAGACTGAAAAAACAAGATATGGCGGGGCGGGCAGGACGCGTCCCCCGCCATATCGCGATAATTATGGACGGTAATGGGCGATGGGCAAAAAGGCGCGGCTTGCCCCGCACCGCCGGCCATTCCGCCGGCGCGGAAAACTTCAGGCGCATTGCCACTTATTGCAAAAATATCGGCGTGAAGTACCTGACAGTTTACGCGTTTTCTACCGAAAATTGGAAACGCGCCGAGGATGAGGTCTCAACGATTATGAATCTGCTCGGGAAGTATCTTCTCGAAGCTATTGAGAAAATGGAGCGGGACGGCATTAAACTCGTTATTTTCGGTGATATAACGCGCCTGCCGAGGAATCTTGCGGAGCTGGTCGACGTAACCCGCGACATAAACAAGAGGGTCGAGGGTTTTCAGGTTAATGTCTGTATAAACTACGGCGGAAGAGACGAGATTATAAAAGCGGCCGAAAGATGGGCCCGGGAAAAACGTCCGGGCTCGACGCTCGATGAAGATACTTTTGCGGGATACCTTTACAGCGCGGGGGTACCCGACCCGGACCTGGTCATACGCCCGGGAGGAGAAAAGAGGATATCAAACTTTCTGCTCTGGCAATCCGCGTATGCGGAGTATTATTTCACGGACCGTTTGTGGCCCGACATAACCGAAAAGGATATAGACAGGGCAATAGAGTGGTTTGACAGCAGAGAAAGACGCTTTGGAGGTATTTAAGTGGCCCGGATTGACAGAATAAATGAAGATATACATCGGATTCTTGCCTCGCTTTTTGCGGACATCAAGGACCCGAGGATTAACAAGGGCATGCTGAGCATAACAAGGGTTGAAACAACGGGTGACCTCCGGTATGCGAAAGTCTTCATCAGTGCTTACGGCGGAGCGGGGGAAAAGGAATTGATGAAGGGGCTCAAGTCCGCTGCGGGATATCTCAGGCGGGAGCTTGGAGAGAGGCTTACGCTGAGGTATACTCCGGAGCTTATTTTTGAGCTGGACGGCTCAATAGCTCACGGGGCGCGCATTAATCAGATACTCGGCGAATTGGATAAAATAAGCGGAGAAGACGATGCTGAACATTAAACAGACCGCAGATTTTCTGCGTGAACGGGACAGGTTCCTGATAATATCACACCGGCGCCCCGACGGGGACGCTCTGTGCAGTTCCTCGGCGCTTTGCCTCGGTTTGAGAGATTGCGGGAAGACGGCGTATACCTTGCGCAATCCGCAGACTACCGATAAATATTTACCCTTTATCGAAGATTACCATGCTCCGGAAGGCTATACTCCGGACGTTGTTATCAGTACCGATCTGGCTGACCTTTCCATAATACAAAATAACGCGCTTCATCTCGCGGACAGGATAGATCTCGCCATTGACCATCATCGGTCGAACACCGGATTTTGTCCGAACAGGCTGGTGCTTCCCGGGTTTTCTTCCTGCGGAGAAGTTGTGTTTCTTGTATTGAAAAAAATGGGAGCGCCGATGAGCCATGAAACGGCAAACCTTCTATACATAGCTCTTACTACCGATACCGGCTGTTTCAGATTCAAAAACGTTAACGCGCATTCGCTAAGAGCCGGTGCCGAGCTGATAAAGGCGGGAGCCGACAACGGAGCGATAACACACATGTTTTTTATGACCAAGAGAAGAAGCCGCCTTCTTTTAGAGGGCATGTTAATAAACAGCCTGGAATTTTATAAAGAAGGGGAGCTTGCCATAGCGCCGGTAACGCTGGAGATGATGAGCAAGGCAGGCGTCACCGAGGAGGATATGGAAGATATCGCCGTAATAGCGGGGCAGATTGAGGGAACCGAGGCAAGCATTACGATTCGGGAGCTGGAAGAAGGCGGATGCAAGGTTTCCGTGCGTACGGTAAACTATGCAAACGCGGACGCCATGTGCAGACCTTTGGGCGGGGGAGGTCATAATTTGGCTGCCGGATGCACTCTTGACTGCGATATCGCTGAAGCGAAAAAACTAATGCTGGAAGCTGCCGAGAAGGTGTGGAAGATTGAATGACCGGGATCTTGCTGCTTGATAAGCCCTGCGGATGGACATCCCATGACGCGGTGGCGAAGACACGCCGAATCCTCAGCGAAAAGAAGATAGGCCACGGCGGCACCCTCGACCCGATCGCGACAGGGGTGCTGCCGTTGTTTGTGGGACGCGCGACGCGCGCGGTAGAGTATTTTGAGCAAGCGGACAAGGAGTATGTCGCGGGAATAAGACTCGGCCTTGTAACGGATACCGAGGATGTGACCGGCGAAATACTCAAAGACACGCCTTGTTTTGTCGACACGGATGAGTTCCTCACGGTGCTGGGCGGGTACGTCGGGACTTGGGAACAGACTCCGCCTATGTATTCGGCAAAAAAGATAGGCGGTAAAAAGCTGTACGAGTATGCCCGAAAGGGGCTGGAAATTGACAGAAAACCGCAAGTTATCAATATAAGCGAGCTGGAACTGCTCGGAGGCGGGGGGCGGGATTTTGTTTTTCGCGTCGCGTGTTCAAAGGGCACATATGTGCGTTCTCTATGCGCGCAGATCGGCGCGTCGCTCGGCTGCGGGGCCGCTATGACCTCTCTGAAAAGAACAAGGTTCGCGGACTTTACCTTGGATATGTGCGTCACTATGGAAGAGCTTATGGGCGCTCAGGTGCCCGCGGATTTCCTTAAGTCCCTTGATACGGCTTTTTTACAATACCCGGCGGTTACGATCAGTTCCGAAGGGGAGAAAAAATGCAGGTGCGGTGCTGATGTTCCGTCAAGCGCTTCCTCACCGGATATTTACAGAGTATACAACGAAAATGGCGATTTTCTGATGATCGCGCAGGCCGATGACGAAGGGCTCCTGCGCTGTGAAAAGAGTTTTTTTGAGATTTGATTAAGACGAGCCGTCCCGGATAAGACGGCAGAGCGGCCCGCACCGCAAGAAAAAAGGCGTGCCGCCCCCGGAGGTAGAAATGAATAAGAAAGCGATTGCCCTCGGATTTTTCGACGGACTGCACATAGGGCATGCCAGCCTGCTCAACAAGGTTAAGCAAAGAGCGGCGGAATTAGGCGTTGAGCCTGCCATACTCACCTTTGACACGCACCCGGATACATTGGTGCAAAAAAAAGCGGTTATGCTCATAAGCTCGCCCGAGGAGCGGGCTTATGAAGTAAAGCGCCTTTTCGGAATCGAAGAAGTAATATCGCTGCACTTCGACGAAGAAATGATGAATATGGAATGGACTGATTTCATTGACCGAATGGCCAATGACTATGCGGCGGCTCATTTCGTGGTTGGCTACGATTTCAGATTCGGCAGGGGCGGGATCGGCAGCGCGCAAAAACTTAAGTTCCGCTGCGCCGAGGCGGGTATCGGATGTGACATAATGCCGGAAGTAAGAATAGACGGCATTACGGTCAGCTCCACATATATAAGACATCTGCTGGAGACCGGCGACATGGATACCGCGCGGCGTTTTCTCGGGCATCCGTACTCTTTGACGGATACGGTATCCTCCGGCCACAGGCTGGGCAGCGAAATGGGAACGCCGACGATTAATTTGCATTTTCCCGAGGGGGTGCTGATACCCCGCTTCGGAGTATACGCGACCCGCGTGTTTATTCAGGGCGATGATAAAGATAGATTCGCGGTGACCAATATCGGCGTGCGCCCGACCGTGTCAGGCGACGGCGTAGTCTCCGTAGAGAGTTATATACTCGATTTTAACAAAGATATATACGGCAAAAAGGTGCGTCTGGAATTTTATGATTTTCTGCGTCCGGAGAGAAAGTTTTCGGGAGTGGAGGAGCTCAAACGGCAGATTCTCACCGATGCCGGAAGAGTCAGGGAATATTTCGGAATATAGTTAACATAATGCAGCGGACCCCGGAACGGAAGCTCCGGGGTCCACTGCTGCGCGCATATGGTCAGTATAAATTTCAGCAGCCGACTATGTTCCCTCGGCGGTCCAAACCGAGCATGGCGATGTATTCCGGAATAGTGATTTCGAAGCAGGGGCCCATGCGCGTATCTTTTCCGACGGCGAAGGTTGTTTCTATCGTGCTTCGGGTATAACAAACGGCTGTCCCGACGGCTTCGATAAGGCTGCTGCCGTTTAAAAGCGCGCCCAGGAAAGCGCTTGAAAAAACGTCGCCGGTGCCGTGCAGGGTGCCGGGTATACGTTTATCAAAACAATATGATACTTCATCGGTTTCAGGGTCATACACCGCGGCGCCCAGGTCGACGCTGTTGAAATAAACGCCTGTTACAACGACTATTGAGCGGTTGACGGCGGAAAGCCGGCGGATCAGTCCTTCAAAATGAGCTTTCTCATAAGGACCGGGCGTATACTCCTCACCTAAAAGCAGAAATGCTTCGGTCATATTGGGGATGATTATATCCGCCATACCGCAGAGTCTTCGCATGGCTATCGGGTAATCATCGGAAAAACCCGTATAAAGAGCGCCGTTATCCGCCATTACCGGATCAACGAGCTTGAGAGCATTTGCCCCGAAGCGTTCCATCAGAGCGGCTACAAGTTCTATCTGCCCGACAGAAGCCAGATAACCGGTGTAGATAGAGTCAAAACTCAGCCCCATGGCATACCAATGGTCCGATATTGAATTTATATCGGCGCTGAGGTCCCGATATGTGAAGCCGGTAAAGCCGCCGGTATGTGTAGACAGCAGAGCGGTCGGCAGTACTGCGGTTTCAATTCCGGCAGCGGACAGTATAGGCAGAGCAACGGTGAGCGAGCAGCGCCCGACACAGGAAATGTCATGAACGGCCAAAGCGCGTTTTTGAGCCATACTTATATCCTCCTACCTTTTTGGATTAAAGGCTCTCAGACGAAGCGCGTTAAGCACAACGGAAACACTCGACAGGGCCATAGCCGCTCCGCTGATGATCGGAGTAAGAAGAAGGCTGTCGTTCCCGAAAATCGCATAAACGGCACCGGCGGCAAACGGGATTCCGATGCAGTTATAGACAAATGCCCAGAAAAGGTTCTGCTTTATGTCCCGCATAACGGCCCCGGACAGAGCAATCGCATCGGATACCGCGCAAAGACTGTCGTTCATAAGTATGATATCGGCAGATTCTATGGCGACATCCGTTCCCGTTCCTATCGCAATGCCGACATCCGCCGCGGCGAGAGCGGGAGCGTCGTTTATGCCGTCGCCGACCACAGCTATGTGCGCCCCCGAGGTTTTAAGCTTATTGACAGACGCGGCTTTATCCGCGGGAAGGACGTTTGACACGAAGTTGTCAATACCCGCGGCTTTTGCGATCGAAGCGGCGGAGGCCGCGTTGTCGCCTGTCAGCATCGTTACCCTTAAGCCAAGCCTGTGAAGCAAAGATACTGCATAAGCGCTGTCCTCCCTGAGAACATCCGCCGCGGCGATTATACCGGCCAATGCCGTGCCCAGAGCGCAATACATTACAGTATGTCCCGATGATTCAAGCTCGCGGGCAAGGCCGTCGAGCTCGGATATGTTGACGCCGGACTCCTCCATCAGGGTGCGATTGCCGATTAAAACGCCGATCCCGTTTATGCTCGATTCAACGCCTTTTCCGGGCAGAGCGCGGGTACCGGCGGCCGGAAGAGACTCGACACCGCGCCCGGCTGCAAAATCTGTTATAGCTCTGGCTACGGGATGCTCGCTTCCCGACTCGACCGCGGCTGCAATTGCTATCAGTTTATCCTCCGTGAGCCTTTCGACAGCGCGAACATGGGTAACCTTCGGCTTGCCGGCGGTGAGAGTGCCGGTCTTGTCAAGCACTACGTCGGTAATGCCATGTGCCGCCTGTAAGGCTTCCGCGCTTTTAAAGAGTATTCCCAGCTGCGCGGCTCTGCCGGTTCCCACCATTATTGCGGTAGGTGTGGCGAGACCCAGCGCGCAGGGACAGGCTATAACGAGAACGGATACGAAGATATTAATGACGAACTGCGTGTCACGCCCAACGAGGGCCCAAATAAGGGCGGATACCGCGGCAATAGCCATAACCGCCGGCACAAACACCGCAGCCACCCTGTCAGCAAGACGCGATACAGGTGCTTTTTTATTCTGCGCGTCCTCCACCATACGTATAATGACCGCAAGTGCCGTTGAGTCGCCTACTTCGGTTGCCCGGAACCTGATTAATCCCTCCGCGTTTATCGCTCCCCCGACTACCTTATCACCCGGACCGATTGCGACGGGCATTGATTCGCCGGTAAGCATAGAATTATCCGCGCTTGAAGCGCCGGATTCTACGATGCCGTCACACGGAAAACGCCCTCCGGGAAATACGACGACAAGATCGCCTCTGGCCAGTTCCGAAGTATCGACCTCGACCCGGCCCTCGGCGGTTTCGACAAGCGCTTTTTCCGGAGCCAGTTCCGTCAGTCTGCCAATCGCATCCGAAGTGCGGCGGCGGCTTACGGCCTCAAGATGCCTGCCGAGCATAACAAGTGTTACGACTGCCGCGGCGGACTCAAAATACAGCTTGTGAACGTACATGTGGCTGCCGAGTATTATCATAACTGTGGCAAAAAGTCCGTATAAAAAAGCGAAACCGGTCCCCACAGCAACCAAAGTGTCCATAGTCGGAGCGCCTTTTAAAAATCCTTTTAAGCCTCTTAAATAAAACATACGCCCCTGGAAGAGAATTCCCGCCGTAAGCACAAGCTGAGCGAGGGCATGAGCCGCGGCTGAAAAATCGGCTTTCAGAAAGAACGGAAGCGGCAGTCCGAGCATTTCTCCCATGGAAAGATAGAGCAGAATAATGCATAGTGAAGCGGCGATTATAAGACGCTTCCTCTCTCCCTTTTGCTCGGCCTCACGCCTTGCGTCCGACGCGAAGCGGGCTTTTTCGCCCTGTATCACTTCAGCTCTGAAGCCCAGGGCTTCGACGGCTGCGGTAATCTGAGAAAATTTAACGGCGGATATATCATACTCGACGATCGCTTTTTCGGTAATGGGATTGACGTTGGCGGAATAAACGCCAGGAAGCGTTGACATGGTCTTTTCGCTGTTAGCCGCACAGGCGGAGCAGTGCATTCCGCGTATATAAAACTCGCGGCTTACCGCATGGGATATGGGTTCGGCGCTGTACCCGGCAGATCTGACGGCAGCTGTAATTTCATTATCGCCGGTAATGGATTCATCAAACCTGACGGTGAGCCTGTTTGATACCGGGTTAACCGAGGCGCTCATAACTCCTTTTTGTGAGGCTGCGGCCCTTTCGACTCTCGAGGCACAGGCTGCACAGCGCATACCGAGAACTTCATAATTTTTTTCCGTCATCCGCATCACCTTTACCGGCTTCTTAAAAGCCTGAGAGCATACTGCTGTCTTGTGAGCAGTACTGGAGACAGATCCATTTCGTTCAGAAAGCGTTTGCAGTAAGCCACAAACCCGTCCTCGTCACCGAACAGAAGCTCGACGGTCATCTCTTCCAAAGGTTCTGCTTTGTTGCCTGTGTCGAGTATTCCGCTTTCAAAGCACAGCTCGGCGCGAAGCATGTCCGGAAGGTAGAGGACCGCGGACCTGCGAGTGAAATTAAACGTAAAACAGGGGCTGAGCGGACGGCCGCCGACGATATCGGCAAGTTCGCGCGGCGCGCCCTTATCAAGCAAATCGTCAACAACGGTTTCGGCATTGTTGAAGCTGCACAGAAACTGCTCACTGCGAAAAAAGCCCGGGCGGTTGACGGTATCTATTCTGCCGTGCTTGAGAGCAACGACGGAGCTGCCGCCGCTTTCCCTGACCCGCAGCGTATAGTCGTGTGCGTTGAGCGACCAATCCTCCGTATCGTAGTAAACAGAGCGGGCAGTATTTATTTTGTAGTCATCCTTTATATATCTGGCAACGTAATCTTCAGACATGATTTTTTCGGCATAGTAAGCCCCCGGGAGCGTGAACTTATATTCTGTTTCAACAGACATAACACATCCTCCGCTTTATGTAATAATTACTTTTATTGTATGTCATTAAGCGGGTTTTAGCAACATACGGCGTATAATTTAAAGGACGCGCTCCATGAAACGACCGATTTTTAGTATTTGGTTTACTATAATCAGGTTATCATCAATCGAGCGGGGGTCTTTGCGTTGACTTGGAGAGAGCTTGGGGGAATGGCAGGACGGTTTAAAGTGATGGCCGCGCAGGGGCTGTCGGCAGTGTTTTCCGATATAAAAGGGAACGAAGCGACAGTTAAGGCTGTTGAATGCGCGGTCAAGTTTGCTCTGGGAGCGGTATTGGGCGCAGCCGAAATTTTCGGAGGATCATTACCCTTCGGACCCGGATTTACGGCGGCGTGCGGCTCCGGTCTGGGCGGCCTATTCGCCCTCATAGGAGCGATGCTGGGCTCGGTAATGAGGGCGGGTTTTACCGGAGCGATGAAGTACTGCGCGATTAGCGTTCTGATCTATTCCGCCGCCTTTGTTTTCCGCGACGCCGGACTTGTGCGCAGGAAGTGGTTTATGCCCGCTATTGCGGCGTTTATGACGGCCTGCACGGGTTTTGTTTACGCGTCTGATGGCGGTTGGCCGCTGCAGGCAACCGCCATCTATATTACGGAGATAATCCTTATAGGGGGCAGCGCATACTTTTATGCGGAAGCGATCAATTCGCACGATACCGGCACGGACGAGCCCCTGATTCGCAGATGGTCGCTGCTCATATGCGGCGCTACGGCGCTTATTACTCTGTCATTATTCAAGATATTCGACATTATCTCATTAGGCAGGATTGCAGCTGTGACGGCGGTAATAGTCACCGCGAGGAAGGGAGGGGCCGGCGCGGGCGCAGTAACCGGCGCAGCTCTGGGTCTGTCTATGGACGCGGCTGCATCGAGTGCTCCTTTTTTTACCGTTTCTTATGCTTTGGCCGGTATGGTCTCCGGGATATTCAGCGGCGGTATGCGAGTGGTATCCGCAGCTGCTTATATACTGGCAAACGCAGCCGGGGGCATATGGGGGGGAGCGGGAACGCTGCTGATGCCGCTTTTATATGAAACATTTGCCGGGTCCGTTATATTCATGGTGCTCCCCCCGTCTTTGCTGCTGGAGGTCAAAGAGAGGATAGTCGGGAGAGAATCATTTGAAGGCGCTCAGAGATCACGCGAGTATGTGCGCAGAAAGGCGCAGGACGCGGCTCTTGCATTCAGGGAGATATACGATGAGATGCGCCGGATACTTCCCGACAACATAAACGATAACGACATCTCTACGGTTTTCGACCTCGCGGCGGAAGCTGTGTGCAGAAAATGCCCGCGTGCGGGAATCTGCTGGAAAAAGGAATATGGGAAAACTCAGAATGCTCTTAATGACGCTACGGCCGCGATGATTAAAAACGGAAAACTGACGGCGGAGGATATCCCCGGATACTTCAGCAGCGCGTGTGTGGATATGCGCGGTTTGCTCTCGGCAATCAACGCAGAGTATAAAGCGATGCAGCAGCGAAGAGTTTTCCGCAACAGACTTAAAGAAAGCCGTAAAAACTTCTTTGATCAGTATCTGGACATAGAAGCTGTCATTAAAGGCATAGCGGGAGAACTGGATGCTTCAAAGTGCGCGGAAACAGAAGTTGAAAGCAGACTTAAGCTTTATCTGCGCGGTGTCGGAGCGGATATAAGCGGAGGAGTTTTCAGAGATTCCAACAACCGCATGCATATAGAGCTTGAAGGAAGCGGTATCATGGACCTGCGCAGAGATTCCAAATACCTTGAAAAGATCTCCGCAGCGGTAGGAACCAGACTATGTGAGGATACCGACAGATCAAAACGAAGCAGACTGTTTTTACTTGAAGCGGAACCGCTTGCCGCATCTGTCGGAATCGCAGCGCTGCGGCGTCCCGGACAGGGTATCAGCGGCGATTCCAATACGAACTTCAAAACAGAAGAGGGCGTGCTGTGTGTGCTTTTGTCGGACGGTATGGGAAGCGGTGAAGGCGCGGCGAAGGAAAGCGCCGGCACTCTGCGGATATTGGAGCGTTTTATTAAGGCAGGCGTGTCGCCACTTGTCTCGCTTAAACTGATGTCATCGGCGATGCTCGCAAAAAACGAGGAATGCATGAGTTATGCCACGGTCGATTTAATGTGCGTGAACCTTTTTACCGGAGAAACAGAGCTTTTTAAGTACGGAGCTGCTCCTTCATATATCAAGAAGGGCGGTGAAGTGCGGCGCGTAACGGGGGAGAGCTTTGCCGAAAGACTCGGCGCGGCGTCGGCGCCGGGCTGCACACGCCTCATGCTCGAGCCGGATACGGTAGCGGTTATTGCGAGTGACGGAGTTACAGACGGACGCGGCGATGAGTGGCTGCGCCGCGCAATAGGTGAAGCCGGAGATGAGACGCCGAGGGCTTTGGCAAGGTCTATACTGGAAAAAGCCACGGTTTTTACGGGCAGGGAGGACGATATGACCGTAATAACGGTAACCGTTAAACAGAGAAGTTGAATAGAATAGGAGAAAAGCGGGCAAAATGGCAGCAAATGGTTTGGAGCGTGTTCTATGGTTAAGGGAGTATCTAAAAGGGTGATAGTTGTGGATTCCCCCGATCCGACCCTTTTTGAACAGGCAATCTTTATAATCAGGGACGGGGCTTTTTCCTCGAGAAACCAGACTCAAAACGATGTAGTCAGGGAGGCTCAGAGGATAGCCGGTATGTATATGAAAAACAACGTTAAAAGAAGAAGGATAAGACTGCCGGCACCGCTGTATATACTGATAGGCTCCGCTCTGACAGGTATCGCCTGGCTGATTGCGGGTTTGATTGCATAGTCTTGTTAACATTTGCTTGAAATGCTATAATATCCTTAAGTATGGATATTATAGCATTTATTTATGAGGAGAGTATTGAATGGGTATACTTTTTAAAGATATTCGCGCCGTTTTGCCGACGGAAGGGAGAAGCTTCGAGGTTAAAAAAGTATCTGTCTACGTGCAGGGAGACAAGATTTCAACTATCGGCAGAGCACCCGAAGGCTTTACGGCCGATGAGGTCGTCGATGGTTCCGGCAAACTTTTAATACCGGGGCTTATCAATGCCCATACTCATGTATATATGACTGTTTTCCGAAATTTCGCGGATGATCTGGATTTCATGGATTGGCTTTTCGGTAAAATACAGCCTATGGAGGATCGCCTTACCCCGGAGGACTGTTACTGGGGCACGCTTTTAGGATATATGGAAATGCTCGCCACGGGCACTACCTGCTCATTGGATATGTACATACATACCGAAGCCGCAGCCAGGGCGCAGCAGGATGCCGGAGTGCGGGCGGTTATGAGCAGGGGACTTGCGGGCGGCGAATCCGATGTGTCGTCAAGAAGAGCAAAGCTTAAGCGGGCAGTTGATGAGATTAACGGATGGAAGGGATTGGACGGACTATCTTTTATGCTCGGTCCGCACGCACCTTATACATGCGACGGCGTCTATTTAAAGGAGATTGTCGATGCGGCCGATGAACTGGGAACCGCGCTGAACATTCATGTATCGGAAAGCCTTGACGAGATGAGGACAATACGTGAAAAGTACGGAGCGACACCGCCCGAATACCTGGATTCATTCGGCGTACTAAGACATGGGACGGTCTGCGCGCATTGCGTGCACCTGACCGATTCGGATATGGAGCTTATGGCGGCGCGCGGGGTTTCGGTGGCCTCAAACCCTGTGTCAAATCTTAAGCTCGCAAACGGCATAGCACCTGTGCCGAAAATGCTTAAAGCGGGGCTTAACGTAGCGATAGGCACAGACGGCGCCGCGAGTAATAACTCGCTTAATATGTTCAGGGACATGGGCTTCATGGCGCTTGTACATAAGGGTATGAGCGGCGACCCAAAAGCCGTGAGCGCATCGGAGGCATTTTATATGGCTACCGCCGGCGGCGCGAAGGCACTCGGTCTTGAGGGGATAACGGGAGAGATAAAAGAAGGTTTGAAGGCCGATCTCGTCGTGCTTGATATTGATAAGCCGTGGATAAAGCCGGACAACAGCATTATCTCGGCGCTGGCATACTCCGTTAACGGCAGCGAGGTTGAAAAAGCGTACGTAGGGGGCAGGCTTCTTTACGACAGAGGGAAGTTTACTACTATCGATGCAGACCGGGCTGCGTTCGAGATTGAAAAAACCTGCGAAAGAATCGGCATGAGATAGCTTCATTTCGTATAAAGGCCTCATTTGCCCTTGACAGCATACAACCTGTTGGGGTAATATGATGTATACGTGCGAGATATTGCGGAGGGATTCAGATGTATGAGGAAGTTGTAAGGACCAACATTGCCTATATCCTCAGGCTGAACAACGCGCTTATCAAACAAAAGAACAGGCAGATGGCCAGTTTCGATCTTACTGCCATTCAGTCCGATGTGCTGATGTATATACTTGGAAACGCAGATAAAGGTGAAATTAACCAGCTTGATGTACAGGCAATGTTTCGCCTTACCAACCCGACGGTATCCGGTATTATAGACCGGCTGGAGGAGAAAGATTTTATTAAGCGTATTAAAAGCCAGAAGGATGCCCGCTTCAGGCGGCTTGTACCCCTGCCGAAAGGTCAGCAGCTTATGGATGTTCTTATTGACAGCGCGAATAAGGCGGAAGATGAGCTTGTTAAAAACATGACCGAGGAAGAGAAGATTGAGTTCGGAAGGCTTCTTATAATCGCCTTGAACACCATCGAGGATGAAGTGCGTTAGCCGCATATCGCCGCTTAATACTCTGCTTGCGGTTATCCTGGAAATAGCGAAAGGCTGCGTATCACGCAGCCTTTTTATATATGAAGAACATATAAGAATCGGTTGTCTATTTGAGCTTATACCACTTTTGCCCCTGCGGAGTGTCCTCTATTACAATGCCCATAGCTTTGAGCTTTTCGCGGATGGAGTCGGATTCGGACCAATTTTTCTCTGCCCGCGCGCGCGCACGCGCGGAAATAAGTGTTTCCACCTCTTCATCAGCGCTTTCATCAGCTGCGGAGGACTCTTTAAGGCGAAGCTCATCGGCTTTTTTAATGAGATCCAAAGAAAGAATATAATCAAAGTCCGAAATGAGCGCAAGCTTCACAGCGCCCGGGATATCCGCCTTAAGAACGTCGTATAGCACCGTTATGGCAAGCGAGCTGTTTAAGTCGTTGGATAAAGCCTCGTCAAATAAAGCCTTGAACTTGTCAAAGGCAGCGCTGTCAGTGCCGCCGGTATCGGATATTGCGGCTATGCGGGCAATAAGCTTCGCATAGATGCCTGCTGCGTTATCCAACGCCTCCCAGGAAAAGGCGAGCGTTTTGCGGTAATGGCTCTGAAGGCAAAAGAAGCGGTAAGCCATAGGGTCATAACCCTTTTCCTCGAGAAGAGATACGGTTAAAAACTCACCGGACGATTTGCTCATCTTACCTGTGCTTGAATTCAAGTGGAGGACATGGAACCAGTAATTGCACCATTTCTGACCGGAGTATGCTTCTGACTGGGCGATTTCGTTAGTGTGGTGGGGAAAGGCATTGTCAATCCCGCCGCAATGCAAGTCGAGACTGCGGCCCAGATACTTCATGCTGATTGCGGAGCATTCTATGTGCCATCCGGGGTAGCCCAAGCCCCAGGGGCTGTCCCATTTCAGTTCCTGATCCTCAAATTTGGACTTTGTGAACCACAGCACAAAGTCTGTCTTATTGCGCTTTGAGGTGTCCTCCAGGACGCCTTCGCGGGCGCCTACGAGAAGCTCTTCCTCATTATGTCTGTTGAAGATATAGTATTCATCAAGCTTTGAGGTGTCAAAATACACGTTGCCGTCCGAGATGTATGCATAGCCTTTGCTCAGCAGGACGGATATCATCTCGATGAAATCAGGTATGCATGAGGTAGCGGGCACGACGGTATCCGGTATGCGGATGTTCAGCTTTGAGCAGTCGTCGAAAAAAGCCTTAGTATAGTACTCGGCGATCTGCATTACGGTCTTATGTTCTCTGCGGGCTCCCTTGAGCATCTTGTCCTCGCCGGTATCGGCGTCGCTTGTAAGGTGACCGACATCGGTGATGTTCATAACGCGGTTGACCTTTAACCCGGTCCATCGGAAATACTTCTCCAGGATATCCTCCATGATATAGCTTCTGAGATTTCCTATATGAGCGAAGTGGTATACGGTGGGGCCGCAGGTGTACATTTTCACAAGACCCGGCTCAATAGGAACGAATTCCTCTTTTGTGCGGGTAGCGGAGTTATACAGTTTCATTCGGTGATCATCCTTTGGTATTACTGTTTTGTTCAAGTGCCTCTATTCGGTTTCGCAGCGCGGCCAATTCGGCCGCGACAGGGTCTGTAACATGTATCTGGTCGACCTCGGAGGTGAAATCGACCTTTTCTCCGGATATCCTGACCACACGAGCGGGCACGCCAACCGCGGTCGAATCGCGCGGTATCTCGCTGAGGACAACCGCGCCTGAGGCGATACGGGAATTGTCTCCTACGGTGAAGGGCCCGAGTATCTTCGCTCCGGCGCCGACAAGCACGTTATTTCCCAGCGTCGGATGGCGCTTGCCTTTATCTTTGCCGGTTCCGCCGAGTGTGACTCCCTGATAGAGAAGTACATCGTCTCCGATTTCGGCAGTCTCACCGATCACGATTCCCATCCCGTGGTCTATAACGAGGCGGCGTCCGAGTTTTGCTCCGGGGTGAATTTCGATGCCGGTGAAAAACCGGGAAATCTGAGATACGCACCGCGCGAGAAAACGGAGATTGTGACGATAGAGAAAATGCGCCAGGCGATGGCTGATTACCGCATGAATACCGGGATAAAGCAGCAAAACCTCTAAGGACGACCTTGCCGCAGGATCCCGCTGTTTATATGCCCGTATCGTTTCACCCAATCTGCTCAAAGCCGGCCTCCGATTTGTCAGTAATTTCTTATAAGCGCGATAACTCTTCCGAGAATAAGCGCCTCAGAGCCGTCAATGGGACTGTACAAGTCATTTTCAGGCATAAGCAGTACAAGGCCGTTTGAAAGCTTAAGCCGTTTACAGGTTGCCTCGTCTCCGATTAAGGCGACGATGATCTCTCCGTTGTTCGCGGTGGACTGCTTTTTGACGATAACGGTATCTCCGTCGAGGATTCCTGCGCCTACCATGGAATCACCTTTTATGTTGAGCGCAAAATGCTCGCCCTTATCTTTGGGATCGTAATCCACCCACCCGACGATGTTTTCCACCGCAAGTATCGGATTGCCCGCTGCAACGGACCCGATAATGGGGACACCTTCCTTCGGGCGCGAAAGCTCAGTCAGTGTAACCGAACGTGAACTGCCGCCGCTGCGGCGCACATATCCGGCATCCTCAAGTATGTTAAGATGACGCTGCACGGTTGAGGGGGATTTCAGCCCGACCTGAAGGCAAATATCCCGCACCGAAGGCGGAAAACCCCGTTCGGCTATACTGCGGCCGATACAATCGAGTATCTGCTTTTGTTTTGCGGATATTCCGGCCATTAATTTCGCCTCCCAGCTTAAAAAATATTCAAACATTTGTATGAGATTATTCTAATCGAATTATACACGCAGAGCGATTGCTTGTAAACCCGAAATTTGACGGTTTTGGGCCGCAAAAGATAAAAACTCAATCAGCTTTATCTGTGAATATGATTTCAGACTTGAATCGCTCAATACTGTATATAATATATGATGCCGTTATGCCGGTACGCCTGCAATGACAGGGGGCATTGACGCTTTGCGCCGCGCCTTTGCGGATAAGCTTGTTTTGCACAATATACGTTTGTGAAAAGGATCGTGATAATTCTGGACTGCAATATTACTGTTTCCTGCTCCGGAAAAGGAAAGCGGGCTCGCCGCGAAGAAAAAGTCGGAAATAATTTAAAGGTATATAAGGCGATAGGAAACGCGAGAAGACTCGCTTTTATGCGGTTCGCGGCGCCCGCCGTCTTTATATGCGAAAACTTAAACCCGAACGATAAATGACAATCGATCGCCGTATCCGAGCCGCTGATGCGCCTCTGACTGAGGGTATTTTAAAGCCTTTTCCGAGGCTGCAGAAAAATTTCGAAAAAAGTCGAAAACGGGGTTGACAAGGGGGTGAAGGGATGGTATATTAACTGGGCGTCCGCGAGGGAGAGGCAAAAAAGCCTTGACAGAAAGCGATGAGACGTGGTAAGATAAAAGCCCTCGCCGAAGAGGG
>Ga0123335_1002795_pt1 | contig 25382 bp, 16 predicted proteins | sample BiotimSIPDNA_2_FD_89707 | JGI IMG/M metagenome (GOLD analysis project Ga0123335, IMG submission 89707) | Anaerobic biogas reactor microbial communites from Washington, USA - Biogas_R2 time_0 SIP DNA | ecosystem: Engineered > Bioreactor > Anaerobic > Unclassified | place: Washington, USA...
GGGTCACCCATTTTACTGAGCCTGTCAAGGCGATTATCTTCGGCAAAAAAATTTATCTGTTTCATAGGTATATTATATCATATTTGGGCGAATATTGCATGAGGTTTTTAGAGATGCCCTAAATTAAGAGAACAGGGGTTGATCACATGTATGACAAAAATCGCTTAAAAGATGTGCTCATTCAATATAAGCTGAACTTTGTTTCCAAGCAGTGGGGAGAAGAAAAATACAAATGGGAAGCTGTAAAATGGTTTCAGGATAATTGGGATGTAAATGCTCCTGATTTTGCAGAAATGCTAAACCGCTCACTGGACAAGACATTCAATTTGCTGGCTTCCTACAATAATTATCCGAAGGGTGTGATTGTAAGCTTTGCAAAATCAGCTCCCGAAGAGGTCAGGGCAATGTTTATTGCTCTCTTTGATGAGAGCAAGGATGTATTTGAGAGAATGGATGCTTTCAAGCAACAGTCTTCTGTCCTCTTGGAGAAGTACGGAGAAGGCGCGGGACAACACTATCAGTATGAGAACGCCATCAGCACATATCTCTGGTTGCGTTATCCAGACAAGTATTACATCTATAAGTTCGGTGAGGCAAAAAAAGTCGCAAGTGAGCTTGAATCTGAATATCAGTTCAAGAAGGGGGCCTATGCTGAAAACATTCGCAACTTCCTGTTGCTCTACGATGAGATTAACATTGCTTTGAAAAAGGATACTGGACTGGTAAAACTTTTCCAATCACAACTGACAGATACCTGCTATCCTGATCCCGAACTGAAGACGCTGACCATTGACATTGGTTTCTATATCAGCAGAGATTGCACTCAAAAGAAAGCGGATACTGATACCACCACTATCTGGTATGGGGCTGATTATGATCCCGGCCTCTCTGTAGATGATTGGAGCAAGCTGCTGAAAGATGAGACTGTTTTCACCACTGGTGCGCTTGAAATCATGAAACGCATGAAGGATTATGGAGGTATGGCTACCTGTACTCAGCTGGCTGTTAAGTATGGTGAGACAAAGAATTTCTATAATGCCGGTTCGGTAGCTCTGGCCAGACGAGTTTGTGAATCTACCGGAATATCTCCGGATACAAGAGAGGACGGGTCTGCGCGATGGTGGACAGTCCTTTACACAGGCCGTGATGCAGGACAAGATGAAGAAGGCAGTGTTGTTTGGATGCTGAGAGATGAACTTGCTGCAGCTCTTGATAAGGCCGATTTGAGCGGAATTGAATTGTATGTTGTAGCGGCTCCCAGTAAGAAAGATCGTCAGTATTGGTGGCTAAATGCCAATCCGAAAATTTGGAGTTTTACTGACATTGCTGTAGGTGAAACTCAATCTTATACGCTCTACAACGAGAACGGAAACAAGCGTCGTATTTTTCAAAACTTTTTAGATGCGAAGGCGGGTGACATGATCATCTGCTATGAATCAAATCCGGTCAAACAGATTGTTGCGCTCGGTTGTATCAGCGTTGGGCAGGATGGCGAGAGAGTATTTTTTGAGAAGGTCGAAGGTTTAGCCTCTCCGATTGACTATATAACTTTGAAAGAATGCCCTGAGTTGGAGCAGATGGAGTATTTCCAGAATCCTCAGGGCAGCCTGTTTAAACTAACCAAAGATGAATTCGATTTCATCCTCGATATGATACGTGAAGAAAATCCTGTTACTGCCGTTGTAAAGACTGATCCTTACAACAAAACAAGCTTTCTTGATGAAGTCTACATGACCGAACAGCGCTATGAGAACCTGGTAGCGGTGCTTCACAACAAGAAAAACATTATTTTGCAGGGACCTCCGGGTGTTGGCAAGACTTTTGCTGCCAAAAGATTCGCTTGGTCCATGATGGGGGAAAAGGACGATGAACGTGTCGAATTTGTGCAATTCCATCAGAACTATTCCTATGAAGACTTCATGATGGGCTACAAGCCTGTTGAAGATGGTTTTGAATTAAGGTACGGGATTTTTTACCGCTTTTGCCAGAAGGCAGCCAACCAGCCAAACAAGGATTTTTTCTTTATCATCGACGAAATCAATCGTGGCAACATGAGCAAGATTTTTGGCGAGTTACTCATGCTGATAGAAAAGGACTATCGAGGTACCAAGGTTGCTCTGGCTTACAATGGGCTCCCGTTTTCGGTACCTGAGAATCTTTACATTATCGGCATGATGAATACCGCTGACCGCAGCTTGGCTATGATTGACTATGCACTCCGTCGCCGTTTCAGCTTTTTTGATATGGAACCGAGCTTTGACTCCGAAGGTTTCCTTCGCTATCAGAATAGTTTGAATAATGAAACGATGGACGAACTAATTTCAAAGGTCAAGGACCTGAACCGTGAGATTGCTCATGATAAAGCGCTTGGTAAAGGTTTTTGTATCGGCCACAGCTATTTCTGTGGTAGAAAGGTTTGTACCGATGAATGGTTACGCTCTATCGTTGAATACGATATTTTACCAACGCTCAGTGAATACTGGTTTGATGATACGAACAAGCTTCAGCGCTGGGCAAACATTCTTCAGGGCGTATTTCAATGATTAAGCAAAAGAATACCTTTATTAAAAACATATACTACATGCTTTCATATGCTTTTACGATTTTGAATCAAGGCGATCATAAGGATATTGCTACTGAAGAATTTGAGAATATACATATTTTATTTGCTGCAATTTTCGCGAAGGGCATCAGCAGGCAGTTAAAGCAGGGTCTGTATCGAGAGTATTTGAACCGCAAGGAGAATATTGCCGTTCTTCGCGGTAAAGTTGACATGCCGGGCACCATCCGGAATCAGCTTGATAGAAAACGCATGCTGACTTGCGAGTACGATGAGTTTACTGAAAACAACCTGTTAAATCAGATACTCAAAACGACAGTAATGCTCCTGCTCCATCATACGCAGGTTGAGGAAGAATACAAGAATGTCCTAAAGAGAGAAATGTTGTTTTTTTCAAATGTTGAGACGATCAATCCCTCAAGGATTCGCTGGTCAACCATTCGTTTCCGAAGAAACAACAACGACTACCGAATGCTGATCAGTTTGTGCCAACTGATTTTGGAAGGAATGCTTCTAACCACAGATTCCGGCGAATACAAACTGGCTTCCTTTATCGATGAGCAGCGTATGAATCGTCTGTTTGAGAAATTCATTCTTGAGTACTATATCAAGGAATGTCCGCAGGTGGAGGCAACAGCTTCAAAAATTCCATGGGCTTTGGATGACGGTATTGGCACAATGTTGCCGGAAATGCAGAGTGATATCATGCTCAGTAGCGACAATGAGGTGCTAATCATCGACGCTAAGTTTTATTCGCGTACGACACAGAGCCAGTTTGACACCCATACGCTTCATTCCGGCAATCTGTATCAAATCTTCACCTACGTCAAGAACAAGGATTCGGGGTTTGGAGAACAGCCTCACACAGTTTCAGGTATGCTTCTGTATGCTGCAACGGATGAGAAAATCCAACCGAACAATACCTACCAAATGAGCGGCAACAAAATCAGCGTCAGGACTCTTGATCTGAACAGAGAATTCATAGAAATTGCCGAACAACTGAACATGATTGTGGAAAAACACTTCGGAAAAATTGTAAGAGCGTAGGCTGAGAATGAGCGGTCACACGGCATGGATTATCATGATGTAAAAGCGTTTAGATATCAATTCCCCTCAAAAAGCCCGCGATAACATCCGCGCGCCCGGGCCGCCCCAGCTTCCGTCCGGCTTCCCCAGGCGGGCACTACCCAGCGCCTCCAGCGGTACGCCCTTCAGCGCATGCTTTCCAAACAGGGAACGGATAAAATCCGTGCCTGAATCGGCCAGGGGCTGCGCGCAGCAATCCGCGCATTGCGCGCAGGCGGGTCTCAGGCCAACGGCTCACACCTGCTCAAACTGGCTCTCGTACAGCTCCTTGTAGCGCCCGCCCAGGGCCATGAGCTGCTCGTGGTTGCCGTGCTCGGCGATGCCGCCCTCGTGCATGACCAGGATGACGTCGGCCTCGCGGATGGTGGACAGGCGGTGGGCGATCACGAAGCTGGTGCGCCCGGCCATCAGCGTGCTCATGGCGCGCTGGATGCGGTGCTCGGTCAGGGTGTCCACGTTGGAGGTAGCCTCGTCCAGGATCAGCACCGGCTTGTCGGCCAGCATGGCCCGGGCGATGGTCAGCAGCTGCTTCTGGCCGGAGGAGATGTTGTCGGCTTCCTCGTTGATCTGCATCCCATAGCCGCCCGGCTGGGTCAGGATGAAGTGGTCGGCGTGCGCGTGGCGCGCGGCCTGCATGACCTGCTCGTCCGTGGCGTCCGGGCGCCCGTAGCGGATGTTTTCCATGATGCTGCCCGAGAACAGCCAGGTGTCCTGCAGCACCATGCCGAAAGCGGAGCGCGCTTCCTGCCGGCTCAGGCTCTTCAGGTCCACGCCGTCCAAGGTGATGCGCCCGGACTGCGGGTCATAAAAGCGCATCAGCAGCTTGACCAGCGTGGTCTTGCCCGAGCCGGTCTCGCCCACGATGGCGCAGGTCTGCCCGGGCAGCACGCACATGGAGAAATCGTGGATGACCACCTTGTCCGGGTCATAGCCGAAGCGCACGTTCTCAAAGCACACGCGGCCCCTGACCGGGGGCAGGGCGGACGCGCCCTCAGGCTCCTGCTCCTCCTCCACGTCCAGGAAGGCGAACACCCGCTCTGCCGCGGCCGTCATGGTCTGGATCTGCCCGGACACCTGCGAGAACTGCGTCAGCGGCTGCATGAAGTTGCGCGCGTACTGGATAAAGGCCTGGATGTCGCCCACGGTGATGCGGCCCATGGCCGCCTGCGCCGCGCCGAAGACCACCACCAGCAGGTAGCTCAGGTTGCCCACAAAGCCCATCAGCGGGTGCATGAGTCCGGTAAAGAACTGGCTTTTCCAGGCGCTGTCATACAGCCTGTCGTTGGTCCGGTTGAAGCGCTCCAGCGCGGCCTCCTCCTGGCGGAAGGCCTGCACCACCAGGTGGCCGGAGAAGGTCTCCTCCACCAGGCCGGAAACCTCGCCCAGCGCTTCCTGCTGCCTTTTGAAAAACTTCTGGCTGCGCGAGAAGATCAGGCCCATCATCCCCATGGACAGCGGCACCACCAGCACCACCAGCCCGGTCATCAGCGGGGAGATGGACAGCATCATGACCAGCACGCCGATCAGCGTGGCGATGCCGGAGATGGTCTGGGTGAAGATGTTGCTGATGTTCTGGGAGATGCTGTCCACGTCGTTGGTGATGCGCGAGAGGATGTCGCCCACGCTGGTCTTCTCATAGTAACCCACGCTGATGCGGTGGATCTTGCGCCCGATCTGTCCGCGCAGGCTGCGGCTGTACTCCGTGGTGACCCAGGCCACCAGGCGGTTCATGGCAAAGCTGACCATGCTGGAGGCCAGATACAGCCCCAGCAGAAAGAGCAGCACCCGCCCCACCCGGGCAAAGTCGATGCCGCCGGTGCCGCGCACCCGGGCTACCAGGCCCTCAAAGATGGCGGTGGTGGCCTGGCCGGTGATCCGGGGGCCGAAGATGCCCATGACAGCGCTGAGCACGCTCAGCGCCGCGCAGACGAGCAGGCTGCCGCGCCAGGGGCGCAGGGCCTGAAGCAGCCGGCGAAAGGACGCCTTGAAATTCTGGGGCTTTTCCACAATGCGGCCCCTGGGGCCGCCGCGCCCGCGCGGTGCGCGCCTTGGCTGTTGTTTCTGATCAGACATGCCGCTTTCCCCCTTCCCCGGACAGCTCCTCATCCGACAGCTGGCTGCGCGCGATCTGCTGGTACTCCGGTGAGTTCTTCATCAGCTCGCTGTGCGTGCCCTGGGCCGCCAGGCGGCCTTCCTTGATGACCAGGATCTTGTCCGCCTGCATCACCGTGGCGATGCGCTGGGCCACGATCAGCACCGTGGCCCCGCCCAGGCGTTCGCGCAGCGCCTGGCGGACCTTCAGGTCGGTGCGGTAGTCCAGCGCCGAGAAGGAATCGTCAAACAGCAGGATCTCAGGCCGCGCGGCGATCGCGCGCGCGATGGACAGGCGCTGCTTTTGCCCGCCAGAGAAATTGCTGGCGTCCTGGGCCACCTCGCTTTGGTAGCCGTCCTCCTTTTGGGCGATGAAGTCGCTTGCCTGGGCGATCCCGGCCGCCTCCTCCAGCTGCTCAAGGCTCAGGCCGTCCCCGGCAAAGCGCAGATTGTGCTCGATGGTGCCGGAAAACAGCTGCGCCTGCTGGGGCACCAGGCCGATGCGCCCGCGCAGGTCAGGCAGGGCAAGCTCCCGGATGTCCACGCCGTCCAAGGTGATGCGGCCGGAGGTCACGTCGAAAAAGCGAGGGATCAGGTTGAGCAGCGTGGATTTTCCGCTGCCCGTGGCGCCGATGACCGCGGTGGTCTGGCCGGGCAGCGCCTCAAAGCTCAGCTCATGCAGCACATCCTCCCGGCTGTCGGGATAGCGGAAGGAAACCCTGTCAAACACCAGGCGCCCGCGGCCTGTCTCCGGCAGCGCCTGCGGCTGTCCGGGCGAGGACACGGAGGGTTCGGTGTCAAGCACCTCCCCGATGCGCTGGGCGGCCACCTCGGCCCGGGGCATCATCACAGCGGACACCATGGCGATCATCATGAAGGACATGGCGATTTGCATGGTGTAGGTGATAAAGGCGATCATGTCTCCCACCTGGATGCGCCCGGCATCCACGCCCTGCGCGCCAAACCAAATAATCATCAGGCTCACGCCGTTGATGATGATCATCATCAGCGGCATCATGTAGGCGAAGGTCCGGTTGATGAACAGCATCACGCCGGTCAGGTCGGCATTGGCCTTGTCATAGCGGACGATCTCATGCTCCTGTCGCGAGAAGGCGCGCACCACCTGGATGCCGGTCAGGTTTTCCCGGGCCACCAGGTTCATGCGGTCGGTCAGCTTCTGCAGCGTTTTGAACTTCGGGATGACCACGCGCGAGATGGACAGGACCAGCGCCAGCATGACGCCCACCGTCAGCGCGATGATCCAGCCCATGCCGGTCCTGGCCCGGATGACCCGGAGGATGCCCCCGGAAGCCATGATGGGCGCGTACAGCAGCATGCGCAGCATCATGATGCCGGCATGCTGCACCTGGTTGATGTCGTTGGTGGAGCGGGTGATCAGGGAGGCGGTGGAAAACCGGTCGACCTCGGCTTTGGAAAAGGACAGCACCCGCGCGAACACCTGGCTGCGCAGCCTGCGCCCCACCCGCGCGCCCGCGCGCGAGCCCAGAAAGCTGCTGCCCACGGCAAACAGGCCCATCAGCAGGGTAATGCCCAGCATCCTCAGCCCCTGGTCCCATAAGAACGCGTTGCGCACGCCGCCGATATCAATCCCCAAGCGCCCGTACTCCACGCGCACGAACTGCGCCGCGGCCTGGGCGGCCATCTGCTCGGGCAGCATGCTGGCCGACAGCTGCCTGTCCTTCATCTGCTGCCTGATCATCTCCAGCGTCATCAGCCCGCTGTCCAGCATCTGCAGCACGGCCTCTCCCTGCGAATACTGGGACAGACTGAACAGCGCCGCCATGGGCAGTTCCAGCGCCTCGCGCGCAGCCGCCCGCTGCGCCGCGTCCAGATCCCCCCGCAGGACAAAGTCCCCTTCGGATTCCCGGTAGGCGGCCCGGACCGCAGCCTGGTCCTTTTCATCCATCAGCCGGCCCAGGCGGCGGTAGGAGACGGCGGAGATCCGCTGCGCCAGGGCGTCGGGGATGCCGTCCTGCTGCACGCCTATGTTGACCAGGCTGGAGGTAAAGCCGGGCAGCGCCAGCTCACAGGCGGCCTGACCCACCAGCAGCAGGCAGATCAGCAGGATGGCCTTCCATTCCGGGCGCATAAAACGAAATATTTTCAAGTCGTGTTCCTTTCACAGTACACGGGCCCGCCTGGGCGGACCCGCGCAGATACAGGGAGCGGCGTTCAGCCCGCGCTGTCCTCATCAGCATCCGCCGGCCCGGCCAGGGGCTCGGGCAGCGTCAGGCGGACAAGCTCGATGCGCGTGTTTTTCGTGCGCAGGACCCGCAGGGTGAAATCGTCCCTGGCCACCTCGGGCTCCTCGCCGGGTTTGGGAAGATAGCCCAGTTCCTCGATGACGTACCCGGCGATGGTATCCGCGTCCTGGGACTCAATGTTCAGGTTGAAGGTCCGGTTGACGTCGGTCAGCGGCAGGCTGCCCAGCAGGATGGCTTCGCGGTCGCTGATGATCTGCATGGGCTGGCCCTCATCGTCATCATACTCGTCCTTAATGTCGCCGACGATCTCCTCGATCAGGTCCTCCAGCGTGACGATGCCGGAGACGCCGCCAAACTCGTCCACCAGCACGGCCAGGTGCTGCTTGGACTGCTGAAACTGCACCAGCAGCTCGTCCGTGTACATGGTATCGGGGATGAACATGGCCGGGCGGGCGATCTCGCGCAGGGTGATCCGGTGCTCGTTGAGCGCGGCCAGGTTGAGCAGCACGTCCTTGAGGTGGACGATGCCGATGATATTGTCCTTGTCCTCCTCATACAGCGGGATGCGCGACCTGAGCAGGGTGAGCATCAGGTCCATGTTCTTCTCGATCGGGTCCTCCGCGTCCAGCATGTCGGTGTCCACGCGCGGCACCATGATTTCGCGCACCAGGCGGGTGTCCAGGGAAAGCACCCCGCGCATCATGTTGAATTCCTCGGCGTCTATCGCGCCGTCATTGCGGCTGGAATTGAGCAGCACGCGGATCTCGTGCCGGGTCAGCTTCTCCTCCTTCTTTGAGAAGTCAATGGGCGTCAGCTTCTTCACCAGCCCCACGGACACCGTCAGCAGCCAGACAAAGGGCTTGAAGGCGCCTCGGATGAACAGGATGGTGCCCGCGCAGACGCGCGCGTACTGCTCGGGCATCTGCAGCGCCAGCTGCTTGGGATACAGCTCGCCCAGCACCAGCGTCACATAGGAGATGATCAGCGTCACAATCAGGCTGGCCACCGTCTCCGCCGCCGGAATGCCGCCCAGGGCCGGCATGATCAGGTCCACGAAGGTTCGCGCCGCGGACGCGGAATTGAAAAAACCCGCGAAGGTGATGCCGACCTGAATCGCGGACAGGAAGGCGTCAGGCGTCGCGAGCAGCTTTTGTACCTTGGCGGCGCGCTTGTCCCCGTTGTCCGCCATCTCCTTGATCTTGGCGGGGTTCAGGGAAACAAAGGCCATTTCCGCGCCGGCCAGGAACGCGTTGACAGTTGTCAGGGTCAAAATCAGGATGATCGATCCGAAAAGCGGCGAACCAGGGTCATCCATGCCGGAAACCACACTCCTTCAAACTAAATTTCCATGATTATACAGGGATTGTGCCCTGTTTGCAAACAGGAGCCCGAAGCCAGCGCATTCAGGGCGCATTCGCGCTTGCCCGTCCGGCCCTGACCCTGTACAATCAGGGCATCACGGGGCGCGGCGGCAGGCTGTCCGGGCGCCCCTGCGAGCAATCGGAATCACAGGAGGCAACGGCATGGACATCGTAGCCTATGTGGAGCGTTCCAGCGGCACCGGCTTTTCCACGCGCCCCCTCAACGCCCTGGACGCGCTGGTGTTTTCCCAGCTGGTCTACCTGCCCCTGGAAAGGACCGGCGCCGGGCAGCGGGCCGTGCCCATCCAGGAGCTGCCGGAAACGCTCAATTACATGGAGCTGCAAACGCAGCCCCCACAGTTTATGACGCGCCACCATCTGCGCCTGATGCGCGCGGCAGCCGAAAGCCGGCGCTTTGGGCAGGTGACGCTGTCCCATTTTGTCGATGAGGTGGACGCGGCGGCTGTCACGCAGTTTTCAGCGGTCTGCGCCTCCCTGCCCCACGGCCTCACGGTCGTGGCCTACCGCGGGACCGACCTGAGCCTGGCCGGCTGGCAGGAAAACCTGCGCCTCTCCTATGACAGCCCGGTTCCCGCCCAGCGCCGGGCTGTGGACTACCTGCGCCAACGCGCGCAGGAAAGCGCGGACCGGCTGGCGCTGTGCGGCCATTCCAAGGGCGGCAACCTGGCGGTCTACGCCGCCTCCTTCTGCGGCGCCGAGATCCAGCAGCGCATCACCCGCATCTTCGCCTTTGACGCGCCCGGGCAGCATGAGGGCGTGCTGTCCACCCCGGAGTATCAGGCCATCCGCAGGCGCATCCGCTCCTTCCTGCCCGAGCGCGCGGTGGTGGGCGTCCTGCTGGAGCAGACGCGGCCCTACACCGTGGTCGCCTGCCGCGCCTTCGGCCTGCTGCAGCACAACCCCTACAACTGGATCATTGAGGGCGGCGCCTTTAAAAAGCGCCAATCCCTGTCCGCCGGCAGCCTGTTCCTGGACAAGTCGCTGGACGCCTGGGTCGCCGCCATGACGCGGGACGAGCGCCAGCTGCTGACCGAGGCCATCTTCTCCGTCCTGCAGTCGCCCGGTGGGGACAGCTTTGACGATCTCAGCGAGGACTGGCTGGGCAACCTCAGGACCATGCAGCAGGCCGCGGACAAACTGCCCAGGCATGTCCGGCAGGCCATGCGCCGCTCCCTGCAGCTGCTGCTGTCCGGCGCCGCCGAGGTCATCGCCGAAGATGTCAGGGGCCGCGCCTCCGGCCTGGTCCGCGGCCTTCAGCAGCACCTGCGCGAATTCCTCAGCGAGCAGGATGCCGGCGGGCAGGAGGATGAGCTGTCAGAGCACCCCTGACGCGCGCCGGCCAGGCCCATGCAGCATGAATCAACCTGGCTTCCGTCTTTACCGAGCGATCATCACCGTGCTGGGGAGGACAGCCCTGATCCATAAAAAAGAAGGCCGCTTTCCGGCAGCCTTCCATCGTTTGCTTTCCCTCGCCGCTTTAGTTGCAAACAAGCTTTACATCAGCATTATTTGCCGATCATTTCCAGCATCTGGCTGCGCAGGTCCTTATTTTCGGGCAGGTTTATCCAGAAACGGTCCAAGCCGGGATTGCTGTCCGTGAAGGTGACAATGTTGCAGATGAACATCAGCTGCTCCGTGTCCCCGCCAAAGTCGTTTTCAATGCTGTAGGTCCTGCCAAACTCGAATTTGCGTTCGATTTCATTGGGATTGACGGTGGTGACAGCGTCATAATCCGCGAAGAAAGTCAGAAACTGACCATAATCCCACACATGACGGTTGCGGTATTTGTAGGTGACCGTCACGCTGTCCCCTTCGACAAGCACATCCACCTTGCCGATCCTGTAAACGCTTCCGCCAATCAGGTCAAAGGTCTGCTTGCCGTCCTTGCTCAGGTCAAGCGGGGTAAACATATACCATTTTGAGGTCAGCTCCGGGCTCAGCTCGCGGAACTGCGGGCCGAAGGAGCACACGGTGTTGTAGGAATAGTAGGTGGGGTAGACAATCCAGTCGCAATCATTTAAATCGTCATAGATATAATCTACAGCGAAGTTGAAATACTGTGTCCGGTTGTCCGCGGTGACTTCCAGGCGGTGGTTATGGCCTCTGCCGTCATTGTAATAATCCCCATGATACCAATAATCCCAAATCACGCTTGTGTCTGCGTTGACATCGTTCCCAAACAGGACAGGGTTGTCCAAATCGTCAAGAACCGGCAAATTCTCAACAAGGCGGATGACGCGCCAATTGTAGTTGGTGCCCCTGTGAACAATGTCAAAAATGGTTTGAGGCGCGCCGTCCCACACATCTGCCGGCAAATTGGAGACAATGACGGGCTGGTCGGCCAGGGCAGACCCGGCGCCGAGCAGCATCAAAACAGCCAGCAGCGCGGTCAGCAAGCGTCTGAATCTTTTCATTACACAATACTCTCCTTTGTGATTATATAAAAACAGTCATGTCGCCAGGCAAACAAGACATTGCCTGTCAGGGAAATACAGGGGTCGGGTTTGGAATTGATTTCAATCATGGCTGCATCCTTGCGCCGAAGGCAGGCCTTCCGCGGCTCTGGCTAAAACACCTCCTCTTCGATACAGGCATTTATGCAGGCAATGCGCCCGTATGTGGCGAGTACAACACTTATACCATTTTGTAAAAAACACGTCAACACCTTGTTCCCCAAAATTTCCTCATGTTCCCCGGGTTCTCCCGTGTGTATCACGGACAATCCAGCGGCAGGCCCGCAGCATGCGGAAACGCGGGGCTTGATGAAACAGCCTTTTTCAAATGCTAATATGTTTCAAACTGCGCCCGGTACAGCGAGGTATAGTACCCGCCCTGCGCCATCAGCTCCTCATGCCGGCCCTGCTCAACGATGTTGCCGTCGCGCACCACCAGGATGGTATCCGCGTTTTTGATGGTGGACAGCCGGTGGGCGATGACAAAGGCGGTGCGCCCCGCCATCAGCTGGCGCATGGCCTGCTGGATGCGCCGCTCGGTCCGGGTGTCCACGTTGGAGGTGGCCTCGTCCAGGATCAGCATGCGCGCGTCCGAGAGCATGGCCCGGGCGATGGTGATCAGCTGCATCTGGCCCTTGCTGATGTTCACCCCGTCATCGCCGATGATGGTGTCATAGCCCAGGGGCAGCTTGGTGATGAAGCTGTGGATCATGGCCGCCCTGGCCGCCCGCTCCACCTCCTCCCGGGTGGCCTCGGGCCGGGCGTAGGCGATGTTGTCAAAGACGGTGCCGTAAAACAGCCAGCTGTCCTGGAGCACCATGGTATAGGCGGCGCGCAGGCTGCTGCGGGTCAGGCCGTAGATGTCCCTGCCGTCCACGGTGATGCTGCCCTGATCGATGTCATAAAAGCGCATCAGCAGATTGACCAGCGTGGTCTTGCCCGCGCCCGTGGGCCCGGCGATGGCGACCAGCGCGCCTGGCCTGGCATGCATGGAGAAATCGCGGATGACCGGCACGCCGGGCAGGTAGGAGAAGTGCACATGCTGCGCGCGCACGTCCCCGGACACCTCCTCAAGCGTGTGCGCGTCCGGGGCGTCGGGCTTCTCGGGCGCGGTGTCGATCAGTCGGAAGACGCGCTCGGCCGCGGAGAAGGCCGACTGCAATTCCCCGATGATGGCGGCCAGCTCGTTGATGGGGCCTGAGAAGCGCCGGGAATACTGCACAAAGGAGGAAATGTCGCCCAGCCCGACCTGGCCGCGCAAAAACAGCAGCGCGCCGAACACCGAGATGGCCGCCAGGGAGATGTTGTTGATGAAGCCCACCGAGGGGCCGATCATCGTGCCGTAGTACTCGCTGGTGGTGTAGGCCTCGACCGCCTCCTCGTTCTTTGCGTCAAAGGCTTCCAGCACCCGGGCCTCCCGGCCGTAGGCCCGGGTGGTCTTTTTGCCGGACATCATCTCCTCCATCAGGCCGTTGAGCTCGCCCAGCTTGCGCGAGCGCCTGCGGAACAGCGGCCGGGTGCGCCCGGTGATCCAGCGCGTGTACACCGCGCTCAGCGGCACGGTGACCACGAAGACCAGCGTGAGCACGGGCCTGATGTAGAGCATCATGCCTACGCTCACCAGCACGGTGACCACGGACTGGATGATCTGCAAAAAGTCGCTGGACAGGCTCTCGTTGACGGTGTCGATGTCATAGCTGACCACGCTGATGATCTCGCCCGCCTGGCAGCGGTCAAAAAAATTGACCGGCAGATGGACCAGCTTGTCAAAGACGTCCTTGCGCATGCGGTAGATGATGTTGCGCGTCATGCGCAGGGTGACCCGGGACAGGGCGTAGGACAGCCCGGAGGCCAGCAGATAGGTGCCGGCCATCAGCCCGGTGTAGCGCAATACCAGCGGGATGTCGGCCTGCCCCCGCCCGAGGCCGATGGCGTCGATCGCCAGCCCGGACAGCCGCGGGCCGATCAGGCCCACGCTGCTTGAAAGAAAGGTCAGCAGCATCGCCAGCAGCAGCAGGGCGCGGTTGCGGCCCAGGTACCGCCAAAGGCGCCTGAGGATCTGCCCGCGCGGCAGGCGCGCCTCGGGCAGGGAGCGGCGGTCCCCGCTGGTCTCATTGCGGCTCATGCGCCCGCCGCGGATCATCCGGCTCATTGCGCCACCCCCCGGAGGCTGTCCGCGCCGCCAATGTACCCCTGCTCAGCGCCCATTTGCACCTGGGCGATCTCACGGTACACCGGGCAGTCGCGCATCAGCTGCTCATGCGTGCCCTGGCCGATGGCGTGGCCCTCCTCCAGCACCAGGATCAGGTCGGCCCCCTTGATGGAGGACACGCGCTGGGCGATGATGACGGCCGTGGTGTCCGCGTGCTTTTCGGACAGGGCGCGCCGCAGCGCCGCGTCGGTGCGGTAGTCCAGCGCGGAGGAGGCGTCGTCCAGGATCAGCAGCCGCGGGTTCCCGGCCAGCGCCCGGGCGATCAGCAGGCGCTGCTTCTGGCCGCCGGAGAGGTTGTTGCCGCGGGACTCGACCTCATGGTCCAGGCCGCCTTCCCTTTCGCGGATGAACTCCCAGGCCTGGGCGGCGCGCGCCGCCTCCTCCAGCTGGTCGTCGGTGAACTCCCGGAAATAGGCGATGTTGTCGCGGATGCTGGCGGCCATGATGAAGTCGTTCTGGAAGGCTACGCCGGTCTGCGCGGCCAGCGCCTCCGGAGCGATGCCGCGGATGTCCCGCCCGTCCACGCGGATGAGGCCGCCAGTGGGCTCATAGAGGTTGAGCAGCAGGTTGATCAGCGTGGTCTTGCCCGAGCCGGTCGCGCCGATGATGCCCAGGGTCTGGCCCTGCCGCAGGCGAAAATCGATCCCGGTCAGGTTGTCCTCCACGCCCTTGTAGCTGAAGGACACGTTTTCAAAGGAGATATGCCAGGGGCTGTCCATAAGGGGCGGCGCCGCGTCCGTAGACGCGTCCGGGAGGATGTCCAGCACCTCCTCGATGCGCCGGGCGGAGGCGATGCCCTTGGAAGCCATGATAAAGATGCGCGTGATGCCCAGCATGGCGTTTGAGATGATGGTGAAATAGTTCAAAAAAGCGATGATGCTGCCCGGGCGCGACAGCCCGCGGTTGACCAGGAAGGCGCCGGCCAGCACCACGCCGGTCAGCCCCAGGTTGAGGGTCAGGGAGCTCAGGGGGTTGCTGGCGGCCACCACGCTGCCGGCGCGGCGGGCGACCTCGGCCAGCTCGGCGTTGACACCGTCAAAGCGCCGCTGCTCATAGGCGGTTTTGGACAGGGCCTTGATGACGCGCACGCCCACGATGTTTTCCTGCAGCACGCGCACCATCCTGTCCAGCACGGTCTGCTGGCGGTCATACAGCGGGACCGACTTTTTGGTGACCACATAGACGATCAGCGCGATGACGGGCATCGCCAGCGCCAGCACCAGGGTTAGGCGGATGTCCAGCACGCTGGTCAGGATCAGCCCGCCAACCAGCAGGATGGGCGCGCGCACCCCCAGGCGCTGGGTGCGGTTTAGAAACTGATTGATGTTGTAGGTGTCCGTGGTCAGCCGCGACACGGCGGAGGACAGGCTGAGGCAGTCGAACTGCGCCATGGACAGCTCGCCCATCTTCGCAAACAGGTCGTGGCGCAGCCTGCGGGTGACCTTGCCCGAGGTGATCGCGGCCGTGCGGTTGGCGTAGATGTTGAAGGTGACCGACAGCAGGGCGCACAGCGCCATCCCGCCGCCCCACAGGAAGATCAGCCGCGGCTGCTTCTGGGGCACGATGTCATCCAGGATGATGGCCAGGATAAAGGGGATGAACAGATCCATCATGGCCCCCAGGAACTTGACCAGCAGCGTCCAGGCCAGGACCAGGCGGTGCGGCTTGAGGTAGGAGAGGACGGTTCTCATTGGCTGCCCCCGCGCTGGCTGTCCCAGGCCACGGCGCGCTGGCGCATCCTCTCCAGCAGCGCCTCCAGCAGGGCCTTCTCCTGCTCGCTCATGCCCTGGGTGAGGTAGTCATGCCATTGGGCGTTGACGCGGCGCACCTCCGGGAAGGCCGCGCGCGCCTTGCCGGTCGGGTAGACAGCAAGCTGCCGGCGGTCGGTCTCCCGGGGCGAGCGGGTCACAAAACCCTGCTCCTCCAGCGCGGCAAGCTGCCTGGCGGCATTGGACGGGTTCACGTGCAGCCCGGAGGCCAGCTCCTCCTGGGACAGGCCGGGCGAGGCGCAAATGCGCAGGATGTAGGGCGCCTGCGCGGCGGTCAGGTTGATCTTCTTGAGCAGCTCGCCGCGGAACTGGTTGCCGCAGCGGGCCAGGATGTTGAGTTCCCGGGTGATGGCAGGCATGATTTATCCTCCTTGCGCGCGCAATGATTGCGTGCGCAACCAACAGGATAGGCGCCCCGCGGGGCAAAGTCAAGCGCTTTTTGGCCCTGGGAAGGGCTTTTGCCTGTGCCCGGACAGAAGAAAACCTTCCCGCAAAACCGAGAAAACAAAAACGTTTACTTTTTTGCCTCCATATCCATTGACTTGCCCGGCGGCTGCCGATAAGATAGAGGCAAAGCATTGCAAAAGGGGGAATATGGCATGAAACATCGTCTGGCGATCATCGGGTACGGCGGCATGGCCGGCTGGCACCATCAGAATATCAAGGAGAAGATCCCTGCCATTGAGGTGGTCGGCGCCTATGACGTGCGCGAGGAGGCCAATGAGAAGGCCCGTGAAAACGGCTTGAAGGTATATTCCTCCCTGGCCGAGCTGCTGGGGGATAAGCGCATAGATCTGGTCACCATCGCTACGCCCAACGACTTTCACCGCGGCCTGTCCATCGACTTCCTGCGCGCCGGCAAAAACGTGGTGTGCGAGAAGCCGGTCACGCTCAACGCCAAAGAGCTTGAGGACATCATGGCGGTCGCCAAAGAAACCGGCAAGCTGTTTTCCATCCATCAAAACCGCCGCTGGGACCGGGACTTTCTGATCGTCAAAAAGGCGATCGACGAGGGCATGATCGGCACGCCCTACTTCCTTGAGTCGCGGGTTCAGGGCTCCCGGGGCGCCATGCACGGCTGGCGCGGGCACAAGCAAAACGGCGGTGGCATGCTGCTGGACTGGGGCGTGCACCTGATCGACCAGGCGATGCAGCTGTTCCCGGAGAAGGTGGTGTCGGTCAACGCGCACCTGTTCTCGCTGTATTCCGATGAGGTGGATGACAACATCAAGCTGCTGCTGCGCTTTGAGTCGGGCACTTCCATGCTGCTGGAGATGGCCACCAACTGCTTCATCCTGCAGCCGCGCTGGCACGTGTCCGGCACCGGCGGCACCCTGGTGGTGGAGGACTGGTCCTGCAAGGGCAAAATCGTCAAGCTCAGGGAAGACGGCGAGATGGCCTGGGAGGACGACATCGTCTATACCGAGGCCGGCCCCACGCGCACCATGGCGCCCCGGCCCAAGCACACCACCGAGGAGGCGCCGCTGCCCGAGGTCAGGGCCGACTGGACCGAGTACTACCAAAACATCGTGGACGTGCTCGACCGCGGCGCCGAGCTGATCGTCAAGCCGGAGGAGGCGCTGCGCGTCATGAAGGTGATCGACGCGCTGTTCGCTTCCCAGGAAGCCGGCTGCGGGCTCAAGGTGGATATCTGACCAGCGCGTAAATTGTCTTTTTGGGGCCGCGGCAAAACCGCGGCCCCCTTTGCTTGTGCTTCAAACAAAATCAAACAAAATATTAAATCAAACCAATTTGTATCTTTACAAAATAATTTTTTTATGATATGCCGCAAATAGAAAGACAGCTTGATTAAACCTTGTTGCCCATGGTGTTTGGAATGAGCGGTACCTGCTGAAATCTGAAAGGAGGAGTTTTATGCTGCTTCGTCTGCGCAGGGGTCTTTGCTCCATCCTGGCGTTGCTTATGGTATTTCAATGCTCTTCGGGCGTGCTGTGCCTGGCCGAGGATTCCGAAGGATTTTCCGGAATCGAGGTTGAGCCTGCAGGCGAACCCCTCTCATCGATCGAGTGCTTTGCGTATCTGGACGAACAGGATCAGTACCTGTTTCCCTCCCTGAAGCCGGGCGTCATTCTCGCCATGTCGGACAGTTATGGGCGGCCCGCTTACGTCGACATGCTGCCGGCTCCGCTTGCGTCCGGAGAGGAAAGCAGCCTCTATCAGGAAGCGGTTGACGCGCCGTCAGCCGCGCTGCTGGCCAACAGGTCGGCCGGCCAAAGGATCGCCGCTTCAGCCCTTGCCTTTTCCGGCTTATCATTCCCGGTCATACGGCCCAGCCTGAACCCAAACCTGCCCGCGCTCTCCACGCCCACCCCAAAGCCAAACCCGCTGTCAATTACCTCACCGAAAAAGGGGGAAACGGTAGCCGGCAACTCCACGTTCAAAATTGCCTGGAAACTGAATTCCGGCCGCAAGCCGACCTATGACCTCTTCCTGAGCACGAACGATGGGGAGACCTACGACTACATCATTCAGGATGTCAGAGACCTGTTCTACAAATGGAAAGTTCCCAACGCCGACTATACCGCCTGCCGAATCAAGGTTGAGGCGTGGGTCGGGGATGTGCTGCTCGCGGAAGCGGAGTCCGACAGGTTTATCATCAAGAAAGAGAAGACGCCGCCCCAAAAGACAACGCTTTTGCCCGAACAGGTATCCACGCCCGCGCCCGACGAAGGATTGCTGCCGTTTGACGCGATCAATCCCGATGCCGTCTACAGAACGGCCGGACAGTTCTTTATCAACCCCCAATTGGGCGCGCAGCGATGGCTCCGCTGCAAACTGCAGGTGGATGGGGCGAAAACAATCCTGTGGCAGGTATCGAAGTATCCCTTCACAACAGACAACGACCAGGCGCTCTCGCCCGCGGGGCTCCTGGTCAGCGGCGCGCTTGACCCGGGTCAGAATGAGTTTGTCATTGACTTCGGCGCCATTGTGGACAGGCTCACCGGCAAACAGGACGCGGGGGAGGGGCTTGGCGCTTCCTTCCAGGTGAACAAGGGGCAGGTGCTCCTGCCGCAGTACCAATATACATTTCACATTCGGGCCTTGGCGCTGGACGCGGCAGGCAGGCTCCTGGGAGACGCCGGGCAGGGGCTTTCCATAGGCTATGGCAAACCCTTAATGGATACTCTTTATGACGCAGGGATAATCATACAGACATGGGCGCTGGATAAAGCTTACCTGGGCGGCCCAATCTACCAGAAATTTATACACCAGACCAAAGGATTCTACGTTCACCCGGATGATCCGATGTGGATTCTCGAATTCCGCAAAAGACCTCCATACGCAACCGCTCAGGAATTCCAGCTTTCCACCATCCCCTTTGAAAACAACGCGGATTCGTATATGAATCCGGCGGGTCTGGTTTTTCGTGATCACGCGGATTATCAGAAAATCAGTGATAAACCGTGGGCCATGCGACAAACTCTGGTCTTTGACGAATTTGTGCCTTCCGTGGAGGCGCTTGGCACGTCCACGATCATTTATTACGCGCGGATGCTGTTCTTCGTACAGGATCAGCTCGACCTCGGCCGCCAGTATGTCGTCCCTTCCGAAACCCAGGTCATCTTTTACAATAATCTGGAGCTGTCCAGGTCAGATATAAAGTATGCGCCCACGGTGAATATCACTGTAGAATCCGGCGTCCCGTTCACGCGCGTGGTCAGCTATTCCCCTATACAGTGGGAGGACCCCAATGCAAAAGAGTACTACGAAGTTTCGCGGCGCATCATGGCGCAGGAAAACATGCTGTACGGCTTCGACGATAATGGTCATTATACCGTTGTTCCGTTTGGGTTGCGCAGTTTTTACGGCGATTTTTCTTCCATCGAGGATTATCAGCAGCGCGTGGATACCTACCTGTCTGTTGGTACGGAGGTACGCTTCAAAAACGCTGAACCGGGATTTTTTGATGACCTCGGAGAGATCCTTTCATATGCATACAACTCCGTAAAGGAAGGATACGATGAGATAAAAAACGCTGTGGTGGACGTGGTGGCTGATAATTTTCCCTTCCTGAATGACAAGCAGCGGGAAGCGCTTCGGGACGCGGTCGCCGCCGCACTGGACATCGGGCTCACCGCCCTTGGAATACCGCCGTCTCTGCCGGACTTTGAGGAGGCGCTCGCGGAAGGGTTTGATTATTGCCTCAAGGTCGCGCTGCAGGAGGTCTGCGTACAGCTGGGGATCCCGGAGGATGCCATACCGGACGACGTGCGCAGGGCGGTGTCCGAAGAGGTTGCCAGGCAGGTCGCGTCCCGCACTCCCTCTGGCGGCGGAATCAAGCTCAGCTACCTGAGGCCTTCGACGACGCGTTGCTACAGGCCCGCCTGCGTTGTGGTCCAGGTGCTGAACCATTCCGACAAGCCGACTGTGGGCGGTACGCTGACCGCCGGGTATTCGGTGAAAAACCATTACTATAGAATCCTCAAACCGGCGCAGCTTCCGATCCCGTCATTGCAGCCGGGCGAAGAGCTCTGGATCACATGCTACCTGGCGCCCAACATCGATATCCCGGTGGTACAATACAAGCCGGGGTTTGAGTATTATTACTACGGGAAAGAGGATGCGACCTGCGTATTTAGGGTCAGCGCGATATATGACGTAAAAGACGCTGAGACGCTGGCCCGGGAGCAGGGATTGCACAGGGAAGCCCCTGTGTTTTCGTTTGAAAACTATTGCTATGTGTATGATCATGATCCGTTGTATCGCTTTTCTCTCGAGCAGCTGGCTTGCCTGCCAAATGATGGGGACACGTCGGCGAATTACAATGAGTTCTACGGTAAATGAATTCATCTGACCTGATTTGACGCCGCAACCGGGGGAAATCATACTGGTACAGCGCCTGCTTGCGTCCAAAGCGCCGGGGCATGTTATCAGCCTGCAGGGAAGGAAAGCGACGGCGCAAGCCGCCTTGAGGCCGGCCGGCACGGCAGGGCGGTCATAGGCCCGGCGCGGCGGTGTAAACAGGACTGGAATCAGCATGACCCTCGCGTAAGTTGTCATTCTGGGGGCTGCAGTAAGACCGCGGCCCCCTTGCTTTTGTAAATTCTTGACAAAGAGAAAAGCATTTTGTTAAACTATCATTGTCCGGCTATCCGCTTCGGCCTGCGCTTAAGTGGTTGCTGTTTTGATACACAGGGGCTATCTTCGCGAAACCCATTTTCGCACTGAGCATACAGATAATGGACGTCTGATGATTTGCTGCTTGTCATCGTTCAGCGACAGGGCCGGGGGACTTGTTCCCGCGGCTTTTTGATTGCCCGGACCCGAAATTTGTATTGAGCGTATATCAAAGAAGGAGGAAACCATGCCGACATCTGCTTGGATCCTGATTGCCCTGGCAGCCATGCTTGCCGGTGCGTTTGGGGGATTCGGCTACTGCAAGGACACACTGGAAAAGAAAATCGGGCGCGCCGACAGCTACGCCAAAGAGCTGCTGAACGACGCCACGCGCAAGGCTGAAGAAAAGAAAAAAGAAACCATCCTGGAAGCCAAGGAAGAGGTCCTGCGCCTCAAGGGCGAATTGGACAAGGAAATCAACGACCGCCGCTCCGAGCAAAAACGCGCCGAGAACCGGGTCGCCCAGCGTGAGGAGACCCTGGACAGGAAGCTGGACAACCTGGAAAAACGCGAAGAGCTCCTGAACCTCAAAGCCGAGGACATCACCAGGCGCCTGAAGGAAGCCGAGGCGCTGCGCGACAGGCAGGCGGGCGAGCTGGAGCGCATCGCGGGCCTGACCGCCGAGGAAGCCGCCCGGGCCATCATCGCCCGCGTTGAAAAGGAAGCCTATCACGATGCCGCTGCGCTGGTGCGTGACATTGAGCAAAACGCCAGGGAGGAAGGCAACAAAAAGGCGCGCAACATCATCGCCATGGCCATTCAGAAGTGCGCCTCCGACCATGTGGCGGAAACCACGGTGTCCGTCATTTCCCTGCCCAATGACGACATGAAGGGCCGCATCATCGGCCGCGAGGGCCGCAACATCCGCGCGCTGGAGCAGGCCACGGGCGTGGACCTGATCATTGACGACACCCCTGAGGCGCTGACGATCTCCGCCTTTGACCCCATCCGCCGCGAGACCGCCCGCATCGCCATTGAGCGCCTGCTGCACGACGGGCGCATCCACCCCGCCCGCATCGAGGAAATGGTGGAGAAGGCAAAAAAAGAAATCGACGAGCATATCAAGGAGGCCGGCGAGCAGGCAGTCTTTGAAACCGGGCAGCACGGCATCCATCCCGAGCTGGTCAAGGTGCTGGGCCGCATGAGGTACCGCACCAGCTACGGCCAGAATGTGCTCAAGCATTCCATCGAGGTGTCCCACCTGGCCGGGCTCATGGCCGCCGAGCTGGGCGAGGATGTCCAATTGGCCAAGCGCGCCGGCCTGCTGCACGACCTGGGCAAGGCCGTGGACCGCGAGCAGGAGGGCACCCACACCGCCCTGGGCGGCGAGCTGGCCCGCAAATACAAGGAGCACCCCGAGGTGGTCCACGCCATCCTCTCCCACCACAACGATGTGGACCCGCAGTCCGTCATCGCGGTGCTGGTGCAGGCGGCGGACGCCATTTCAGCCGCGCGCCCGGGCGCGCGGCGCGAGATGCTGGAAAACTACATCAAGCGCCTGGAGAAGCTTGAGGAGATCGCCACCTCCTTCTCCGGCGTGGAGAAGTGCTACGCCATCCAGTCCGGACGCGAGGTGCGCATCATGGTCAAACCCGAGGACGTCAACGACGACGGCGTGCGCATCATTGCCAAGGAAATCGCCAAACGCATCGAGAACGAGATGGAGTTCCCCGGCCAGATCCGCGTGAACGTGATCCGCGAGATGCGCAGCGTCGAGTATGCCAAATAAATAACGCTCCCGCGCCGCCGTGATCTGATCCCGTGCCGCGTGGCAGACAGCAGCTATCAAAAGCAGGAGCCGCTGCATGCGGCTCCTGCCCGTTCACCGGGAGGACAAAATGAATCTCTTCACCAGCAACTATAAAATCCTTTCCTCAGACTGTGACCGCCACGGCATCTGGAAGATGAACCGCATCCTGGTGCTTTTGCAGGAGCTGTCCGGTGAGCATTCCGACCTGCTTGGCCTGAGCTTTGAGGAGACGCTGGCCCTGGGCGCGGTGTGGGTGGTCACCCGCAACGAGTTTGAGGTGCTGCGCTATCCCGCCATCTCGCAGACAGTGGTTGGCAAGACCTTTCCCGGCCGGGCGCGGCGGGGCATCTATCCGCGCTATTACCTCATCGAGGACCTGCAGGGCAGGCCGCTGGTACGCGCCAGCAGCTTCTGGGCGCTGGCGGATGTGACCACCCGGCAGATGACCGACATCCCGGAGGTCCAAAACCGCATGCCGGACACCTCCGACTTGACGCCCTTCTTCCACAACCCGGCCGCAGCGGATGAACTCGCGCAGGGCCTGCGGCGGCAGGCCCTCTGGCAGCCGGTATACACCGATCTGGACCGCAACGGCCATGTCAACAACACGCGCGCCGCGGACTGGGCGCTGTGCTTTTTGAGCGAGGCGGCGGATTTACGGGCGCACCCGGTGCGCCGGGTGCTGGCCTCCTACCACCATGAGATCATGCAGGGGGACATGGTGTCCATGCATTTCGCCTGCGACTGCCCGGACTTCAGCCTGCGCTGCGATGTGGGAGACAACCTGGCCCTGCGCCTGTCCGGCAGTCTGTTTGACCAGGCGCCGGTCCCGGGCGACTGAGCCTCCGGACCCGCAAAATTGTTTCGCCCGCGCTTTCTGACGGGGAGCGCGGGCATCCGTTCGCAGGGCGCTCATCGCCCCGGACGCAGGTCATTTTCGCTTCATCATGCCAGCCCTGTTTACAAACCCCGCAAAGAGGGTATTATACGAATAGCCATTTGGCTGGATTTTGAAAGGTGGAGAAACAAGCATGTCAGTCATTACCATTACCAGCGCGAATTTTGAAAAAGAAGTGCTCAAGTCCGACAAACCCGTCCTGATCGATTTCTGGGCGCCCTGGTGCGGCCCGTGCAGGATGGTCAGCCCCGTGGTGGAGGAGATCGCGGCCGAGCACCCCGAGATCAAGGTGGGCAAGATTAACGTGGACGAACAGCAGGAGCTGGCGCGCAAGTACCGCATCATGAGCATTCCTTCCCTGTATGTGTTTAAAAACGGCGAGGTCGCCAACAAGGTGATCGGCGCAGTGCCCAAGGCCCACATCGTCGCGATGCTGTCCTAAGAAAAGACAGTTCGTCAAAAAGCGGCCGGGGCCGCTTTTTGATTGCACCGCCATTCAAGCCGCAAAATGTTTCACGTGAAACATCGCGCGGCCCAAAACAGGCCCCTGCTTGCAGTCCGCCCCGGGGCATGTTACATTGGGGGCGCTGTCCGCCGGCAAGCGGCACACACAAATCATCCTGTTGGGGTACATGTGCAACCATGAAGCTTGGCTTGACCGATATGTCCCGCGCAGGGCAGCGCCTTGGCTGCCTGCTGCTGACCGTTCTTTTCTTCCTGACGCTGCCGGGAGAAGGCCCGCTTCACGCGCGGGAATTTCCGCCCCTTCCGGAGGCCTTCGACATCCGTGTCAGAACCGTGTACACCTTTGACAGGCACCATGTGTGGATCGACAGGGTCACCACGGGCCAGGCGTCGGTGGATGCCGCGCTGGCAGACGCCATCGCCCTGCTGGAGCAGCAGGCCCGGCCTTTATTGACAAGCAGGAGCAGGCAACTGGAGATCACGGCGTCCTGGCGCGGGTCAGGGACAAGCCTGGCCAGCTTCCTGCTGATCTCGCGGGTGACCGTCAAACGCGAGACCCAGTGGATGGATTTCCGCTGCCTGACCTTTGACCTGGATACCGGAGAGCAGCTGCAGCTGAGCGACCTGTTTGGCCGGGACAGCCCGGCCTATGAAGTGATCGGCCAGGCGGTCCGTCAAAGCCTGAGCCGGATGTATCCGCAGGAGGACAAGCCCGCCCAGGCGCTGGACGCGCTGGGCGCGCCCGGGCAGGCGGCCGGGTTGCCCTTCATGGTGGGCACCTACCAGCTGTCCTTTCCCGTCGCCCTGTGGCAGCTGCTGCCGGAGCGCTACCAGCTCTCGCAGGCTGTGGTGTACTACGACCAGCTCCTGCCCTATGTCCGGGCGGACATGGCGGCCCAGCTGGACAACACCGCCTACAGGGTGCTTGCCCTGACCTTTGATGACGGCCCGGTCGGCGGATACACGCGCGACGCGGTCAAAACCCTGGGACATCACGGGGCGGTCGGCACCTTCTTCGTGATCGGCACCTGTGTCAGGGCCAATCCGGAAGGGGCGCGCCGCGCGGCCGATGCCGGCAACCCGCTGGGCAGCCACTCAATGTATCACAAGTATGGCTACCAAATCAAAGCGGAAATGGTGCCTAAGGACCATGCGTTGTTTGTGCAGACACTGCAGCGCCACACCGGTTTGTCGCCGGACCTGTTCCGCGCGCCGGGGGGCGATTACGAGAAGGGCATCTCTAAAAACCTCATGCAATATTCGCCCAAATATGATATAATATACCTATGAAACAGATAAATTTTTTTGCCGAAGATAATCGCCTTGACAGGCTCAGTAAAATGGGTGACCCA
>Ga0123335_1002798_pt1 | contig 25353 bp, 26 predicted proteins | sample BiotimSIPDNA_2_FD_89707 | JGI IMG/M metagenome (GOLD analysis project Ga0123335, IMG submission 89707) | Anaerobic biogas reactor microbial communites from Washington, USA - Biogas_R2 time_0 SIP DNA | ecosystem: Engineered > Bioreactor > Anaerobic > Unclassified | place: Washington, USA...
GCGTTCTTGTCAAGGTTTGAGGCTGTGTAAAAAGTCCTTTTAACTTTAGAAATTTGTTATTATCATGTTAAAATATTGTTTCTATGAATTCAATATTTGAAGTAAAAAGAGCAAAAATTTGAAGAGTGAACGCGTTTTCACACAGTCTCAAACCTTGACAGGACTTTGTCAAGAAATGTTGACAAAAACACTTTTAACCATAACCAACTAAAAAAAGTAATATGCGCAAAATGGTTAAAGCCCTAACTATAATACTTACTATAATTATTTTAGGTTCTATTTTCATCCTTCAATCAGCCTCTTTAGATGCACATCATAGAACAATTGTTGTGCCAGAAGATTATTCTACAATCCAAGATGCCGTGGATAGCGCAAATGAAGGCGATACCATATATGTTAAACGCGGAGTCTATGAGAGCCTCAAGAACCAGACCTTAATAATTAATAAATCAGTTTCCATTATGGGTGAAAACTCAAAAAATACAATCTTAAAACTTCATCCACTATACTCTGAAATCTATATTTTAGGTCAATCAATAGGCTGGGGCTGGTCTAACGCAGTTGAAGTTTACGCTGACAACTTTCTATTAAGCGGTTTAACAATCATCAGTGATGGCGGCGCAGTTTGGATAAATGGAAACAATGCACAAATTGTAGGTAACACGATAGAATCAGATGTTACTTTTAGTGGAGATAATCAGACTTTTGCGTATAATTTTTTAAAAGGTAGAGTAAGTTGTAGTGGCGATTATTTCAATGCATACTTAAATGATGTTTTAGATGGACAGATTTCAGTCAATTCTGGCTTTTATTCTAGAATCTTTTCCAATAACATCGTGGGAGGTAACTTGGGAATTACTGGCTCTAGCAACAACGGATTTGTGTATAATAACACAATAAATGGGGTTTCTAAAGTAGAAACGGGAATTAGTGTTGCCCACATTGGAGGTACAATCACCAATAATACTATAACTGACTGCGCTAATGGAATCGCAATTTACTGGGGCGGAAACAACACCATATACGGCAATATTATTCTAAATTGCGAAATAGGTTTCTACAAGACAGAAGCTCACGGCGGTAACGTTTTTTATGCAAATAATGTTGAAAACAATTTTTTCGGAGTAAAGATTGCTTACCGAACAGAATCCAGTGAAACCTTGCTTTACCATAACAACTTCATAAACAATAGCTGTCAAGTCAACAATGAAACAACAGAGACTACAGGCGGATCGTATGGAGTACCTCAAAGAACCCGTCCTCTATATCATTCAGGTGTTTTCGATAATGGCTTTGAAGGCAATTACTGGAGCGATTATACAGGCGCGGACTCAAATGGAGACGGTATAGGTGATACACCATATCTAATTGGTTTTAACCGTTCAGACAATTACCCACTAATGAAGCCATATGACATCAATAAGGTACTTGTACAAGAATCATCTCCAATTGTACCCATAGCTGTCTGTGTAGCTTTAATTGTGGCTGTTGGCTTGATAGTTTACCTCAAAAAGCGTCATAAACCTATTTAGTCAAGAAACTTGGACTATGATTTGTCAAGAAATGTTGACAAAAACACTTTTAACTGTAATAAAAAAGGGTATTAGTTTGATGGTTAAATGGAGAAAACACACATTTTGATCAAGACACCATTAGGTGGCATGGTGTGATAAAAAAGTCTGCAGCGGTATCTCTCGTATTTGTTTTAGTCCTTTTAGCTTCGGTTGGAAATTTGGTTTTAGGCGGTTACGTTGTTGAACCTGAATTTAGAGCTGCAACAATAAAGAGCAACGGAAGTGTTGACCCTGAAACAGCGCCTATCTCAAAAGACAATAACGTCTACACTTTACTGGAAGATCTAGCTGGATATGTTGTGATAGAGTGCGATAACGCTGTTTTTGATGGTTCAGGACATAGCGTGTCAGGCGTTTATGGACCAATACCTGACGTTAATTCCTCAGAGACTACTTCTTTAGATATTTCGGGTGTAACAGTAAAAAACACCATCATAGAGGGGGGTGGAATAATTTTTTACGGCCATTTGGCTTCTACAAAGATAGCTATAGTAAATAATACCTTGAATGGTGACACACGTCTTGAGTGCTCTGGTCGCAACAACCTGATCGCTAATAACACAATACAGGGTGGTTTTGGAATTTGTATTGGAGGTAATGGAAACACAGTTTCTTGGAACACCCTTTCTGATTGTAATAAAGGAACTAATCTTATTCCTACTTCAATAGTCATTGCGGGTGGATCATACAATATAGTTTTTGGGAACAATATTACTCGAACTAAAGGATATGCAATTGAATTGCAAAGGCCAGCAAGCAGAAATGTTATTGCCGGAAACAATATTGCCAACAATGATGTGAGCGTTTACACTTTATATGTTGGTTCTCAATGTGGCGCAGAAGGTAACATTATTTATAATAACAATTTCATAGGAAACGGTCAAGACGTCTACAATGACGCAATTATGGGACCACTCTCCTGGAACGGTTGGGATAACGGTGAACAAGGTAACTATTGGAGTCGCTACAGGGGCACTGATTTAAACAAAGACGGCATAGGCGACACTCCACACGTTATTGACGAGGTTAACGTGGATAATTACCCGCTTATGTCTGAAGTAGACATTTCAAAGCTAAACATAGATACGCTAACACTTACCCCTGACCCTGCATCTAAACCGACTCCGATTCCTACTCCAACTCCTACTTCTAAACCAAGTGCAAATCCAACTGAAAATCCAATGGCAACTCCAGAGCCTACTTCAGATTTACCCACACCAGAAGCATCGCTTAAAGATGGAAGTCCTTTTTCACCCTTCACTGTTTTTGTGACATTTTTAGTAATTTTTATAGTGTTAACTGCATGTTTGGTCTTCTTTTTCAAGATACGTAAACCTCAAAATAAGTTGGTGAGTATGAATGAACAAGAAAATTAAAAAAATCTAAAAACGTTATATCACTTTTAAGTGCAAGGAACTATAAACCTGAAATAGCAACAATTATAATAATACATTGTGAAAGCAGGCATAACAATTGAAGCATACACAAAATGCGTTATCGCAGTCATCATCAGTGTTTCTTAATTTAATCCGTTTCATCGCTTGTGAAATGATTGTTGTTTGCCATGTTTTAACTAAATATCAACCAGTATTTGGAGAACCATCTTTTAGGTTGGGCAGTACAATCGGTGGTGTAGCGGTTCTTCTGTTTTTTGTTCTTTCTGGATTACTGATATGCTATTCGTTGATTAACAAACTAAAGAATCCAAAGTATGGGTTCAGAAGCTTTTTTGTTGACCGATTTAGCCGTATATATTCAGGGTTGGTGCCTGCATTACTTTTGAGTGCAGTATTTTCTGTAGTGATTTACCTAACTAATTATTCTTATTATCAATATTTGAGTTCAATGCAGTCTCCGCCTTCACTGTTAAGTTTCGGTATGACCTTATTTATGTTGGAGAGGTTTCCAGTAGACTTCTTCAATTCTATCCTTGCACCACTTGGTTTGACTTTTCCTCTGCCCAGTGTTACACCCTTTGGTTTCAACGGTATCCTATGGACGCTAGTTGTTGAATGGTGGATTTACATGGCTTTCGGATGGTTCACCTTTGGGTTGCTCGCGTTAATTGGGAAAAGAAAAAAAGGAAAGGCTTTTAGAGTTCTTTTTTTCATAGTCGCGGTCATACTTAGTTTAGTGCTAATTGGATTTATGCAGGAATTTAACAGTTTAATAATTGTCTGGTTCGTAAGCGCTTTAATGATGCTGATAATTAGCAACAAGACAGCTCAAACTAAACTGTCAAATCAGGTCGCGTCGAAAGGTTTAGTTTTAGTTTCTTGTCTATCTTTGGTAAGTTCAATTTTCATCGCTTACACAGCGTTTGCTTACACCAGTCAGTACTACGATGTAATTTTAGGGCTGATTTTATCCACATTCGTTTTTGTTAGCATTCTATTCTTAAACATAAACCACTCAGGTAAAGTTGCGAATTGGCTTCAAAATAGGCGTATAGCCAACTGGACTGCTGTCGGAGCAAAATTTTCGTACACACTTTTCTTAACACATTACCCAATAATTATTTTTCTAAGCAGTTTGAACCTGCCCATAAATCAGTTTTTCATGATGTTACCAATACTGTTGATTACTAACTTAACTGCGTTTTTAATTGCTTTTTTGACAGAAAGACGCTACAAAGACCTGTCTAATGCAATAAAAAGAAGACTATCTCTTTATTAACTCTCTGAAAACCCGAGTTCTTTATCTCGAGAATTAAAAAATCTATTCTAAGTACAGAACAATTGATAGTTGAGTAATTAACCTTCAAATTTATTAGTCTAAAAAAATACAGTACATATGGAGATTGTGTATGCCTTATTGTGAAAACTGTGGTTCACAAGTTAACGCTAATGCTAAATTTTGTGGCAACTGTGGTGCAGCAAGAAATCCAGTTGTTCCAGCTAAAGAGAAAGCTGAAACTAAACCATTAGAGAATAGACGTAAACGCCTCAATTATTACTCGCCTCCGACGATAGTACCTCCATCTGCACCTAGGCCTATATTGGGACCCCAACCGGTTTCACCTCAAACTTATCAGCCACAACCAAAACTTCAACAAGCAGCACCTATGCAACCTCAACCCGCCTATCAGCCTCAGCCCATGTATCAACCTCAACCAACAGGTGAAACAACCATAGGAGTACTTCCGTTCAGACGAATGAAATCGTTAGGGAGATATGACACTTTTGTTGGTGTAGTGACTAACCAACGAATGATTATTGCACAAATAACAGGTGAAATGGTTAAGGCATCAATTCAACAAGCTCGTGACAAAGCAAAAGCTGAAGGTAAAGGCTTTTTTGGTCAATGGGCTGATCAACTAAGAGGTTCATTCGGCTACACAGACAGATATCTCACATTGCCACATCAAACAATACTAAATGAAACACCTGGGAACTTTGCTTTATATAATAATACAATTACAGAAATCAAAATCCGCCTTAAAGGTGACGATGAAAGAGCGCAACAGGAATTTGAAGCTGAAATAAAGTCTACGTCAGGAACATACAAGTTCCACATGAATGAAAACAGCCAATTAACTGACCTTCTAAAACGTGTCTATGGGGAACGTGTCAAGATGCCCTTTGGTTACTTCTCAAAATCAGTTAACATAAAACTCTAAACCCCTCTTTATTACAAAAAAGATTGGCTCTTAAAATGAAATAAAGCTTAAATGCTTAACAATAAAATAGTTCCTCATTGAGGCAATGGTACGTGAAAGGAGCACTAGTTTTTCTAATAGTATTTGCAATATTAGTCATCGCGACTTTAGGTAATACTGATATTCCGCCGGGTAAAGCTATTTACAGTGCAGTCTTGCCTGGAACTGAAGCTGCTGCAGGCTACCTAATTAACGGTGTTGATGCTATAACAGTAATAATCGCTGTTTTCAACGGAGTCATATATGGATTCGTAGCATGGCTCATATTCAGCCTTGTCATGTTAGCTTTCAAAAAAGACAAGAAACAACAAACAGTTAATGTATACTACAACAACGAAGCTAATTATCCTCCGCCGCCACCATAAACTCTTAACGGTTAGCTCAATTTTTTTCTCTAAATCACTTAGCTTATGCTATTTATCAAAAATTTTGCGAAAATAAACTGATCGCTGTTATAATCCAGTTTTTTTATTCTTAACTATTGATTGAAAATATTGTTATTCTATTGTAGTAAGATTTTTCTGTTTTTTTAATAACTCTATAACTTCTTTGTCAGTAGTCTGTGAGAAATCAGAATAAAATTGGCCGATGGCTTGGAAGTATTCAGGAGTATATAGGCACACAATATTGTCAGCTTGATGTTTTAGTTCTTTAATAGTTGAGGGTGGCCCAACTGGAATTGCAACAGTCAAAGTTGCAGCACCTCTGTTTCTGACTGAAGCTAAAGCTGCTTTCATGGTGTATCCGGTTGCTATTCCGTCATCTACAACGATAACGTTTTTGTCTTTGATTTCAGGTTCTGAAACACCTTGTCTGTAAAAATTTTGTCTACGCCTGATTTCTTGTTTTTGCCGTTCACTTTCTTGGTAGATATAGTCGTTGCTAACTCCTAAATACATGATAAGGGAATCATCAAGAATCATCGTTCCATCTTCAGTGACAGCGCCTATAGCTAATTCAGGGTTGTCTGGGGTTCCTATCTTGCGAGGAATAATCACATCCAACTTGAAATTTAAAGCTGAGGCTATTTCGTAGCCTACAACTACTCCGCCGCGTGGAATAGCCAAGACCATTCCTTCCTTAAAACTAAAATCAGTTAAGGCAGAGGCTAATTGTTTTCCGGCATCCTTTCGATCCGAAAAATAAACCATACTATACACCTCTTCAAGCTAGAAATAGACTACTTGGATATAATGGTTTATTGTCATACTCCAAAGCATAAAGTAACCAATAACCGATACCAAGAAAAGTTGTTTGTTGAAAAAATTTGCTGATTTTACGATTACGGTTAGGACAGCTTTGGTAATCCTTAAATCTAAATCTTTCTATACCCGTAAATTGAGGATTAATCTATGCCCTACTGCCGCAGATGCGGAGCACAAATAGAAGAGAATGCACGTTTCTGTCATAAATGTGGAACACAAGTTGTTAACTATTTTACTCCAACAGCACCAATTAAGTCTAAGCCTATACATAAAGACCCATTTCTATTAGCTGTAATAGGGTTAGTTGTTATTTTGGTGACAGCGTTAATAGTTACTGTAGTGTTGGTTGTTCCTGTTTCTCCTTGGAACATTTCTGAGTCATTTGAAGATAAAAATCCAAATGTTAAAACATTAAATCTAAACTTTGACACTAATGTTGGCCAAGTTAACGTTGCTACAATGAAGATCGGCGAAAATAACGTACATATTTTAGTTAAAGCAGACGGAGCAAGAGGTATACTTGGAGAAACAGATGTGCCAGTAACTGTTTCGTTTGATAATCAAACAGTTGGTGATGTGTTAACTCTTAACTCAAAGGTGCAGTTGGATAGCAAATTTGGGTCTCAAGCAAAAGTGGTGGTTAGCATCTATCTTGACCCGGACTTAATACTTAACCTAAACGTGTCCTCAACCACTGGCCAGGTTAGTTTCACAGGTGATAAACCAACGGAAATACGCTATCTTAATCTTGAAACTACAACTGGTACAGTTCAAGCACACTTGCATGGCAACTTGACAGTTGCAGGAAACATATCACTTAAAACAACTACTGGCGAAGTACACTATCGAATGAGTGAATTGGATATCTTAGAAAACTGTAATCTGAACCTGCAATCAACTACTGGTTCAGTTTACATGGACTTAACCCAAACCAGATTGACACAAGGCAACATAAAAGTTGACATAGCCACAACAACAGGCTCCATAAACATCGGATTAAAAATTGACGAAGTAGGCGCAATAATTAGATCACAAGTGGGCTCTTTTGGAGACATTTTTGCTGAAACCAAGAATTTCTCAGGAGAAAAAAACATGCTGCAATCTAATAACTACCCAGCAGAAACAAACATTGAAATTGATAATACTGTAAGCGGATTCGGAGACATAAACATACAAGCAAACTACCAATCAGATGCTACAGCAGCCTGATGAATCGTTAGAGATGTAAAACTTTTAAACCAGCTTTTATTAAAATAATAGTATTAATGGAAGGTGAATTTTTTGGGAGAACAAAAAAAGGTAACACACCAAGAACTTGAAGCAAACAACGGAAAAGATGGAAAACCAGCCTACATAGCCTATAAAGGTAAAGTCTATGATGTAACTGAAAGCAGTTTTTGGATGGAAGGCGAACATATGGGCATGCATAATGCCGGCAAAGATTTGACTGAAGACCTTGATATGGCTCCGCATGAAGCTGAAGCTTTCGAAAAAGTGAAATTAGTCGGCGAATTAGTCTAAGAAAGTTTAAACGCATAATAACCCTTCCAAAATTTTTTATTTTTAGATTTCCTCAATTCTAAAAAACACAAAAATTTTTGTGAAACTATGAATTCTTTAATGAAAATGGCACCGCTTTTGGGCATAACCTGTGGTTGATTTTTTGTTAAGGAAAATAAAAATAGAAAAAATTTTATTTTAAATCCCTATTAAATTTTTGTTTAGATTTACCTGCTACAAAATTTATCCAATGTTTTATATAATGAAAGCCCAATAATGAAATTAGATATTTCTATGATAACTAAACAAATTAGCACAATCCAGCGGGTAGAATATCTCTCTTTTCAAGTTAAAGATATAGCGCAAAGGTGAGGTATGTGTTAATTAAAAAAGCCAATGTGTTAGCAATAGAAATTGTTGGGATTGTCTTTATAATAATTTTAGGGAGCTTACTACATTTCACGTTTGAATTATCTGGTAACAATATCGTGGTAGGTTCTTTCTCTGCAGTAAACGAGTCTGTATGGGAGCACCTAAAACTAGCTTTTTGGCCTGCTGCCTTTTGGATGTTGATATCTATGTTTCTGCTTCGAAAATCAGTTAACAACTTTTTTACAGCTAAAACAATAGGCGCATACTTTATGGTCATGTTTATACCAGCAGTTTTTTATTCGTATACCGCTTTCACAGGGGAAAGCAATTTAGTCGTTGACATAGCAAGCTTCATACTCGCAGTAGTTTTAGGTCAAATAGTGAGTATAAAAATTTACAAATATAAACTCAACAAGCTGTATGAAATTGCATCGTTAGTAGCCATTATCATTTTGGCAGTTGTGTTTGTAGTGTTCACGTTTTATCCGCCTAACCTAGAAATTTTTCGAGATTCAATAACTGGACAATACGGCATCAGTTAAAATAAAACATACAACCTTATCTTATGTCATATAACCAGGAGTCTAATCCTGAATATGGATGTGTATTCTTGAAGCCTGAAAAATTACCCAAAATGAATGAAACTGAAATAAATTCCCTTCTTTCTCAACAGTTCCTATGTCGAATCGCATTCTGTAACAAAAACAAACCATACATCGCTGTATTCCAGTATGCCTTGATAGATGAGAAAATGTATTTTCACTTCACAAACTATGGCAGAAAGATCAAGTTCCTAAAAGAGCAGCCCATAGTCTGCGTTGAAATAGAAAAAATTAGCCCTGACTTAAGCGAATACAATTTTGTTTCAATAACAGGACATCTAAATATAGTGACTAACAGTGCAGAAAGAAAAAAAGCAATCGAGAAAATCGTTGAAACCGCAAAAAACCGTGGGCTCTCAGAAGAATTCATGGCTGCACATGGATTTCCTAAAAAAGGCAACTGGAACAACCTATTAACTGAAGAAGAGTTAGTTATAGTTGAATTGGATGAGGTAACCGAAAAATTCGGTCTTAAATCGCCTTAAATGCTTCAATTTTCTTATAAAAATGAATTGCTCCAGACGAAAAAGCGAAAAGACAAAATACACCTATCACACTAAATAATTATAGTGTCTGGGGTGGGCAGATGCGATCTAGCAGAAAATATTATTGTGCAGTTTGTGGTAGAGAAATCGACCGAGAAGAATTTGATGACCATGACGGTCTATGCTGGGAATGCTGGGATAACCAGTTAACACGAGAGTCCGACAGTGTTTTCGAAGAATTAATCTAATTTAGTTTACCATAAACAGGAGCTTTCTGCTACTAGAAGGCAATTTATAGTTTACTTGCTAGAGTAGTGTTTAACTATTTTAGCTAGATTTAATGTTTTTATTAGTTTGGATACCTCGTTGTTGTAGAAATTCTTTGATTTTTAAGTCAATTAGATCTCTAATCTCTCGAAACTTCGCTATTTTTTCGTGGTTTGTTCCCTGAAATTGAGCTGGGTCCTCAAATGGCCAATATAGCCTAGTGGATGCACCTGGAAAAGTGGGACAGTTCTGTTCAGCTTTGGCACATAAAGTTATAATTATACCAAAATGTGTTTTACCCAAAAATTGTTTAAGATCTTTTGAATAATGAGAACTAAGGTCTACACCCAGCTCTTGCATGACGTTAACTGCAAAAGGGTTAATTGGTTTAGGGTCAAATCCGGCACTGTAAACATCAAAATGTTCACTGGCATATTTTTTCAGTAAAGATTCAGCAATCTGACTTCGCGCGGAGTTGCCTGTGCATAAAAAAATAACTTTAGTTTTAACCATTTATATGCCTCTCAAATACATAGGGTTGATTGGAGAATTCAGAATTTAGCTTTATCCAAAATAAAGTATATAGACTATTTTTTTCTTTTAGAAAATATATCAATATTAAACTTTTTTTTGGTGAAAAAAACACATTACAGAATTCAAAAGTGAATATTATACTCTAAAATTTCGGGTGCCCCTAAGGTAAAATTGCTTTTAGGAATTTTTTAATCCTTTTAAATTGTCTTTGATTGACCTCCAGAAAGTGCTCTTTATCTTTTCTGGCTCTTTTAAGTTATCAAGTCTTTCAACCCTGAAGTAAATAGGCGGGTGAGGATCTAACTGTAGCCATTCCATAACACGATATTTTCTATATTCTGGTTCTCTCTTATACAGTGGAAATAGTCTCCTGAATCCAATTTTCCTTAAAGCTTCAGCCATAACTTTAGGTTTACCTATGACTTTTGCAGCGTCTAAATCAGCTCTACCCTCTAGAAATTTTCCGAAGAAATAAACTGCGCTCAGAGCCAGCAATAAATACGCCCAGAATGAAAAGAAGCCAAATGTGAAAAGGTAAGGCCAGAAAACATAGAATCGTAGCAGGAACTCTGCAGAAGAAAGAGTAGACATCACCAGCGGATCCCTTGCTTTTAAGTGGCTGAACTCGTGGGCTATGACGCTTTCTAACTCGTCGTCCTCAAGTTGCGTTAAAATCCCAGTTGTTACTATCACTGTTCCCAATTTCGCGCTTGGACCAGCAGCTGCAGCGTTAGGTATAACTGAGTTAGTAACCACCACTTTAGGTATTGCTAACCTAAATTTTTCTGCAACATTTCTAACTATATTATAAAGGTTAACGCGTCTTATCAAAAAGTTAGCCTGATTACAATTAATGCCGTATTTGAAAAAAACAGAATTGGCGGTCTCGCATGTAAGAGGTTTATCTGAAGCTAGTGTAGCATGAAAAAGCTCTTTTCTGATTTGGGCATGTATTTTTTTCTTATCTTTTCTGAATGCCTCTTTTTCTTCTGGGGATAACCTGTATTGTAAAATCAAAATTTCAGGTTGCTGTTCAGTTATTATCCAGTCTGCACCTCTCGCCAATAGTTTTCCAGAGAACAAAGCAAGCCCAAAAGAGATAAAAACAAAGATTATTGGTGCATACCATCCAAAAAACCAGAATAAAAGAAAAGTCACACCTAACAAGGCAACATATAAGGAAACCATTGAGTCTGAGAAAAGTCTAATTCGCAGCCCATTTTTGCTGTTTTCGTCAACTGTTTTTTCTCCTGGCGCGAAAGCAAAATATAGTGTTGATTTCCTTGCTTCTTCCTCGAAAAGTTGCACAACTAAAAACAGGTCTTCATAGAGGTTATCGAGAAATTTTTTTGAGACACTTGGACCGCTTATGTTCATCTTAACTTTTATTGGGTTCTCTGCAGTAACTTGAACGTCTACATATTCATTATTATTTGGAATAATTACCCTGTATAATAAGGATCTATTTGAAATATCATCCGCTATTCTGACATTTGTGAAAGACCGATAAGATTCATGTTTCAGTAAGTAGTAACGATAAAGATATTCAGGTAAGTAACGTAATGTTTCATCAGTGGTTTCTGTGTCAAGTAAATATTCAACTTCAGTTTTTTCCATCATAGTTAACTTACCCAGTGGCTAAATCAGGTTCATCAGGGCATACATATTCAAGATTACAAAGAGATTCGTGTTTTTAGAGTTTACTACAGAAGCCTTTACAGAAAAAAAGTAACCATTAAACTTGATGGCATTTGACGTAATTAAACACAAATTGACTTTGAAGTTATAGCCAATTTTGTTTTATATTTAAAGTAAATTGATTGAGGTTAGGTATGGATTCTCTAAATATTCAAATACGAAAGTGGACTTAAGATAGGTTAAAGTGGTGTAAAAAGAATGAAAGAAGATTTCATAGAAGAATTTAACAGATTACTCAAAAAGTTCAGAGTACTATCTGTTGAAAGGTTAACGATAGAGAATGACCTGCTTAAGTTCTACGAATCTTTCGCCGTTGACAAAAACTCAAAAATGGATACAGACAAGATCGAGAACATAACATCGTTAAGAAAAAGGTTGAGTATAGTAAATCAAGAATTGAAAAAGACTGATCTGAAGCTTTTGGAATTAGTCAAATCAGACTAAATCCCCCACTTTTTAGATTTTTAGACTAACCATTGCTTATTTGGAACATAATTCTGAATCAAACAAAATTAGCCATCACATAAAGATTTCGTCATTTTCAAACATTAATAGAACTTAGGTTAAAGACTACTTCTTTGGAAAATATGAAACATTTTTCCAGGTAATTATCTTGTGGTTAGTGTATCTTTGAAATTTCAGCTTGTTCACTGTTAATGCCTCGCCATTTAATCTTGTAATTGAGTGCTACTAACACGTTAGCTGAGTCGTCTAAGCCCTCTTTTTCGATGATTCTTGCAGCTTCTGTAAGCGATAAATTTCCTTTTGGAATTAAAGCTTCTTTGATTTTGTTGTCAATCTGGACAAGTTTGGCTTTGCTAACTAAAACATCAGCCATGGCAACATAGTCTGAAGGCAAGTTTTCAGTTAAGAAGGTTCTTGCCGCCTCTTTAGAAACACCTATTCTTGATGCAAATTCGTCGAAATCAACTATGGATTCAGTGAATCTTATAGGTAACTCTTTTAGAGTCTGCAACTCTTTAGATTTAACTTCTTCGAACTTTGTTTCCAAATACCTTAGAATTGGAGCCAAAGGAATTTTATCTCGATAATAAATTAAATCAAATTCAGAGTTATTTTTAAGGCTAGAAAGTTTTTCACAGGCTAAGGTTTGGTTAACTAAAAGGAGCATTTGTGTTTTAATCTGTCTTAGCTTCGCTATTTTTCTTTGCAGATATTCTTCTGTCCAGAAACCTACGATTTCCAAATAGATTTTGATTCCTGCTTTTTCAAGTGTGAAATCAGGAATAATCACCTGTTTACCTGCAGGCAAAGGTTCAGGTTCTCTCTTTAGTACCCACCCCGAATTTAGGGCTTGAAATTGTGAAGCAAAAGCTTCTTCGACTGAACTATCATAGGTTATATGTGTAGAATATTGTTTTTTTAACAATGATGAATGAGTTTGGCTTTCAATTTTAAAGTCGCAAACTTCGTTTGTGAACTTCCAAAGCACCTTTGCTTTAATTATCCATTCAGAATTATCAAGTATCACAGGTAAAATCTTTGCTATGTTTATGCCGTATCTCCGATTTAATTTAAATATACTGGCTGGGCCATCGATTTTAACCCATATCTTGTCTTCCTCGTAGACTTCGTATATTAAGCCGAATTTTTTTATTGTATAAAAGATGTTTTGCCAGTTACCTGAAGTTGTAAAATAGAGTTCTGAAGCCTCAAAAAGCAGTGTCTGTGTTAAACCCAGATTATATGCACTCAGCAGTTCTATAGATGAAGGCGATGAAAACTTTTCAAGAACCAGTTCGCCATCTAAATCTGAATAAAAATTCTCCTCTACTTCTTTGGTTGATAACGACACCGATGAAGCCACGTTAGCAATGATTTTTTGTCTATTATCAAAAGTTGTAGGTAAACCGAGTTGTTCTGTAGCTTGGAATATTTTTCTCCTTAAATCAACTGGGTCAACTTTGCTGTTGCACAAAAAAGAGCTTCTTCTGTCAAGCAGCAAAGATAGGGATCTAACAAAGCGGTACTCATAGCCTTTATCTTCAAGTTCAGTGACTAAACTTTTTAGTTCCTTTTTCTTTTTTCCAAGATGCACTTCATAAGAATTTATGAGAGAATCAGCTAAAGAAAGATTATTGTCTGAAAGTTTAGCGTAACGAGGCATAATTACGCCTTTCCTTTTCCAAACTGATAGTAGGTCGCTTGGAAGCAGTTAAGAGTTCCCTCCGATTTTTCGGTGACGTCTACGGCTCGTAGCTACCTCCATGGTTTCCTTGGAGATTATTTCTATTAGTCTGGCTAATTTTTCGTCTTTCTTTCTAAGAAGTCTACCGAGCCTTTGAACGTATTCTCTGTTGCTGCCTGTTCCGCCCAGAATTACGCCTACAGAAGCATCTGGCACATCTACACCTTCATCTAAAACTTGGGATGTGACAACAACTGGATATGCGCCGGATTCAAAGTTTGAGAGTATTTCTCTGCGTTCTTTTCTTGGAGTATGATGTGTTATTGCTGGAACAAGAAAACGGTGACTAATCCTGTAAACCAAGTCGTTATACAAAGTGAAAATTATTATTTTCTCATTATTATAGAATTCAAGCTGTTTAGCTAACACTGCCAGTTTAGCTTCTGAATTTAAAGCTACTTTCATCGCTTTATTTCTTGCAAGTAATGCTTCACGCGCTTTTGGGTCTCTTCCAGTAGTCATTATAAATTTTTGGAAGTCCGCGGCGCTTCTTAAGCTGATTCTTCGCTCTTGAAGAAATTTTTTAAAAATTTCTATTTGAGAGTTATACGCTTCCTGTTCTGGAGGTGTTAATTCAACTGCTATTTTCTCGTATGTATATGGTGATAAGTGTTCTCCTGCAAGATCTTTGATGTCAACTGAGTATACTAGGTCGCCTATGAGTTGAGGTAGCAATGATTCTCTCTGATCTGTTCTTTCATAGGTTGCAGTTAACCCCATTCTGTACGGTGCAATATACATCTCTGCTATCTGCATGTAACCTGTAGAGGCTAAATGGTGAACTTCATCAAATATTATTAACATGAATTTGTTACCGAGTTTTTCTGCATGTATGCAAGCTGAATCGTAAGTTGCCACAGTGACCATTCGTAGATTTTTTTCTCCTCCACCTACTACACCCGCTTCTACATTCAAGTTTTCCTTGATTCTTCTTCTCCATTGATCAATTAAATCCAAAGTGGGAACTACAATTAGGGTTTGAACCTTCAATTTCTGGATTGCTTTTAATGCAATGAAGGTTTTTCCAGCTGCAGTAGGCAAAACCAAGACTCCCCTATTACCTGCTTTATGCCACTTATCTGCTGCTTCAGCTTGATAATCTCTAAGTTTAATGCTGCCTTGAAACTGTTCAAGAGGAGGAAGTTCTGCAACATCATCTCTAATTTGCTGTTTACTTTGATGTAAATAGTCTAAAACATCCCTGTAATGGTGCGCTTTAATTCTGTAGCATTCTACTCTCGGGTCCCATTTTCCATATGGCGTTCCCACTTGACCTTTCAGCAGGAGTGTACCCTTATCAAAGTGTAGATGAAGCATGATACTCAATCTATTATGTCCAGTTAAACCTGTCATAGGAACAGTCTATACAAAAGTATTTTTCGGCTAATTTTGTTAAATTTGGCTTCTTAGTTTACACTATTAAATTGGGTTGTAGACAATAAGTTTAGTTAGATATTTTGAACTAATTATATAACCGCTTAACAGTTCAGTAAGGTTTAACCTTATTTTGTGTCTTTTGCGCAGGTTTTTTTGAATGTTGGTAGTCTCAACAGGTGAATACTAACTGCAACTGCTACGGCAATCATGATTAACTGCATGGGTAAAACCAGAAAAGGCGGTAAAATTCTACCTAAAAACAAAAGCACTGAAACCAAGATGGTTACCCAAAGAATAGTGATTGCAGTGATTTTTGTTTTCATCGGTATACCTTTGCCCTCCTTATAGTTTCTTATGTAGTCCCCAAACCATCTATTGTTAAGCAACCAATCATATAGTCTCGAAGAGCTTTTACAGAAACAGGCGGCAGCAGCTAAAAGAAAAGGCGTAGTCGGCACAATCGGAAGAACAATGCCTATAGCGCCTAAACCCACACATATTAACCCTGCAGCAATCCATAATGCTCTAGCTAATTGATTTCTCTTTTTTCCCTTTTGTGACGTACTGCAGGTATTGCCTGAATGCATAGCAATTTTCCCCTCTGCTATATCCCAATATCCAAACTTAAAAATTATCGTGCCTAATAGACAAGTTATTCACGATAAGTTAGTTCAATAACACAAGTTTTTTTCTGTATTTAATCAGGTAAAGTTTTTACAAAAAAGAGAAAGGAGTTACAGACAAGAGGGTTAAAGTGCGGCACTGTATGCACTTAAAAACAGCACTATTATACCTAAAGCTATGTTGACAATAAGTAATATCGCTCCGAGTTTTTCTGATTTAATAGGCTCTAATTTTTTGAAGCGCACAACTGTCACTGTCCGGAAAACCGCAACTACAGTCATCAATATTACTAAAGTATGCTTTGCCGCCAAAACCATCGAGTAAAGATTAGAAGTGTTAAGGAACCCTCCGAAGGATTCGGCGCGGTTTGCAAGAAGAACACCTGTTAACCACAGTCCAATTATGCTAACCAGGACTACTGTGTTAAGTCTTTTCTGCAAGCTGTCTAAAATGCCCTTAACCTGTATGCCTAACTGTTTATGTTTTCTGATAGAGGGTAAAACTGCGACACCAAGAGTGATTAAGCCTCCGATCCAAACAGCTGTGAATAAATCATGTAAGAACCTTACCAAAACAAAACCAATTTGTACGTCCATTATTTTTTCTCTCCCTTTTCTTATTTAAGTGCTATCGACTTTGCGTAACCGAATTGTGTGCATCTAAATTTATGCGGGAAACAAGATTTGTTACAAATTTAATGCTAGAATTTTGTTTCTGCACCATAATTATATACCTCTGATAGTAACTATACAAAGTAAAGTATTTAAGATTTAAAGTTTACCTTACAACACTAACTACCCCTAAAGGAAGTATAACTCACGGAAAAAGAAAACGAAACAGCACAATGCCCACTAGAAGCTGTAATAGATATCCTAGGCAGGAAATGGGCACTACTAATAATAAATGCAATCGGCAACAGCAGTGAAGCTAGATTCAGCGAACTGGAAGAACAACTAAAAATAGTCAGCCCAAAAACACTCTCCGACACATTAAAACAGCTCCAAAGAGAAGGCTTAGTAAATCGTAAATACCATTCAGAAATACCTCCAAGAGTAGAATATTCATTGACCCAAGATGGAAAAGGCTTATGGGAAGCAATTATCCCAATTCTTAAATGGACCACTGCAAGAGGCTCTATAAATGGGCGAACATGTTCACCTACTAAATGCAAACTAAAAAGATACAAAAAACTAAAAAATTCTGATTAGAAAAAAAACATTTAACAAAGAATTATTCACTCATAGACATACTTTTTTAATCAGTTTTACTATTAAGTTGGAAGTGATTAAAAATTGAAGCTAGGGCTTGTAATTTATTCAGATGATTCTGAAACAGTCTGGAACGCTTTCAGATTAGGAAGCTTCGCTTTAAGCCAAAAAGACGAAGTCAACGTGTTTTTGTTGGGGAGAGGAGTAGAAGCTGAATCAATAGATACAGAAAAATTTAAAGCCACAGAACAAATGAAAGCCTTTGTCAATGGTGGCGGTAAAATTTTTGCTTGCGGTTCATGTTTAAAAATACGTCACTCAGATGGTTCAGAGACCTGTCCTCTGTCTACAATGAACGATTTATATAGTATAATTAAAGACAATGACAAAATTTTAACTTTTTAAATATGTCACAAAACAATTAGTCTCAGTAAAAAGTGGTTAATGCATGGGCAATAAGGGTGAACTTTCAAGGGTTGAATCACTTAAAGAAAGAGCTTTACAGATTCTTAACTTGAGATACCTAGTAAAATCTGATGTTAAATATTCATATAAAAAAAGAATAGTTGATTACCACCCGGATAAACATGCAGAAACCAAACAAAACCCTGAAAAACTAAAAGAATATGAAGACAAAATCAAAATTCTCAATCAGGCATACGAACTTTTAACAGACATTTTAAATGGAAAACAAGTGGACCCGCAAAAGTTTTGCATGTTAGAAGACTCTACGATAGTTCAGTCAATTTTACCTGAAGGCGTTAAACCCGCACCTTTAGGTAAAACGGAACAGGAACTTTGGATAGAAAAATGGGGCAGTTTTTTCTAATTCAGTGTGCTTTTTTACCCATCTTTAATCAAAGATACAAAATCAAAAAAAAGTTATACGCGATGAATATTTGCATCTGAAGTCAATAACTTTGGTTCTATTTTTCCAAAATAAACTCTTATTGAGAAAAACTTAACAACCGCTAGAACCATACCTAAAGGCAGTGGAATTATGAAATCGCTTGATACACCTTTACTAAAAGATGGAGTTTTTTATGTTGGAGTCAAAGACTGGAATAGACGATTATTTGACGCTTTAATTCCTCTTCCTCAAGGCACAACTTATAATGCTTATCTAATAAAAGGAACAGAAAAAACAGCGTTAATAGATACTGTAAATCCTGGATTTGAAGCAGAACTTGAAAGCAAAATCAATAATGTCTCATCAGTAAACCAAATTGACTATATAATAATGAATCATGCAGAGCCTGATCATGCAGGCGCCATACCCTACCTGTTGACCAAAAACGATAAGGCAAAACTTGTCTGCACAAAGATAGGTGCAAAAACAGCGCAGACATATTTCAAAGTTCCTGAAGAAAGAATACTGATAGTTAAAGATAACGATACATTAGAGTTGGGAAATAAAACCCTAAAATTTATAGAAGCACCTATGCTTCATTGGCCAGAAACCATCTTTACGTATCTTGTTCAGGAAAAAATTTTGTTCACATGTGACTTTTTTGGGTTACATACTGCTTATGGCTTATATGATGAAGAAGTAGCTGAACTTTCAATTTTTGCACAAAGATACTTTGGGGAAATAATGATGCCTTTCAGAGGCTATGGCTTACGTGCAATTGATAAAATCGAAAATATCGAAATAGAGATGATTGCTCCAAGTCATGGACCAATTCATAAGAACCCAACCAAAATATTGGATTTCTATTCAAAATGGACTCGAGGAGAAACAAAGCAAAAAGTAATTGTTGTCTATGTGTCCATGTGGAAATCCACAGAAAACATGGTTAACCAAATTGTTGAGGTGCTACTTCAGAAAGGAATCCAGGTGAGTTTGCATAACTTAGTTAACGCTGACTTGGGTGACATAGCAAAAGATCTAGTTGATTCAAGTGCAATAGTGTTTGGGACCCCGACGGTTCTTTTTAAAATGCATCCTTTAGCAACTTATGCCGCGCATTTGGTTAAGGTGCTAAAACCTCCTATGAAGTACGGTGTTGTATTGACGAGTTATGGTTGGAGTAAAGGTGCTTTGGCTCATGCAAATGAAGTCTTGGGTCCGACCGGATTAGAAGTGGTTGGTGCTATGGAAGTACTTGGTCCACCTACAGAAAGTGATTTAGAAAAAGTAAGAGTTATTGGGGAAGAATTAGCAGACAAAGTTAAACAAAATTATGCTGCTAAATAGGTGATTATTATGGTGTTACCTGTTGATTTGCTTGTTATTGAGCATAAGCTGATTCTTCAAGCGGTTGAACAAATACAGAGGGAAATCGAACAAATACAAACCAACGGCAAAGTAAACCCTGACTTTATTGTTAGAGCAGTTGATTTTTTCAGAAGCTATGCTGACCGATTTCATCATGGCAAAGAAGAAGGAATACTATTCAAAGAACTGTCACAAAAGCAAATGAATGCTTCTGACAAAAAAGTTATGCTGGACCTCACGCTGGAGCATGCTTCAGCAAGAAGAACAGTTACAGAACTGGAAAAAGCTAATGAAAACTATGTTTCCGGACAAAAACAAACATTAAACAACATCCTGCATTTATTAGCAGATATCGTAAAGCTTTACCGAACTCATATTGAAAAAGAGGACAACCACTTCTTTTATCCCTGTATGAAATATTTTTCTGCACAAGAAACCAAAGAAATGCAAACAAAATTCTTAAATTTTAACCAGAATTTTACAGATGAAACATACAAGAAAGTAGTAGAAAACCTTAAAGCTTAATTTTATACTCTTTTCTTTTTTAGTATTCACCTTTTATTTGTCTGAATTTACCAGCTGTCTCTTTTACTTGCAGACTCTTCCCTATTTTCTTGCTCTATTTTTTGGTAGATGCTTTTAGTCTCTGAAGAATCAACCACTAAAGCATCACCTGGAAAGGTTTTCACTGTGGGAACTTTAACTAATCTATCCCGCCGTCTCTTAGGCACATATTCTAGTGTAATCTGTTTTGTTACAAAATTGAGTTTTTCACTATTATCCCATAACTCATACATTTCAACCCTAAACAGGTAGCTGCCTGCTTCAACACCTGACATATCAACTATTTGTTTATACATCAAATTGTCACTGAACAATGTACTTTGAGAAATAAGTAATGGAGTAGACGAAAGCTTCTGGTTTTCAAAAAATAGATCCAAAAAAACTTTGGAAAAAGACTCCTTCGAAGGGCTCAGTGTAAACTCAACTTTTAATTCCAACTCATCTTCCTTAATCAAGTTTGAGATGTGAGTAATCAATATCGTCTTCTCTGGTTTAGAACCATCAATCTTTTGAATATTAAACTGAAAAGAGACATCATCCAACTTATACTGTTTATTTTTATTGACAGTTACCTTCATTTTTTCTCTTTCAGTTTGGTTTCTACTTAATTTAGGCATACTAAATCAAATCGCTGAATAAACAACACATGTAGCTACAGCTATTTAGGATATGGTATATTTCAAGTCTAATTTATCTGAATTTGAACAAAAATTATTGAATAAGCTCAATTTTTTATTAGCGTTGTTTTATCATTGGTTGTTGTGGGATGTAGTTTTCAGCACCACGATTGCTGAATTTTCCTAAGTACCCAAACGGGTAAGCAAGCAATAAAACTTCAATTACGCCTATTGCCAATGAAAATGTTAAGCCCAGAGTTATTTCTAGGAGCAGATTCATTGTAGAGAATATTATAAGCAGGAAGAAACCGTTTAACCAGAAGCCAATCTGCCATCCTTCACAGTCGTATAAACGGTGAATAACGATTATGTTTATTACGCCCAAGATTATGGGTTGAATAAGAAACATAGTCACCAGATACAAGGCTAACCCTATTGGAGGCATATAAAGCAGAAATGTGTTTTGGGTGGTGTCCAGTAGCAACTGTACTGTAACTAGAATAGTCATTATTATTAGACCGTGGATGAAGACTTGTTTAGACACCTTAAGCATTCTGGGCAATCCATTCACCTATTGTTTGTTCTGTTGATCTTCCACGAATTCCGTAGCTGTTGTCCACACTATTCCAGTAGACTAGCCAGCAACCGTTTATTCCCATGTTTTTAAAGAGGTTTAACCCTTTGATTATGTATTCACTTTGTGTTTCATCATTACTTGTTGACATTCCGAATTCTGAAATAACCACGTCTTTACCTGTTATTTTTTGAAGTAACTGTATCAAGTTCGGAGAAATAGTCAGAAACGAATCCATGAAAACGTCAAACCCGACAAAATCCAGTTTTTCACTAAACAAAATGGGCAGGTTTGTTCGAACAATGAAAGCTGGCGAAAAATTCGTGTAGAGCTGAGCATTTAAGCCATGTTGCTCTACTGTTGAGTAGATTTCTTCAAATCTTGAACCTGCCTCGTCATCAGTAAATAATGCACCCATATCCCATGACGAAGCTACGTCGGGTTCGTTAAGGATCTGAATGTAAGCTAAGTCGCTACCCCATCTGTTAAGGTGATAATTTATGTCTGCGGGGCGATCATGATTGTTTATAATTAATGCAACTTTTATGCCAATAACTTTAGCGGCATTAAAGAAGATGTCTGTGAGAGTATTTAGGTGATTGTTTGCGTCAACTGAGTCGCAGACAAGATTGACGCGAATCACTTTAAACCCTAACTCTTTAATGCGGGCTACTTCACTGTATATTTGGTCTACACTGTCACGCTCGTAAACATAGCTTACACCCACTTCAAAGGATTCGTCTGAACTTACTGTTGAAGATGAATAATACACGTAAGGATAAAAGACTTGGACAAAAACCAAACCTGTACTAATAATAATTATTGTTAATGTCCATAGCAATTTGTTTTTAGTAATCACCGAAAGATTTTGCTTTCTAAATAAATTCTTCGGGCCCCTCTTTCTGTATTCGGATATTTTTTGTCTTTTAAGATAAACCATAAAAGCAACAGCAGCTGCAACCGCTAAAGCTACAGCCAAGATGACTATTCCAGTTGGGAAGCAAGCTTCTATTGAGAATAGGATAGTATCCGAAGATACAACTAACCCATTTGAATCCTTGACAGACACCACTAAGGTGTGGGCTCCAACAGTTAATCCAGTTAAAGTTGTGTTTCCTGCAATCTGCTTTTCCTGCTGATCGTCAAGAGTATAGGTGAATAAGTATCCTTGATTATCCACTGAAAAAGTCAATGGGATATCACATGTATCATAGGTTTTGCTTTCTGGACAGTAAACTGTGACTGCTGGTTTAACAGAACCTGCTTCAGGACATAACTTAATCAAAACAGTACTGCTAGAAGTTGATCCTGAGAAAACGTGGCCGCCGTCTCTGGTTGAGATAAGACAAGACATAGGTGAATTAAATCTTGAAATAATAGGTGAAACATCAAATGGGATCTTCCATACTTCGCTGCCAGAAGAATCCGTCCTCATCAATGAGGCACTGTTAGGTTTAACTATAAAGTAGCCTTCATCTGTAGTCTGCAATATTGAACTGAAGCTATCATCAGAGTATTGACTATACGGTAGACTCCATTGTTCATGACCTTGATAGTTAATTTTAATTAGCCACGGAATCATGCCGCTGTTTGTCTGCCATTCTCCTGTTCCAGCAAGAATAAACCCGGCATCTTTAGTTTGAGTTAAAGAATAAGTAAAATGTGTATCTAAGGGATCACCGTAGGCGTAGTTTTGACTCCATTGTTGGTTACCGTTTGAATCAAATTTGGCTAACCAGAAATTGTTTTTCCAGTTACCAGCTAACGCGAAACCATTATCGATAGTGTTAACCACAGAGGAAACATGAAAGCCGCCTGTGAAGTTTTTATCCCACATAATATTGCCTTCGTCATCAACTTTTTTTAGCCATGCATAAGCTTCTCTCCACTCGTTTACACTGTTGCCAACTACAAGATATTTTTCGTCTTCAGATATGATTCCCTGTATAATTCCCTCATCTCTTATTCTTGAAGGAACAAGTATAGTGTTTCCTTGATTGTCAGTAACTTGCAGTGAACTAGAAATAGTGTTTATTTTTAATGTGAAACTATGAAGGATATTACCTTCTGTATCTATTTTGACTATGTCTCCGTTTTCACAGAATAATACATAGTCGGAGCCACTATTCTGGTCCACCGACACGATGTTACCGAAAGATTTCTGCCACTGTAGGTTCCCAAACGAATCCGTTTTAATTAAAGAGGTTTGAGAAGACAAAGAGTACCCAACTAACAAGTAGCCTCCATCTACAGTTTGAACAACCGAGTTAGCTTGAAAGCCCTGAAAAACCTTTTTCCATTCAAACGAAACAGGCTCAGATGCAGCACTAAAAGACGACGACAAAACAGACAAGACCAAAAGCAATACTAAAAATGGATAAATTTTCTTTGAAGATCTGAAATAGATAGAGGTATAACGCTTTAAACTTTGCATTTTCACTATAAACAAGTTTTACCGCCGGAATCAGTACTTATCTTTTTCCCCAAATGCAACCCAACATATGTTAACAGCCAGATTTGCTAAACACCTTAAAAGTAAACTGTTACAATACAAGTGGATGCCTTAACAGTATGTTTCTAAAGTTATCCAAAAAATTTTTAAAAAAGGCCTAAAAAACCATTATTTAAAACAAAACTGAAGTAATCTGTATAATTAAAAATTAAAGTGAGAACAAAAGACAATAAATGTGATTAAGCTCAATAGAATATGACGAAAAATGAAAATTCGGTCCTCCATGATTCTCGGTTTAGTCTGTATTATTCTGGCAGCCAGCTTACTATTTTCATTTGTAATAATTAATCAGAAGAACCGAACAATAATAACTCAGGAAGACAAGATAAATGATTTAGAGAATAAACTTGATTCTTTACGCACCCTTGTTTTTCATGTCAGCGAAAAAGGCGAAGATTACCCATACGCACGGCTTCCAAACGCCTCAGATATCTACAGGCAAATCTTAACTCTAAACAATGACACTTACAAAATTCTGCTGATGCCCGAATACAAAGGTTACAGCAGCTGGACAGAAACACTCCACTGGCTAACAGATAATTTTGGCGGACCACAAGGCATACCTCTAATGTTACCAATCTTTGGCGGAGGAGAAAACAGTACATCAACAACACCTAAGTTAACGGTAGAGCAGATAGTTGATGCTTTAGAAGTATCTAATGTGAAGTGGTTACGTATAGCGGAAGTATGCAGTTGGTATATAGAGCATAATCAGTCTTTTCCATATGAATACGTCAGGCAGATTTTTGAATTCTGCAAAACAAACAACCTCGGAGTCCTGTGGACTGAGTGGAAAAACGATTACCCAAACAAAAACCATGAAACGTTTACAGCTATACAAGCCGCGATTCAAGACTACGAAGACGTAGTTACAGTCTCGTTCTCTACAAACTCAAACGAGTTGGAGCCGGCAGATGGATTCCTTAAACTGAAAGATCTGTTTCAGAAATGGGGCGCCAGCATACAGCCCTGGTACTGGAACACAACAAAAAACTCAGACCTAATGAACATGCCGCCCTCACTACTACTAGAGCACACCATAACAGCAAAAGGCATAGGCGCTGAACTTATTCAATTCGAACCCCACTGGTACTTCTTTACTGAAGAAGGGCAGGCAAACAGCAACCTAAAACTCCTACTAAAAACACTCACATAAACAAAACTTGGGCGGGTACATCTTTAGTTTTTCTTCGCAAAGTCTCTTATAATTCCCTTTTCTTGGGATTATCCTATGAATCTAAGGCTGGTGGGGCCGCTGGGATTTGGAAGCGGACCCAGTGGTGATGTATCGCCACAACTCTTAGTTTCTTCGCGTCTTCCTCTTTTTTTTAATATTACCTGGATTTTGGGGGGCTAAATTTTTTGGTTAAGCCGCCGCAGCCTAAACCCCGCACCCTAGACTCTTACAGTAAGAGTAGTAACAGTAACAATATCCGAAAACAAATCTTCACTTTACTTGACGGCGAAGGCCACGCAAACCCCTTGCTTACACCTAAACAGATCTGCAAACTACTCGGATTAAGCTACAGGCAATACCACAATTATGTGAGCAAGA
>Ga0123335_1002799_pt1 | contig 25349 bp, 23 predicted proteins | sample BiotimSIPDNA_2_FD_89707 | JGI IMG/M metagenome (GOLD analysis project Ga0123335, IMG submission 89707) | Anaerobic biogas reactor microbial communites from Washington, USA - Biogas_R2 time_0 SIP DNA | ecosystem: Engineered > Bioreactor > Anaerobic > Unclassified | place: Washington, USA...
TTAAGCGTAATAATCCCTTTCTTAGCTGAACAAGATCCCCATCGCGTTTCCATATCCCGTATTCGCAAAACAGGCATTTCTATGCCGTACTTTCTGAACATCGGATACAAATCATGCATGATTTCACCAAACACAGCCTTGCATTGTTCATCAAGAAATCGCTCAATCATGTGTCGTTTCTTTTCCGTATCTTCCATATCTTTTACCGCAAGATAAATATAAATGCCATCCGAAACAACGCTTTCTCTTTTTGCTTGCGATACTTGCAGTCGTACTCCTCTTCCCAAAATATAAAAGGTTTCTCCACTTACATAGCACTTAGGATGTGGGCTATACCGGGACAATTCATTGAATTTGTCAATTGCCCCAAGAATGTATGATGCTTTGCTGAGAACGAAAACGTCAATTTCTTTAGCTGGGATGCTTGTATTCGCAGACACAAAAACATGGCCGTCTTTTCGGATTCTTAGATTAAGATTCTTTACAGCCTTTCGTTCCAGACAATAGGTGATTTCTCGCCCTTCCGAAACAACCGTCCTTGTCACATTACCATCCACAGTCTTAGAACCTCCGTAAAGCAACCGTTTTCACATTGTCAATAATCTTATCAATGAAATCAAAGGAAAGTTTTAGTCCCTTTTCTTTTTCATAATGAAAGAAAAGGTCGTCAATGTCTTGAGAAATCCGGTCATGGATAGTGGTATTATTTGTCCAATCTACTTGACTGTGCAAAGCTATAATTCTCGTGATTTCTTCGGCCACCTCTGCTACAAAGTCCGGGGTAATTATATCGTTTTCCACTTCGTCAAAAATGGCATTTAACACACCGTAGAAAGCCTGTGCGTGTACATTGCTCTTGATTCTCGCCGGATAGCTTACCGTGCTTCTTCCTGCACGATAATCTTCCATAATCGTTCGAATTTTTTCTAGATATTCAGCATCAGAGATTACTTTTTCTTTGTAGAGTTCCAGCGCATCCTTGATTCGTTTTGAAAAACTATCATAATACGCAGGATTTTCATCATGTTTTTCGCTGATACTTTTCGTCAGCCGACTTGTAATAGCATCTGCTTTTGCTTTCAGCGACCCTAATTCCCCAAGCTCTTTTTCGAAATCGTCCTTATTTAGAATATCTATCGGATTGGTGATTTGTTTCAAGCCCGCCACAGATAAATGTGTATCAAGCAGGTTTTGCATCAGTGGTTCATATTCGCTGTTATCAATCGCATCACAGTATCTTATCTTCACACTGCGGCGAACCTTTGAAAAGTAGATAAAAGTATCCTGATACTTTTGCCTTTCTTCTTTTGGAATAGCATGGTAAGTTTTTTCAGCGTTTAGTACAATATTTAATGTGCGTCCAAAGGCACAAAGCAAATTATAAAAGTTCTCCCGTAGCTTGCTATCAGCGAGAAAAACTTCTACCGCCTCAGAATCACGTATATTGGAAACCGGGTCAAACAGTTCCACAAGCTGAGTATATGCGCTTCTGAGTGCACCCACTGCGGTCATCACATCCACAACAACACCTTGCAGATCTCCGCCGTCAAAATTCTCCAAACCAGCCCCGCTGTACATGTCCACAGCGGTATCCAATTGCTCAATCAAACCGCGATAATCCACAATTAATCCATAATCTTTGCCCTCAAACAGACGGTTTGTTCGCGCGATAGCCTGTAGCAATCCGTGCTCTTTCAATTCTTTGTCGATATAAAGCACCTGACAGATCGGAGCGTCAAAGCCGGTCAGAAGTTTGCTACACACAATCAGTATATCGATTTCACCGTCAACAAACTTGTTTTTTAAAGTCTCTTCATAACTGTCAGCATCACCATACCTTCTTATCATCCTATTCCAGAATGAAATAACCAGGTCATCGGTCCCTTCATCCGCATCATCAACACTCTCCCGCATATCGGGGGGAGAAATCACAACCGCGCAAGTCAAATCCCCAAACTGTTCAAAGCAATTTAGGTAGCGGATCGCATCCCGCTTATAGTTTGTTGCAAGCATTGCTTTAAAACCAGTATCCTTAAACCCGGTGGTAAAATGTTCGCTAATGTCCAAAGCGATGCGCTTTATACGGGCATCGGTCGATGTCAGACGGCGAATGCTACTCCATTTCTTACGAAGATCTTCTTTTTGTGCGTCAGTCAGTCGCTTGGTTGTCTGCTTAAACCACAGGTCAATATTCTCCTCATCCACCTTCTGTTCAACAAAGCGCCCCTCGTAAATCAGCGGAACAATAGCACCGTCTTCTACACCGTCTTGAATTGTATATTTATGTATCAGCCTGCCGAATTTGGCCATGGTGTTTTTTTCGCGCTTCATTAGAGGAGTTCCAGTAAAACCAATATAGCAGGCGTTTGGAAATACACTTCGCATCTTGGTCGCCATCAGGCCATAGTTAGAACGATGACTTTCATCCACCAACACAAATACATCCTGAGAGGTGTTCTTGGTCTCTTGCTGCTCTGCAGCGTTAAATTTGTTAATAATGCTGGTGATAATGTCCGCCTTGGAGCCATTTACCAATTCCACAAGATGGCGTCCGCTGGTTGCTCTCGCAGGGTTCAGCCGGGTATGTGAGAAAGTTGTAGCGATTTGTCTGTCTAGTTCCTTACGATCAGTCACAATCACAACCCGAGGATGGCAATCTGACAGTTCCAATAGAATATATTTAGCCAGCATCACCATAGTCAAACTTTTACCGCTTCCCTGTGTATGCCAGATCACGCCGCTTTGACGGTTGCCTCTTTCGTCCTTTTGAGCAATCGTTTTAATGATCTCTTTCACGGCAAAATACTGCTGATAACGGCTGATTTTTTTGACATTGGCATCAAACAGAACAAAATACCGAATCAACTCAAAAACACGTTCCTGACTTAATAAAGAAATAATGTGCCTATCTTGCTCGGTAGCCATCCGATCAGTAATCAGTGTATCCTGTATGTTTTGCAGCCACTCGCCATCCAGTTCCTTCCATACGCTCCAAAACTTCTTTGGCGTCCCCGCAGTTGCGTATTTTACGGAATTCTTATTGGTAGCTAAAACAATCTGCGCATATTTGAAAAGCTGAGGAATATACTCATTTTGCTGGTTTCGGATCATTTGTTCAATGGCCAATTCCACAGAAATCTGAGGCACCTTACACTCAATTATCGCAAAAGGAATCCCATTGATAAAAAGCACAATATCTGGCCGGGCGTTATGTTGTTTATCCAGGCTGTCTACAATAAATTCTTCAGTCACATGAAACACATTGTTTTCCGGGTGATCCCAGTCAATATATTTCAAATTAAAGCTCAGCATCTTGCCTTCGCCCACAATTTCCGGATAGCTTTTGCCCAGCAACAGCGCATCATAAATCTTCTCGCTGGTACGCACAAGACCATCAGTCAGGGGCTCGTCTAAATCCTCCATGGCACGCTCAATATTGGCAGAGGAGAATTCGTTTTCTACTCCTGCATAGGTATAACGATTGAGCTTACGAAGTTGCCCGCGCAGAATATCTCTGAGCAATACATAGTAGCTGCTACCTCGTTGCATAGCACAGTCCTCCGGTGATATGTAAGTGTAGCCCATTGCTCGCAGTAAATTCAGTGCTGGTTGCTGGCTGACATATCTCTCTAAATAGGCAGACTTGTCCACGGTATACCTCCTTGCAATGTCATAAAATGATAAACGGTGGGTAGCAGCATCCCGCCTCACATATCCTTTCACTGTAAAAAATCAACTGCATTGTTATAAACATATACAACCACGTTCCCGCTCAAATCAAATAGATGCCAATTATGAGGATGCACAATTGCGTCTCTGCGTTTATCGTAAATCATACTCATTTATTATCCCCACATATTCCCCATCTGTGGACGCTATATCGTTATTCCGACTGCACTCATTGAACCTTGGTGAATCACGATACTAGTATCTCCTATACGCTAAATGAACTAGACAAGCCAAGCTCAATAACAATCTTGTTAATGTAGCTTTTCATTACAGACTGTAACTTATTGTAATCCTTCATTCTTAACTGAAACCAGCTTTCCGGCGAAATTATTTCGGACGTAAGATCGTACTTGAGTTGTGTGATTAGTAGCGCATATGCTGCAAGGATAACGAACCGATCTGTTGCTTCAGGTTCATTGGATAATGTATAGGACAGTTGTTGCATCTTAATAGCAATCTTCACAGCATCCTTACTGCCATATGCAAGAACTTTCGATAAAATAGCACCATACACTTTTATAATCGTATCCGGATTATTTGTGTCATCCTTTAGCATGACGTCCATTAACTGACAAATATCATAAGGCAAACTCTGTGTTTCTTGTGCTGCAAGAGCAAGCTTATTCTTACGAATCTCATCCTTGAGATTCTTCTGTGTCATAAAATATGTGATAACAAACCCAAGTACAGTAATAAAAACAGTAATAATTGAATCAAAATGATTGACTATAAAGTTTTTCATGTAGTTACCCTCGCAATACCTGTCAGCAAAAGCTGCATCAGGGCTTTTTTCTTTGTTCTTTCTTCATCCCGCATTCGCTGATAAAGGGTGATAAGGTGGTCTAGCTGATTGAAGTAGGTGCCAATTGCAGCTTGTTCATCATAAGAAGGCGGTATAGCAAACTCTGTTTTTGAAACAAGTTTCCAGTCTGCTCTTGGCATTTTTGTTCCCGTTGATTGATTGGCAATTTTTTCAAATTCTCGACTTTGTATCAACCTATACAAAAATCTGCTATCTACTTTTTGTGGCTGCAAAACCCAGAAATCTCCTACTGCAAGCCCGTTAAATGAAGGTAACAGCCAATTTTGAAGATAAGGGCGAAGCTTTCCATAAAGGACATCTCCCTTACGAAACATAATGCCCGATTTTTCGCTTTTTTTAGCATAAATATCTTTATTTAAACATCCAGCACCTGAAACAATATCTTCGTATTCAACTCGTGGCAAATCATTTTCACAACTTATTGTCGAAGTACGACTAACTATATCTTCAAACTTACGCTGTTCCCAAGTGTCGGTAAAACCAGAAAAGCGGATTTCCGGCGTTGACGCTCCATTTTGGGGGAACATTTTTCTTAAGCAGTTCTTTTTTAACAGATGCAACTGTCCAATTTTTTCGTTGTATAGTTCGATCACTTTGTCTTGTGTCTTAAGTATTTCAGCAATTTTTTGCTGCTCAGAAATGGGCGGAATGTAACAAGGCAATCTCAAAAAGTCTTTTCGATTAAGGACACGATTGCGTCCCGCGCCGCCCGGCGAAATATTTTCGAGCATTTCCTTAAAATAATGCTGGCTGAAGACAGCCTCAAAATATGCAGGGACATTGCCGTTGTCAAAAACATAGGTGGGGAATCTATGTGACACAAGTAATCCATCATCTTTTTTTCCTGCAATTGCAATTGCATGTTCCCATGCAAACGTAATATTTATGACAACATCATTTTCTTTAACTTCATATAGTTCTTCCATGTTAATACTAGAGGGATCATCGATATAAACATGAAAAGTTCCTTTCGCCCAGCTCTTGATCCCTAGACGCCAATATGGTTCGGTTGGTTTTGAGATGGGGCGCTGTTCGTTGTGCAGTACATCAGACATTTTCCCGACACGCCAACTCTGAGGTGCTATTCCAATTAGTTTTCTCCGAACATATCCCTTAGGCACATTGCCTTTTCGAACTTGTTCAATTCGCTGTTTGATTTCCGATGTCATTTATGCCTCCATTTTAGTACTACTTTTACAAGACCTGAATATTCAATGCTATTCCTTGATTGAAGCACCGAAGAATCAGCGCGTTTAGGCAGTGCATTGCAATGTTTGATTTGTTTTTTAACAAATCATGGTTTGTTGGCCTGATAGCTATGATGTATCTAATATGCTTATTTTTCATGCAGTCCAAAAAATCTTGTTCGGTCTTAAATACAGTTGTAATATTTTTCCCAACATCATTTTCGGCAGCTTTTTGATATAAATTCTGCATATAGACTCCATTATTATTATGCTTTAAGTCTAAAATTTTTGTTATTGACAACTCTACTTGTCTATCAAGAATCCGCATTTCCCCATCGAATCCATCTTTTACATGCACAATGGTTACCGTATCATCATCGCATTTTAATAGGTCGCAGAATTCAATATACTCTGGTTTGATTCTGTGAAGGTGTATATAACCCTCGTTGATCGAAACAGTGAGGTTGAACCAATCTTCATCCCGTTTCTTTAACCATTTAGTCCGAATCTCTGAAGTATAAAACTCCGGTCTGAGTTTTCCTCGTAAAGATGCTTTGAGACGGTCGTTATATGCCACATTTAGACGATAATATTCACCATAGAACACATAGTAATTTGTGTTATTCACACATATTTCTCCGGAAATATGCTGTAGCAGCGTTCCATCAGTTACGATATCATCACCTTTTCGTGCACATAAGTTGACGGAGGTAGCGAACGTGTAAAAATTATCCTCAGTACATTCCTTACCATTCAAATAATTCTTAAAAGCATCTAATACCAGTTGCATTGCATCATGGTCATCTCGAGTGGTATATTCATCTGTATCAGTTGGGTCGTAAATGGTATATGAGTCCGCAGAAATATACACATTGGTTTCTTTATGAAACAAGTCAAATGGGAATGGACGGCCAACTGTTATCGCTTCATACATTAAATGTATCACCATAGCGTTATTAGCAGTAATAGTGTCACAATTTTTCTTTAAAGTCATAGGTGTAATCAGATTAAAACGATCGCGCAAATTGTTGATATCATATTCGTCAACGATTCCTAGCAGATGAAGCAGCCCTTTGAAATTCAGTGAGCTGCTAAACTGTACATAATTCTTTGCTGTAATCTTCATACTCTTCTTTTTCGAGCTGGGATTCAAATTTAAGAGTGACTGGACTTTGTCAGCATCTTTCAAGCGCCCAGTTATTTCTTTGAAGATCGTATCTAAAGACTCAATATCAATAAAATCTACTTCATTAGAATAGATGGTTTTTGTACTGTGGACAATGCTGGACATTGCATTGCTGTCAAGAGAAGTAATCTTGAAACGCTCCTCAAAGGCACTGGCAATAATAAGACCAAAATTAGGTACCAAATATTTCTCAACCATTCTGAAGCCTTGCCCTGTCGTAATAGCATATATCTTCTCAGAATTCCATACAAACAAAACAGATGAAGAACTACGGGGAAAAAACGTAACGGCATCCTCACCTTGAGCAACAAATGTGGCACAAAACGAAGCAAATTTGTTTTGATGGTAATCTTCCTTCCGAAAATACAAGGCAATGGAGAAATTGGTAGTATTAAGACCTTCCTTCAGCCTTTGAATTTTATAATTTTGACCCTCCGCCATTATTTGAGCAGCAATTTCATACGGAGAAGTGTCTGCTCCTACAGACAAACCCTGTTGGATCCTCGACTTATCTAACAGGTAAATGTTGTGAATTTTTTTGTTTCCTTCTCTTGACATAATGTACCTTCCCGCTTACAGTTCCAGCTCTTCAGAACGTTCGTTAGTTCATAATATAAACCACTGGAGATCAGCGCATATCATAACTGTTAATCCTTCAGCTCTTTAGTCGCTTAACATCTTCTGCCAAATCATCCACGTCCGCAGATTCAATCATCCTACGATGTGCGTTAAACTTCTCATATTGGGAAACTGCCAGTGCTTCAGCAACTTCTCGTTTGACGGTACCGAAATTCTCCAACACTTCTCTTCCATTAAATCGCAGAAACTTATTCAGTTTCTCTTCCCAATCGGCCATGTGCATGGGATGATGCTGTTTTGCCTGCAGTTCCGCATAATCCAAATACATATTGACGATTAAGTTCAGCGTGCTGATTTCTTCCTGGGTCATATAGTTCTTTGCCACGGTTACATCCGCTTTACGAACCTTTGCCCCCTTAAATGAGGTAAGCCCCATATTATCCTTGGCAGCATCTGCCCTAGCAGCGATGATCTCCGGGGCGGTAAAACCGGTCGCCGCATATTCCAGCTTGTTTTGTACGGACTTAAAGAACAACTGAGCCGCATTACTTCGGCTGTCATAATCCACAGAAAGGGCGAAGATATCTTTTACTTTTTGATAGAGCCGTTTTTCGCTAGCGCGGATATCGCGAATCCGTTCCAACAACTCGTCGAAGTAGTCAGCACCAAATTCCCTGGGGTTGCGTAAGCGCTCATCGTTCAAAACGAAGCCTTTTTTTAAGTACTCCGTCAAAATGCCACTTGCCCATCTGCGAAAATGGATACCTACATTGCTACGCACACGGTAGCCGACAGCGAGAATCATATCGAGATTATAGTGCTTGATTGCTCTGTTCACCTGACGGGAACCCTCTGTTTGAACTATCCGGAAATTCCGGATAGTTCGATTTTCTTCCAGCTCTCTGTCAGCGTAGATATTAGCAATATGCTCATTGATTGTTCGAACATCTACCTGATACAACTCGGACATTGTGCGCTGTGTTGTCCAAATCGTATCGCCGTCAAAGTACACATCAATTTTAGTATCGCCTTTTTCATTTTGATAAATCAGAATTTTACCAGCGTTGGTTGGCTCATTGCTCATAAGCCCAATTCCTCCAGATACTTGGCCATTTGCGCCTGCACAACAACAAGTTCGGCTTCAATGTTGGCAATGTTTTGCTTTACCTCATCAATATCCACCAATTCTTCTTCCTCATAAGTATCTACATATCGAGGGATATTTAGGTTGTAGTCGTTTTCCCGAATTTCATCGCGGGAAGCAAGGTAACTGTACTTATCCACTTTTTTTGCTCTTGTCTCGTATGTGTCAACAATTCGGGAAATGTCGCTGTCACGCAGGAGGTTTTGATTCTTACCCTTATCGTAGTTTTCTTCGCCGGAGGCGTCGATGAATAGGACATCGTCTTTAGTACGGTTCTTTTTGAATACAAGGATACATGCAGGAATGCTTGTACCGTAGAACAGGTTAGCCGGTAACCCAATCACGGCATCCAACAGATTCATTTCAATCAGTTGTTTTCGGATTTTACCTTCGCTGGCACCGCGGAAAAGAACGCCATGAGGCAACACCACTGCCATACGCCCATTTTCCGCATCCAGGCTATGTAGCATATGCAACACAAAAGCGTAATCGCCCTTAGAGGAAGGAGGAACACCCCAGCCAAAGCGTTTCCAAGGGTCCAGAGAAGCCGTCATCTTCTCTTTCTTCTTCCCCTTGGCATCAGGAACAGCGTTGGATAGAAAACCGCTGTCCCATTTATCCAGACTGAACGGAGGATTTGAGACTACAACCTGAAACTTCATAAGCTTGTCTTCTTCTATATTTTGCGGATTAGAAAGTGTATCTCCCTGCCAAATACGTGCATCATCCACGCCGTGTAAGAACATGTTCATAGTGCAGAGCGCCCAGGTCTGAGCATTCAACTCCTGCCCATAGATGGCAACTTTCCCACTCGGAACTTTTTTGTATGCTTTTAACAACAGACCACCGCTGCCACATGTAGGGTCGTAAATGCGATCGTTTTCTTGTGGTTTTACAAGAGCCGCAACTAGCTCGGAAACTTGGCTGGGAGTAAAGAACTCGCCACCTTTTTTGCCTGCATCGGAAGCAAAATTAGCAATCATATACTCATAAGCATCACCAATTATATCTTCCGAGCCGAGTTGGCTGGGACGAAGATCCAGACTATAAAAATCTTCTAATAGATTGCGAAGTATAGCATTTTTTTCTTTTACCTCGCCGAAGTCAACTTGAGAATTAAAGTCGATCGCACGAAAGACATTGCGGAGTTTACCACTATTGTGTTCCTCAATTCGGGACAGGGATACATTTATCTTCTGACCGATCTCGTTGTCGTTTCGATGTTCGTACAGATAATCGAAGGTAGACTCGTTATCAATTGAGAAACGCTCGCGGCTCATCGCTCTTTCGACGCGGCGTTCGTCCCCTTCATACTGTTTTATATATTGAGCACGTTTTTCTTTAGTAACATCACTCAGGTACTTCACAAACAGCATAGACAAAATATAATCCTTGTAGCGGGAGCTATCAATTTTACCACGGAAGCTGTCGCAAGCTTTCCAAAGAACGCGCTCAATATCATTGCGAGTCGTCATGCGTAGTTACCTCTTTTCATCTCTTCGTATGTATTCTGAATCAGCAATTTATAGTATCTCTCTTTTTCAAGAGAAAGTTGAAAAAGCAAGTTAGATTCTTTCAACGCTAAACTGTTCATTGCGGCTATCCTCCGCTGATCTGCAACCGCCAAAGAATCCAACTTATACTCAGAGAAGTATTTTGCATTGATTGATCCAAGCATGTTGCTAGTGCTGTTCACATATATAGACTTCTTCATTTTGGGTGAATTAATTAGCCAGTGTAGGTACTCTGGGAGAATCGCCATATTGTCACATCTGATGATTACGAAATTTGAGGATATAACCATACCCATAGTCTTCTCGTCTATTAATACGGCGGTATAAGGATCGCTCAAGCGGACGATTATGTCAGAAACTTGAGACAAATAATCTTCGGAAAGGCTTTCCACTGCATCAAATACATCAATTTTGTCCATATCAATAACCCCTTTGGGATTAATTGAACGGAGGTTTAGTAAAGGATACCGTACTCCAAACGTATTGCGCGCTTGTTTACGGGATAGGACAAGCCCACTACGTACGGTAGCTATGTCACTAAGTTGCATTCATCCTCCTTTTTTGTCACGTCTTAAAAATGACAAACCATTCTCAAATCAAAGAGCTTTTAAGCTCCACAAGCATAATACCTGAGCTTTTTGTGTTTGTCAAGAATATTTTTGTCACGTTGACAAAATAACAACCCGGTAATACTTTTCTAACATTATATCTGTCTGATCTATCATATCGCTACTCTTGAAATGATTATTTTATCCTATTCGTTACTCTTTGGTTTCGTATGTCTTTGGTTATTCGTAGTAACATTCGATAGGTTCATTAGATTGATGATATAACTGTCATATAATGTGCTCCTCACATTTCATTTGCTGATGCTGATCTTTCTCCAGCAATTTTACTTTCTCTATTACTCTGTTAACTTCATTCTCTCCCAATGCACGCCGCAATCGTTGATAATTTTTCTCAATTTCACGTAAAGGAATTAACTCAGCTTCATAACTACTCAGTTGTTTGGATTGTAACTGAGCCTGCTTTGACATTTGATCAAGGGCTGTTTTCAACTCCCTAGTCTTTTCATAAAATTGCATCAGGATGCTTCTAATCACATTTTTCAGCAGCGCAACTAAAGGCGCTGCTACCCGTTCATAGTACGCTTTAGCTGACATCATGGGTTTAGGGGCCAGGAGTTGAAACTCGGGATCATGGTCGTATCGTCGGACATTTTCAGCCACAAATTTCTCTTTTGATTTTACTTGTTTCAATTTTTTTTGCACCTTTATGAGCTTTTCTACCAGTAGATCATGCTCTACTTGATGTGCAATTGTCTTATCAGAAATGCTTTGTAGATCATCCTGCCTTTCCAATATTGTTTCCTCAAGCATAGCAACCTCCTGTGCTCGCTGTTTCTTTTTATAGCTAATGACACTCAAATGCTCATCACGAGTCTCAAGTTTTTCCCATTCAATACCATGGCGTTCCATCACCTGGGAAAGCTTTTCCTTTTCAGAATACACCCATTGGTTCCATTCTGTTTCACCTCGAGTACCACCTATAAATCCCTGGGCGGCGAGAGCCTGTTTGAGTGAAACACGAGTATCCAATCCCCTTTTACTGCCTGTAATAAATGGCACAAAATCAATATGTAAATGTGGCGTTGCCTCGTCCATATGAAGGTGTGCCGAAAACACATAGAGGTTCGGATTGCGTTGTGTGAAACCTTTCATATATTCATTCAATACCTTTGCAGCAATTTTCCCATTCTCAGATACTGCGGCCATGTTCTCCTTGTTACCAATCTGTAAAATGACCTCATGAAAGAGCTTTTCTTGTTTCCCTGTGCGTATTTTTTCATAGTAATCATCAATCCTTCGATCTGTACGTTTCTGTTTTTGATTGTAACGCTGAAGAGCTTCATCAAACAATTCTTGATACACATCTCTTATTGGCCTGTTGCAATAGGTGATGTTCTGAGAGCTGCGTTCTGCATCAACATTTGCCGCCTTAAACTTACGACTATTATGGTTCACAGAACCTTTTCCAAGCATAACGCTAATTGTCCGTCTCATTCTAGATTTTCCTTTCATGGGTACCCAGCGATAGCCAAGGTTTTGTTACTTTTTTCAAAAGTAACGCAAAAGCACTTTTGACACAGCGGCCCTTCGGCCTGCTCGCATCAAAAGCGCCTTTGCGCCCTACGGGGTGGCATAGGCTTTGCCCAGCTGACTGCGGTCAGCTCCCCAGTGCTCATCGCCCTTTAAAAAGGGCAGCCGCACAGCTTCCCCAAATCCCCCCCCTCTTTCAGTAGGATGAAAGCAACTGCTTTACTGCTTCATCCTACTGAAAGCGTGACGATTGTGACGGTATTTTTAGACCCACATGCAGGCAAATAATACCGACACGACCGTCACAATCGACACCGTACCTGCTCTCCCTAGGCTTTATCTAGGGAAAGTTTTACCAACCGACCAGCATGAGTCCGAATGTTGTCCATTCGGACACCATACTCGTTCCAAAGTCTGTCTGCACTTACATTCAGTTTCCTTGTGAGCACATTGGGCTGGATATCCATCCCATCCAATCTATCAATCAAATCCGTTGCGCTGCCTGTCCATTCTGGATTTTCCGGTGAAAGCAGGCTTGCGATAGCCTCTAGTAATGGATTGGGCGGTTCCTTCCATAGCTCCGTTTCAGTCTCTGTAAGCAGCCATAAACAGCGCTGCCGGTCAAATAAAAGATGAAGGCGCTGGTCTTGTTGGTCTCGTCCGACTACATCCAATATCGCTTTGTTGTCTGTCCGTCTTTCCTTTTGCATGATAAACGCACCATCAGCTGCGCCAAGTAGTCCGTTCGTTCCGGAAATTGTGTCGAAACTATCTTCCGATCCTTGTTTCCGTGTGTGGTGAACAACCACAATGCAGATATTTTGCTGATCAGCAAACTTCTTTAGCAAGGCCACAATTTCATAATCACTTGAATAGTTATACCTCTCCCCGCCTATCTCGCGAATACGTTGCAGGGTATCAATGATGATTAGTTTAGTGTCGGGATGTTCCCGCACAAACGCAGTTAATTGACCATCCAACCCTTCCCGTAAATTCTTAGCTTGCGTTGCAAAGTAAAAATTGTTTTCACCATCCATCCCAAACATGCGCGATAAGCGTTTCTGTAACCGTGCGTAATCATCCTCCAAGGCAAGATAGAGTACTGCACCTTGATTGATAGGATACTTCCAGAGAGGCAACCCCGCGCTAACATGGTATCCAAGTTGGGCCACAAAGAATGATTTCCCCACCTTTGGCGCTCCGGCAAACAAATACACGCCGGAACACAAAAAGCCTTCAATAATCTGTGTTTTGGGTCGGTAGATAGTATCATACAATTCTGTTAATGATACCGTATGAAGGTAGTTTGGATCAGTTATTTGCCGAGTATATTCTTGCAACATATCAGGCGCAATTTCTTCGTTGCGTTTTGCGTGTTTTTGAATTAAACTGAGTACGCTGACTTTTGTCGCTGATCGCCCATTGTCTGCTGCAACAGACATAGAAGGGGCGGTCATTTTTTCTTCTCCCAAATTCATTCATCCTCCTCTTTTAAGCCATCCATAGTAATGGTGATGAGTTCGATAGTGTTCAATAAATCAAGTGAAACACTTTCACCAGAAGCAATGCGCTTCAATTCTGACAGTACCGCTGAAAGCTCATTACGAAGAGCTTTATAGACCCTTGGATTTCCTTGCACCACTACATCCCTATCTTGCAGGCGTCGAATAATGTAATCTTGCTTTGTCAATCCAGAGAGACGGACGGCTAGTTCGAGTTGTTCGTCCTCCTCAGGTGATATGCGAAATGCAACAGTCTTGTTTCGCCAGCGTCCTTGACCATCATATACTTTCAGTGCCATTGTCAATTCTCTCCTTCACGTTGTATGTTCAGTTGCGTTGCCATCTCCGCCTGTTTTGAGGGAAACAGATGTGCATACCGATAGGTGATATCAATGCTTTCATGCCCAACACGATCTGCTATGGCCAGGGCCGAAAAACCCATATCAACAAGCAGTGAAACATGACTATGGCGAATATCATGTATTCGTATCCTTTTAACTCCTGTTACCTTTGAGCCTCTATTCATTTCATGATGGAGATAATGTTTGCTGACAGGAAAAATGCGGTCTGTTTCCTTTGCGCTGTAAAACATGTTTAGATACTCTTGCATTTCTTGACAAAGAAAATCAGGCATTATTATTATTCTATTGCTTTTTGCCGTCTTAGGAGATGTGATAACATCTTTGCCCTTGATCCGTTGATATGATTTGTTGATGGAAACGGTTCCTTTTTCGAAATCAAAATCCTTCGGTGTCAATGCAAGCAACTCCCCAAGCCTGATTCCGCACCAGTAAAGCATTTCAAAAGCATAGTATGAAATAGGTTTGTCCATCATCGCATCAGCAAACTGCAGATACTCATTCTTTGTCCAGAACAGCATTTCTTTGCTTTCCTCTGTTCCCATATTTCCAGCTTTTGCTGCAGGATTTAAACGCAGATCATAGTACCTAACCGCATGATTGAAAATGGCACTGAGCTGGTTGTGGATTGTCTTAAGGTATGTGGGCGTGTGAGGCTTCCCGCGTTTGTCTTTTGATTCTAGAATCTCGTTCTGCCAGTCCATCACATCCTTTGCTGTAATCTCTGATAACTTCTTTTTTGCAAAGTAGGGAAGTATCTTGTGCTGAATGATGCTCTCTTTGGTAATCCAGGTGTTCTCTTTCAGTCGTGGCTTGATATCCTTAGAGTAGAGCTTTACAAAACTATCAAAGGTCATTTCCATATCAGACCGTACCTGTAAAAGAAACTCGCGCTCCCACTCCAAAGCCTTTGCCCGTGTTGGAAACCCTCTTTTGCATTTTTGTTTGCGCTCCCCCTTCCAATCAGTATATCGAACCATGACATACCACGTTTTATTACTCTCTGTTTTAAATGCCGCCATTCTACTAATCCTCCTTTGTAACAACATCTTCTGCATGTGCACCGTAGAACTTCTCAAAAAAGTACTTACGGTCAGTCCTGCCAGGGATGACAATGCACCCCTTCGCCTTAAGCTCTTCGTTTAGTTTCCTGATAAGTTTGTAAGCATATGGTCTTGATACATCGAGCAACTGAGCCACCTCATCTACCCTGATTAACATTTTCTCCATCTATCTTTCCCCCTTTATTTTTGTATAGACTACTCCCTTGTCGATTATCGATTTACCAAGCCACACCCGGAGCCTTGTAATGGCTTGTTTTTTTCGCTTTCATTCCAGTCCTGTTCCTACACCTGGCCTTGTCTGACCTAAGTGCGTATTCACCGGAACGAACCATTGCGCCTTCTCTCCGGGGAGACTGCATTGGCAATGTGGACATTCACGGTATCTGACCGGCTGCGTATTCTGTTGTCAAGGTTCAGTTAAGCATTTTTGCTTAACACCGCTATGATACTAAGCATTTTTGCTTATGTCAAGTGGTTTTCAAAAATAATTTAAACATTTTTGTTTATCCACTTCTTGATTCTCCTAAGCATATATGCTATTCTATGCTTATTACACGCGAGACAGGAGTTGGCTATTATGGCAATCGGTGAAAGAATCCATTTTTTCCGCACTCTGCGCAACATGACACAAAAGTATCTTGGTATGTCTGTTGGATTTCCTGAGAAGTCTGCTGATGTCCGAATGGCACAGTACGAATCAGGGATGCGTACACCAAAGGCTGATTTGACCAACGCCCTTGCAGACACTCTTGGCGTGTCACCAAAAGCATTGGATATTCCGGACATTGACAGCAATATTGGTTTGATGCATACCCTTTTCGCATTGGAAGATCTCCGTGGCTTGCGAGTGGGCAAGATCGATGGTGAGCTTTGCCTTTTCATTGACAAGTCAAATTCCAGAATTCATGATGACATGCTGCGGATGCTCAGCTCTTGGCAAGCACAAGCCGAAAAACTAATTTCCGGAGAAATTACTAAAGAAGAATATGACCAGTGGCGCTACAGGTATCCCGAATTTGATACAACACAGCGGTGGGTAAAGGTTCCCTCTCAGGAAATCAGCGACGCCATAACAAAACAATAAGCATTCATCACCTCCTCAAAAAACGGCCTTGCTGACATTTGATCAGCAAAGCCGTTTTATGGATGGAGCTATTTGATGAGGTTACAACACTTAAACCACTTGCGCTAGTATAGTAAGCTCTATCATGCTCCTGTTATCAAACTGTTATCAAAAGGCGATTCGGTACCCTAGAAACCCGCTTAATCATTGACTTTTGGGACCCTTGTTATTTATTCCCACTCAATACTCGCCGGCGGCTTGGTCGTGATATCCAGCAGCACGCGGTTGACGCCGGGCACCTCATTGACGATGCGGCGGGAGATCAGCGCCAGCAGGTCATAGGGGATGCGGGCCCAGTCGGCGGTCATGAAGTCATCGGTGGTGACGGCGCGGATGGCGACAGCGGTGTCATAGCTGCGCTCGTCTCCCATGACGCCCACGGAACGCAGCCCGGTGTTGACGGTGAAGAACTGGCTGACCTGCCGGTGCAGGCCTGCCTTTTCAAACTCCTCCAGCAGGATGGCGTCGCTTTGACGGGTCACTTCCACCTTGTCCCGGGTGAGCTCGCCCAGGGTGCGGATGGCCAGGCCGGGGCCCGGGAAGGGCTGGCGGTCGGTCATTTCCGGCGGCAGGCCCAGGACGCGGCCCAGCTCGCGCACCTCGTCCTTGAACAGGGTGCGCAGGGGCTCGATCAGGCTGGTAAAGCCCAGCTCCTTTGGCAGCCCGCCCACGTTGTGGTGGCTTTTGATGGTGACCGAGCCGGGCGCGGCGCCGGACTCGATGACATCCGGGTAGATGGTACCCTGGGCGAAATGGTCCAGCGCGCCCAGCTTGGCGGCCTCCTCCCGGAAGACCTCGATGAACTGCGCGCCGATGATCTTGCGCTTGCGCTCGGGATCGGTCACGCCGGCCAGGTGCTGATAAAAACGCTCCGAGGCGTCTACCGCGCTCAGGTGCACGGGGAAATGGGCGGTAAACACCTTGGCCACCAGCTGCGGCTCGTCCTTGCGCATGAAGCCGTGGTCCACAAAGACGCAGTACAGCCGGTTTCCGATCGCCCTGGCGATCAGGGCTGCCGCCACCGCGGAATCCACGCCGCCGGACAGGCCCAGCAGCACGGTGCCCTGGCCCACGGCCTGGCGGATGTCCTCAATGGCCTGCTGCGCGAAGCTGTCCATATGCCAGTCCGCCGCGGCGCGGCAGATGTCCAGCACAAAGCGGCGGATGATCTCCATGCCCTGCTGGCTGTGGGTAACCTCCGGGTGGAACTGAACGCCGTAAAGGCCCAGCGCCGGCGCCTCCATGGCGGCGATCGGGCAGGTGGCGGTGGATGCGGTGGCTGCAAAACCATCCGGCAACGCGCTCACCTGGTGGGAGTGGCTCATCCAGGTGTCTGACTCATCCTGAAGCCCTGAAAACAGGCGGGCGGCTGTGTGTAGCTTCACGCGGCTGAGGCCGTACTCGCCCTTGGGCGCTTTGTTTACCTGACCGCCATGCTGCGTGGCCATCAGCTGCATGCCATAGCAAATGCCCAGCACCGGCACGCCCAACCTGAACAGGCCGGGATCGCAGCCGGGGGCGTCCTCCATGGTGACATTGGCCGGACCGCCCGAGAGGATGATGCCAGCGGGCTTGAGCTGGCGGATGTCCGACAGCGCCGTGTTGAACGGCACCACCTGGGAAAACACCTGCGCCTGGCGTACGCGCCGCGCGATCAGCTGTGTGAACTGGCTGCCGAAATCGACAATAATGATGGACTGGCTCATGGAATCATCTCCGATACGGAACACAGCGGCAGTATGGAAAACGATTGGATGCCGCGAAGACTTTGAGGCGCCGGCAGGTCAAAGACCTATTCGTCCGGCGCGTTTTCGATGATGACCTGGCAGGCTGCCATGGCCTTCAGCGCGTTGCGGTGGCTTTGCGGGCTGACCCCCGCGCAGCAGGCAGCGTCGACAATCACAGGGATTTCAAGCAGCGCCGCCTTGATGATCAGGGCGTTGGAAATGACACAGATGTCAGTGCAAAGCCCCACCAGGGTGACGGACTCCAGGGGCGCCCGCGCGTGCATGTCCTGCAGCAGCTGCGCCAGCTCCAGCGAGCCGAAGGACGGCTTGTCAAAGGCCGGCTGGCTGCGCAGTGCCTCCAGGCTGGGGTGGATCTGCCAGCCCTCAGTGCCGCGGAGGCAGTGCGGGACAGGCAGCAAGCGCCCTTCCTGGGTGGTCAGGTAGTCTTCCCCATGCGTATCGCGGGTAAAGATCACCTCGCCGTCAAAGCCCCGCACCTTGCGGACAACCTGCGGCAGGATGGCCTGCGCCTCGCTGGTGCCCAGCGCGCCGTCAATAAAGTCCCGCTGCATGTCCACGACCAGCAGCAGCTTGCGGCCAGATGCTGTGTTAGTCATTTTTGACGCTCCCATCGGGGTTGAACAGGGGAAGGGTATGCAAATAGAGGATGTCGTCGCGCTTGCAGGCCGGGCCCTCTGCCAGGATGGCCATCTTGCCCACCACGGTGCCGCCGGCTTCGCCGACCAGCTTCTCCACCGCCTTGAGGCTCTCGCCGGTGGAGATCACGTCGTCCACAATCAGCACGCGTTTTCCGCGCATGAAGTCCGCGTCGTTCTGGTCGATAAACAGCATCTGGCGGTTGACGGTGGTGATGGAGGTGACCTCGGTGGAAAAGACGTTGCGCATATACAGCTTTGGCGCCTTGCGGGCGATGAGGTAGCGGTTCTCGCGGTTTTGGCGCGCCATCTCATATACCAGCGGGATGCCCTTGGATTCCGCTGTGATGAGGATATCATGCGGCGGCGCGATCTTGAGCAGGTCTCGGGCGCAGGCGATGGTCAGCTCAACATCGCCAAAGATCACAAAAGCGGCGATGTACAGATCTTCATTGACAGGGCACAGGGGGAGGTTGCGGGTAAGGCCCGCGACTTCAATCTTGTAATCCATGCTTCCTCCATGAGAAAAGGCTTGGTCTACCCAAGGTTATTTGTTGGGTTTTTGCTGTGTTGATTGTAAGAATTTCAAGCGTTCTTGTCAATCAGCCGGCGCCTTGACTTCATTGACCCGCCATCTTCCGCTGGCTATAGGCTATACCTCATCCCAGATGCGCCTGGCGTTCATCAGGCTGACGGCTGAGGAGTAGGCCGGCTCTTCCATGCCTTCAAACTCGATGGCGATGTTGCCCTGATAGCCCGCGTCCTTGAGCGCCTTCATCGCGGTATAAACATCCAGATCGCCCTGCCCCAGGATGGCGCCGCGCAGGTATTTGCCCCCGCGGGAGCGAAACCAGTTGCCGCCGCAGTCAAACTGCGTGGAATCGCCCGGGTCGCGGGTGCGCACATAGAAATCCTTCAGGTGCACCATCTCGCAGCGGTGCGTCAGGCGCACGGCTGCCGCGGAGGGATCCTCATCCACGCAGATGATGTTCCCCGTGTCCAGCAGCAAGCCGTAGTTGCCGGTTGTTACGGCGTTGAGCAGCCGCTCCACCCGGTCACAGCCGTTGACAAAAAAGCCGTGGTTCTCAAGCAGGGTCATCACGCCGCGTGTTTTGGCATATTCGGAAATGCGCGTGGCCGCTTCCACCATCTGCGGCAGCAGCGCGTCAAAGGCTTCCTGGGTGTTTTGATCCATCGGGCGGCGGAAGGCCGAGATGTCATGCCGCATGCGGGGCAGGCCCAATTCCGCCGCGATGTCAACCTCATGGCAGACGCGCGCGATTTCCTTTTCCTGCTCCTCGCCCTGCTTGAGCAGGTCCGCCAGCACCGAGTAGTTCACCAGCTCAATGCCGGCATCCTTTGCCCGGCGGCGGACGCGCGCGATCATGTCCTTGTCAATGGCGCCCGTGGACGGGTCATCAAAACGAAAAGCAAAGGGGACCAGCTCCATCACCTCGGCGCCGTTTTTGGCAGCCCAGTCAATGGCCTGCTCCAGGCTCATCTGCCCGGACTTGATCAGGGGATCCAGGGAATAGGAACTAAGGCCGATTTTCATGTACTCTCCTCCTTGAATAACGGGAAATATTGTCTCACCGCTACGATACCGCAGGTGCGCGGGAATTTCAACTTAATTGTATGATATTCTGTGGTGGCGCGGCTGTGGTGATAAATCACAGGAAGAAAGCGAATGATGGACTTTGAGCGGTGCATGCTTCTGTTTTTTCTGAAAAGCCCGGATAAACAAAGAGGCTGCCTGAGATGGCGGCCCCTGTCCTGGCGAGAGCATGTGGGAATCGAACCCACCCAAGAAGCTTCTAACCCCTTACATCGGTTTTGAAGACCGAGGGGCACACCAGCACCCATCTGCTCCCATGCACGGACATCGTAGAATATCAAAGGCAACTTGTCAATTATCCCTGACAGGAAAACGGAACTGCTGCATCATTACGGATACAAGCTTAGACATACAGCGATAGACAGGAACGCGGTGACAGCCAAGTTTTGCTCAGCGGATTTTGCGGGCTTCCATCTGCGCGCGCACGCACAATTCCGCAGCTTTGAAGGCGTGTGCCTGGCTCATGGCCAGCTCCGTGCGGTGAATGCAGTCCAAAATCAGCTGCCCAAAGAAGGGAAAGCCTACTTGGCCTGACAGGCTGAAGCGCTGCTCGCCCGCGCCGTTGACCAGAATGAGCTGGTCTCCCTGCCCATCCTGCGTCGCGACATCGATGTATTTGCGCAGCTCGATGTAACCTTCGCTGCCCAAAATCAATGTGCGCCCGTCTCCCCAGGAGCGCAGGCCATCCGGTGTAAACCAATCCACCCGGAAATAACCGGTGCAGCCGTTGTCGCCCAACAGCATGCAATCGCCAAAATCATCCAGCTCGGGATATTGCGGGTGCGTATAATTAGCGATCTGACTGCTGGTGATGGTCGCGTCCCTGGCGCCCGTATAATAGAGAAACTGCTCAATCTGATGGCTGCCGATGTCACACAGGATGCCGCCATACTGTTCCCTGACAAAAAACCATTCGGGCCTTGCGGGCGCGTTGAGGCGGTGAGGGCCCAGGCCGATGACCTGCAGCACCTGCCCGATGGCGCCCTGGCGGATCAGGTCCCCTGCGTACACCGCGCTTTCCACGTGCAGCCGTTCAGAGTAGTACACCATGTACTTGCACCCGGTGCGCTTGACCGTTTCCCGGGCCTGCGCCAGCTGTGCCAGCCTGGTCAGCGGCGCCTTGTCGGTAAAATAATCCTTGCCCGCTTCCAGGACCTCCAGGCCAAGAGAACAGCGCAGGTTGGTAATGGCGGCTGCGGCCACCAGCCGGGTGTCCTGATCGCTCAGCACTTCCTGCTTGCTTTGCGCCGGGATGGCCTGGGGAAAGGCTTTCAGAAAGCGCGCCACCTTGTCCGGGTCCGGATCATACACATACTTAAGCGTTGCGCCCGCTTCAATCAACCCGTTGCACATCCCGTAGATATGTCCATGATCCAGCGCCATGGCGGAAAAGAAAAACTCGCCAGGGCCAACCACCGGCCTGGGCTTGCCCTTGGGCGCGTAGTTCATACCGTCTGCTTTCATTGTGACCTCCTCAGTTCAGGCTGACTTTTTTTCCGCTTTGCGCGGATTGGTAACAGGCAAATACCAGATCCATGGTGCTTTTGATGTCCCGCGGCGTGATGGGAAACAACCGCTCCTGGGCGAGCGCCATGTAATAATCCTCGATGCACAGCTTGTGCCCCGTACCCCAGTAGGTTTTGCCGCTGCTGCCCATCTTTGCGTTGTGGACAATCTCACTTGACCCATCATTATGATGTATGGACAGCTGCTCCCCCTGCAGCACGCAGGTAGCCTGCTCGCAAATCACCTCCAGCATCACCGGCGCGTCCACGCAGTAAGCCAGACTGGCGTAAAACAGCACTGGCCGGCTGTCAAACTCCAGATAGGCTTCCAGGGTGTCCTCCACTTCAATCAGGCCTTGCAGGTGGCGGTTGTGCATGGAGGCCTGGACCGTGCTGGCCGGGCCAAGCAGGTGGACCAACAGGTCCATGGAATGGATGGCCTGGTTGATCAGCACCCCGCCGCCTTCAGTCGCGGCGCGGCCATGCCATTCATCAGCGTAATAATCAGCGCCGCGCTGCCAGGTGACGACACAGCGCGCGCCCAGCACCTTGCCCAGTTCGCCAGAAGCCAGACGATTTGCCAGGTGACGAGTGGTCGCGTTGTAACGGTTTTGAAAGCACACGCCGATGGCAGCCGCGCTGTGTTCCTGGGCCAGGAGCAGCCTGTCAAAGGATTCGGGAGTAATCGCCGCAGGTTTCTCCATCAATACATGGACGCCGCGTTCCAAAGCTGCGATGGCCATGTCGACATGCAGATGATGCGGTGTACACAGGTGAACAACATCGGGACGTTCCCGGCACAGCATCTGCTGATAATCCGTGTAGACCACGGCTTTGAAGGAATTAGCCATGCCGGACGCCCTGTCGCGGACCGTATCTACGCAGGCAATGACCTCAACCCCGGGCATTTGGGCAAGCACCTCAGCGTGTGTTTTTGCGATTCTGCCACAGCCCACCAGTGCGCTTTTCATACTTTCTTCCTTGCTGTGTGTTCTGACAGCCGTTGAAACTGCGGAATTATCGGTTTCCAGGCTGCCCATGTGCAGACATCATAACACAGTCAAGGCAGGAAGGCACATTTTTCTTGTCCTCTGGCTATACTGATTCCAATCTTTATTGCATCGTCGCGCCGGGTCTTTTATCGTCCTGCTGTGTCAGTCAACCTCGACGTAGCTTTAGCTACGCCCTCGGTTTCCTTCCTTGCAGGCCAACAAAATCCCTCGCCGCTTTGGATGCAAACAAGCTTTACATCAGTATGAGAAAGCACAAAATATGAACAAAGCGGGCGATTTACCGCCGCAAACCACAGGAAGAATCGTGGCGTGAATTGTGGTCCGGATTTGGTCCGGATTTTAGGAATGGATCAAAAAATAGAGCAGTTTGGCAGCGGTTTTAAGAGAATAGATAAAAGGCTTAATAATGTAAATACTCAGCTATTGCGCATCTTTTTCTTTTTTACAATCTAAGCTCAGAGTTTTAATCGAGTTATAGTGATGCGGTAAAAAGAGTTGGCGATTGCTTTGGTCGGAAAATGCAAGACTGTCGAATTTAAGAGGCTGATTGATTTTTTTCTCAAAACGGGTATAATTAAAAGTAGGAAAATCCTATTTTCTTACCTTTTTAGGAGGTGTTTTTATGTCAAAAGCAGCATTTGTAAATGATGCACGTGTTATGTCAAAAGGTCAGGTTACTATCCCGAAAGATGTACGCACTGCGCTTGGTGTTGAGAGCGGCGACCGTGTTACATTCATCGTAGACGGAAACAACGTGCGAGTTGTAAATTCAGCCGTTTACGCCTTGATGCGTTTTCAAGAGCAAATGGGCGGTGAGGCGGAAAAGGCAGGTTTTCTCACTGAGGAAGCTGTTGCGGAATGGATTACCCGCTCACGTCGTGAGGAAAATGCCGAATGAAAATTATGACTGACACTAATATATTCATCTCAGCGGCACTTTTTCCTAAAGGACGTGCCGCTAAATGTCTGTACAAGGCGATGATTTTACCTTATCAGCCTGAGGCATTGGGGGAATATGTTTCCGCAAACAGGCGCAAAATGCCGATATTATATTTAGATTATATTCTGCTTTAGAGGGGGAAAAATGATTAAACCGAAACATTTAAAAAAGGGTGATAAAGTAGCGTTGGTCAGTTTATCAAGCGGAGGAATGGGAGAAGAAAAAAGTAAAAAAAGATTAGAAACGACACTTGAAAACTTGAAAAAGATATTTGCATTAGAGCCGATAACAATGCCGAACGCTTTAACGGGTAAAAAGAAATTATATGAACACCCCGAGCTTAGAGCAAAAGATTTAATGGACGCCTTTAAAGATGAGTCAATAAAAGCAATAATTTCATTTACAGGTGGTGATGATACCATCAGATTGTTGCCATATATTGACTTTGACATAATAAAAAATAATCCGAAAATATTTATCGGTTTTTCGGATACAACGGCAAATCATTTTATGATGTATAAAGCAGGTCTAATTTCATATTACGGTCCGGCGGCGGGAGTGGAGTTTTCTAAAAAAACAGTTTTTCAAGAAAACATAGACACTGTAGTTAACACACTGTTCAAACCGAAATCCGATTTGGAGCTGCCAAGTTATAATTATGTTGTAAATGACCCGCAGGATGAAGCATTTGAACATTTTGAAACTTCCGCAAATGATAAAGGATATGAAATAATACAAGGCGGAGGTATTGTGGAAGGAAGGTTACTCGGCGGATGTATAGAGCTGTTTCAGATGACGAACGGAACGAGTATTTGGCCGGAACCGGAAGAGTGGGAAAATAAAGTTCTTTTTGTTGAAACATCGGAAGACAAACCGAATATTGAGTATGTTAAATATACTTTTTATAATTTAGGCGCGCAAGGTATTTTAGATAATTTAAACGGCATTTTAATTGGCCGCCCGAAAGACGGGGTATATTATGATGAATATAATCAGGTCATAAAAGAAGTAACCCGTTTGTTCGGAAGAGAAGATTTGCCCATAGTATCCAACTGTCATTTCGGGCATGCATGGCTTTGGCATATATTGCCGATAGGCGAAACAATTCGAATTGACTGTGAAAATAAGAAGTTGACTTTAGTTGAAGAACCGACTGAAAAGTAATAACAAATATAAAAGATTGAATCCTATGGAACACGAAATAAATATTCAATGGTTTCCGGGGCATATGACGAAGTCCATAAGGGAGATAGAGGCGGCGCTTCCGCTTGTGGACGTGGTAGTAGAAATTCTTGACGCAAGGATACCGAGGTCTTCAAGAAATCCCGAGATAGCGGCGCTTTTAAAGAACAAGCCCCACAGTTAAAACAGGAAAATTCCGGCTTTTTGTTTTAATTATCTACAAATCTGTCAAACAAAAAACAACAAATCCGTCAAATAAATTCGGAAACTCAAGAAGACAAAAACTCGGGTGACGGGAGAATGACGGAGAATGAAAAAATAAAAAAATAGCGCTTGACACAGATACGGGGTGTATGATACATTAATCGGGCACCCCAAACGGGGCCGCGCGGACCTTGAAAA
>Ga0123335_1002801_pt1 | contig 25345 bp, 18 predicted proteins | sample BiotimSIPDNA_2_FD_89707 | JGI IMG/M metagenome (GOLD analysis project Ga0123335, IMG submission 89707) | Anaerobic biogas reactor microbial communites from Washington, USA - Biogas_R2 time_0 SIP DNA | ecosystem: Engineered > Bioreactor > Anaerobic > Unclassified | place: Washington, USA...
TGGACAACGCTTCCATACCCAAACCCAACGTACAAAGGCAACAGAAATCTATGCGAGGGCACTCCTTGCAATACCGTCAATGGTCGGATACGACTATTTCATGTGGGTCGATGAACCGGCACTCGGAATCTCGGCGAAGTTCCCCGAAAATTCGAACTACGGCTTGGTCAACGAAGACCTGGAACCCTACCCGGAAATCACCAGCATGTTCGCGAAATTGCAGAAAAATCCAGGCGAGGCAAGGCGAAGGGAGCCGCCCGTACGCAAAACATTTGAGATCGTGACAAAAGGAAAGCTATACGACCAATACCTCGCCAAAAAACCAACTGGCGAACAAAATCCCGTGTTCACGTTCACAATCGGACCGCAGCAGAAGTCATTCAAGGCGTCGAATGGAAAACTCAACCTGGAACTCCTCGAAGAGAATGCGCAAGTCAAACTCTCGCTCGGCAAGCAACACTTCGGAAACTTCAATGTGATGCTTTGGCACGACAATGAAAGCGGCAAAAATACCTGGACCGATGTGAACCAATGCGATTCAGTGACCATTTCGGCGGGACAAGATGCAATGGAAATCAATGTGATTGCGCGAAAAGGAGGCAGAACCACCTCCGCAATCGAGGATCAGCTCACCCAGCGCCAGTTCAAAATCCATTACAAGTTCGTTCTGCTCCCGGAAGCGGACTGGTTCCTCTCGGAAATCATTTCCGTGCAGCCAATCGATGATCTGGCATTGGACATCAAGGGCTTCTTCTTTAGGTTGTATCCTGCATTCCAAGTCCTTCCACCGCCGACACATAAGGCGCCAAATCTTTGGAACGACAACCAAAAATGCGCCTGGCGATCCAAGGACGACAAGCGATTCCTAGGAGTCGCTGCCATCCAAAACTTCGATATCACGCTCCACTATTGGATAACCGACGATACGGCACTCCATCCCGATGCATTCAGGAGAGTCAAGGCAAGCGTCCCCGCAGGGGAATCCTACAAGCTTGAAACACCGCTCTACATCATGAATTACCTGGGATTCGGCGATGTCGAGGATATCGTCAAGATCGAAAAAAGGCTCCAGCAGCTCGATCTTCCATAAATATAGCTCCAGAGTGTCCCTGTAAAATAGGTCACTATCAACATGAAAAATCTTCTGCTTATCCTGTTCATTTTATCTCTTGGAGTTCGCGCAATGGATGTCACCCATCGGCAAATGGTTTGGTCGCACTACGTTCCATGGCACGCTCCGTTCAATACCTCAAGCCTGGTCAACAGGCATTACAACTTCCCCACATTCCAAAGCGTGGAAGACGAAATGCTGGACTACAAGGACGAAATCAGGCAGGCGATCAGGCAAGGCATCGATGGGTTCGCCGTTGATGTGTGCATACGTGAAAACAGCACCATCTACGCTGAAAGGGTCGGGATAATGCTTGAGGCTGCCAAGGGGACTGATTTCGCCATCGTGCCTTGCCTCGACGGCAAGACCACGCCTGAAAACCAGGCCGCCCAAATCAAGTCTATGTTGGACAAGTTTGCAGGGCATCCGAACTATCCGGTTTTCAAGGGGAAACCACTTGTTTTCACCTATACTTGGCTGTCATGGACGCCGGAGGAATGGACCAGGATTAGGGAACTTCTCAAGGCCGATGGCATCACGCCGGCATTTGTCGCCAACATCGGCGGTGGGTACAAGCCGGTTGTCAAGGACGAAATGCTTAAGTACGTTGATAGCTTCGATGCCCTTTACAGTTTCGGATTGTCAGGCATCGATCGCGTCCCCGTTCAGCAAACCGTCCAACTTCTCAGGGAAATCTGTCGGCAGAACGGCAAGCTCTACGTCACCAGCCTGTCCCCCGGATACTACGGCGCTTGGTATAACGGACGCAACGACTTCTATCAGCCGCACTATGGTTTCGACCAGCTGCACGGAGGCTTCCTTACTGCCGATGCTTCCGACCAGTGGATGCATCTGACCACCTGGAACGACCACGACGAAACAAGTCTCCTGCCGATGGTCTTTACCTCGGCCAACCCAAGTATCACCCTCGCATACGCCAACGCTTTTAAAAAACGCCCTCCCGCATGGAAGGATACGCGGCTCTGCTTCGCATACCACAGGGAACTTCTCCCGGGAACGCTCTTGAGAATCGAAACCCTGGCATTGCCCGGAACAAGCGATGAAAACACCACGGTCTCCGGGTACATTGAGCACAAAGGAAGAATCCTTGCGACTTTGGAGCAAAAGCAGTTCACTCCCGGTAAGTTCGCAACATCCGAGTGGCTGCTTGATACTACCAGCTGGGCAGAGATCCCATACGCGACGCCAATCGTCCAAATCTCACGCCCGGAACAGCCGACACGCACGATCCGATTGCCCGAAATCAGGCTGATCAGTGGCTGGCTGCAGAATGCGGTCACCCTCAAGGTCGCTGAAACCGACTTGGTTGACAACGTGCAGGCGAGTTTGGACATCACCTACAACCAGCATGGCTTCAGCGCACAATGCACATTTACAGCGCCGGAAAACATCCAGCGGATTGATCTTTACCGCAACGACCGGCCGGTGGCGGTCTTCAACGATGAAACAAACGCCAAAACCATCCTCAATCTCCAAGCCACCGGCGCAGGCACCTGCGAAATCGACCTGAAAAACGGCAAGATCCTCTACGCAGACAGGAAATTCTCCCAACGGGGCAAGCCAGACTTCCAAGTGACTTCAAACTCCGTGCGCTCGTACGGGAATCGTGGCTGGACTCCCAACACCCTTATGATCGCCACAACACCCGACGACCTGATTACCTTCAACGTCAATGGCAAGCATAAGCTGGAAATCACTTCCGCCGAACTCGCCCGGCGACAGGTCATCCAGCTGGAACGATTCGAAATCCTGGCGGGAGGAGCCAACGCAACTATCGCCAATATCCCGAAACTCAATGCCAACAAAGGCGATTTCAACCTGAACTTGCTAACTTTCGGAAAGCGAGAAAACGACATTTTCCAGCTGCGTTTCCAATTTTCGGACGAGTGCTTCGCCTGGTCGGAGCCACTGGTCATGAACCAGGAGCCGTTAGTTGACGCCTTCGTCATTCGGACAAACGTCAACCTGGAAACGCCTTCTGCCGCCACCGGACAGCCCGGGCGAAACGAATTCATCACACCCAAGGAACTCCTGCCAGTCACCAAGACAACCTCGGTTCCGGTCAAGCTCTCTCCGGCAACGGTCAGGCGTGGACTTTGGAACTTCAATGGCGACGGAGTCGATGAGGCCGGCGAAATGAACGTAAGCATCCCACAGGATGCCTTCACGACTTGGGACGAAGACGGCGTACAGCACCAGGGACTCAACTTCGACGGCAAGCGATCAGTCAAGATGCGCCTCCGTACCTGGCCAATGGGAAACACGTTATTCCAAATCCGTTTCAAACCCAACAAGCCACAGGCACAGGAACCTCAGGCGATCGTTGCCAGAAGCGGTTGGTCGGACGGTTTTGATGTCGCACTCAAGCCCGATGGATACATTAAGGTCACACGAAACGGAAACACCCACGCATACGGAGACAAAAATGCGAATTTGGTGCCGATAACTGTCCTGGAAAGCGACAGCCCCGTCGCCTTCGATGCCTGGAATATCCTCAAGGTCACCTGCGATACGCAAACCTTAAGCATCGAAATCAACGGCAAGCCCGCCGGGCAATGCCCAATCCCCCCCGCCAGAAGCTACGGAAACTGCATATGGTTCATCGGCGCCGCCGATAAACACGCCAACTTCAATGGGCTAGTAGATTGGCTCAAACTCGATGGACTGCCTTGACATAAATGCTGAATGCTGAATTATGAATGCTGAATGCTGAATGCCCCGTCCGCCCCGTCCGACTTGTCCAGTCCCAAATCCTCCAATGCCGTACTCAGGGGGTATGTCACATGGTTTTTGAGTACGGAAGTGTGAATTTTTGCAATCGCAAAAACGTTGCAAAACATAAATTTTCTGGTTGGAGTATATTATCGTTGGTGTTCGTCTTGTTCAGGCGTTTCAGGAACTAGAAACCAAGGAGTTCGTCATGCGTTATGTTGAAGTCAAGTATCAGCCAGAGCGTTCGCGTGCATGTTTGGGAAGTCCGAGCTTGGTGAAATTGGACGATGGGGAGTTGGTGGCGACGCATGACTATTGGGGGATTTATACGCTGGAAGGCGATTGCGGCTTGTCCAGCGTGTATCGATCCGAGGATGAAGGCGCGACCTGGGAGAATGTCACCCATATCATCGGAGCACAATGGGGCACGTTGGTCAAGTTGCCCGATGCCCTTTACCACATCAGCTCCACTCGCGAGTACGGAGACATGGTCATTCGCCGAAGCACTGACGGTGGCTTTACATGGTCGTTGCCACGGGACGAGAAAACAGGGCTCTTGATGCGGAACGAATCGCGAGAAGGCGGCACAAGGTATCGTTTCGAGTGCGGCGGCGGGACATTGGTCCATGGCGGATACCTGTACAAATCCTATGACAAGTATGCTTTTGATCCCGGCGAAAGCGCTTGGGAAGCTGGCAATTTCGGCACTGGAATCGGACGGGTTCCGCTGGACAAGGATCCGTTGGATGTCAGCAATTGGACGTTCAGCAATATCCTGACCTTCGATGCATCAAAACTGACCGACCCAAAACTGTCGCTGGGAAATGGAACAGGCTGGCTGGAAGGAAATCCGTTGCCGACTCCGGACGGAAAGATCGCCTCGGTCATGCGGATCCATGTCGCAAAACCCAATATGGCGGCATATTTGACCTTGAGCGATGACGCGAAGGTCTTTTCCTTTGACTACGAGACAGGCCTGATCGATTTCATCGGCGGGCATTCGAGGTTCTACATACAGCTGGATCCGGTGACGGGGCTGTACGTGACGTTCAGCAACTTCATTACCGATGAGCCTGTGCCGACGAATCGTAACCTGTTGAGCTTGGCGGTCTCGGAGGATTTGCGCCATTGGCGCCGAGTGAAGGACGTGATGCGCGACGAGTCGGGATTGCCGCCCGCATTGTCCCGCCAATTGACCGGATTCCAGTACCCTGCGTGGCAATTTGACGGCGACGACATCATCCTGCTTTGCCGGATGGGATATCGCGGTTCCGTGAATTTCCACGATTCGAACCGGATTACCTTCCATCGCTTCAAGGGCTGGCGCTCGTGGCTTTGATCAATCGAACATCGGCGTCGAAAGGTATCGGTCGCCGGTATCAGGCAGGAGTACGACGATGGTTTTGCCTGCGTACTCCGCCTGCTTGGCAAGCTGAATCGCGGCGAATGCGGCGGCGCCAGATGAGATTCCGACGAGGATGCCCTCGGTCCTGCCCAACAACCGCCCCGTTGAGTACGCATCTTCATTGCTGACGGCGATTACTTGGTCGAGAATTTCCCTGTTCAGGATTTTCGGCACAAAGTTGGCGCCGATGCCCTGGATTTGATGGGGACCCGAAATGCCTTGAGTGAGCAGGGGGGAATCCTTGGGTTCGACTCCGATGATTTTGCATTGCGGGAGCTTTTCCTTGAGGTATTCACCAGTTCCCGTGATCGTGCCTCCCGTGCCTATTCCGGCGACGAATGCATCAAGGACGCCGTTGGTATCCCTTAGGATTTCCGGTCCTGTCGTCAACTTATGCGCCATGGGGTTTGCCGGGTTGTCGAACTGTCCCGGAATGAAGCTGTTCGGGATTTGTTCTGCAAGTTCGTTCGCCTTGTCGATAGCGCCTTTCATTCCGAGTTTTCCATCTGTGAGAACGAGTTCGGCTCCGTACGCTTTCATCAGCTTTCGCCGTTCTTCCGACATGGAATCCGGCATGACGATAATGCATTTGTATCCTCTTGCGGTAGCGACGGCTGCCAATCCGATTCCTGTGTTGCCCGAGGTTGGTTCGATGATGACCGAACCTGGGGGGAGCTTGCCTTGTTTTTCAGCGTCATCGAGCATTGCCTTTGCGACCCTGTCCTTGACTGAACCAGCAGGATTGAGGAATTCGAGCTTGGCTAGGATTCTAGCCTTCAGGTTGAATTCCCGTTGAATTCCCTTGAGTTCCAGGAGCGGCGTATTGCCGATCAGCTGATCTACTGCGGTGAAAATTCTCATAGGGCATTACTCTTGCGCTGTTTCCTGGATTGGTTTCTTTTGTCCGTCTTGATCGACTCTGACGAATGTGATGTCGGTATGGAAAACATGTTCTTCTTCGGATTCCTCGAAATGTCGCCGAAAGACATCCACATGATAGGTGACGGATGTATTTCCCACGCGTTTTTTGCGTACATCGAATTTGAGCACGGACTTTGGAAGGACGTTTTTCTTGAATGTGACTTCACTCATTCCTACGGTGACGAAATTGAATCCAGGGTATTCGTCGCTGACTGCGATCCATGCGATTTCGTCAATCCACATCAGCATTTTTCCGCCGAATAGGAATCCATAGTGATTCAAGTCTTCCGGCATGACCAACTTATAAGAAATCATGGTCGATCATTCCTTGATCTTGTCGCAATGGTCATAGATTTCCGGATCATTCCAGGTTTTGTGCTCGACATGGCCGTCGCAAAATGCGATGACGGAACCTTTGCCGTGTCGTTTTGCGACACGGTTGCCATCGACTAGGAAGTACCCGTCGTCAGTTGTTCCGAATTTACCTGATCCTGATCCTTCTTCGAGGAGCAGCGGGCATTCTGCGGGATTGAGTGGCGCATCTGTATTTTGGTCTTCGAGCCTTGAGTTTACGGCGTAGGAGTTATTGGTCCTGGTTTTCTCGAGGGGGCAGAGATATACTTTTTTGGCCGAGAGATAAGGGAAGATCGTGCCTCTTTCCAGATCGAATAAACCTGCTGTTGGGACAGGGAAATTTTCATAGTATATCCAGCCGCCTTCGACTCCTTGTTCGGCGGAGCCGTTGGTGAGCATTGGGTACAATGACCTGTTGTCATTGGTGTACATGGTGAAGGCGAGTGCCATCTGCTTCAAGTTGTTGATGCACTCTGCTTGCCTTGCGGATTGCCGCGCCTTGCCCAAGGCCGGAAAAAGCATGGCCGCAAGAATGGCGATGATTCCGATGACAACAAGCAATTCGATGAGGGTAAATGATTTTTTCATAGTGATATTTCCCAATAGGAAAGAATATGCGAAGAATGGTCAAACAATTAATTTGTTGCCAAAGGAGTGAATTTTCAAGGCAAAGCGTAGGACAGGCATGAATTTTCATGCGGTTCGTTGACATTCCGTTACCAATGGTGATATTGGATTTTTGTTAACAAAAAACCATCCAGGATGTGACGTACATCGATTGCGATTTGCCCAATGGGGCAGGGTTGAGTGAGCACAAGGAGTGATGACACATGGATTTTAAAAATGATTTGAAAGCATATTCAGAAGAATTGAGCGAGTGCCTGAAGCGTACGGACTGGGGAATCTTGTCCTCAATCGGCGAGAAGCTGGTCTCATCGAAGGCATCCGGAAGTCGGGTCTGGCTATTTGGCAATGGCGGAAGCGCGGCGACCGCCTCGCATGTGACGAACGACTTGGTGAAAGGGTGCCGCGTAGAGGATCGAGTTGGCTTCCCGGCGATGTGCCTCAGCGATTCCAGCACGGTGCTGACCTGTCTCGCCAATGATTTCTCGTATGCGGATGTCTATGCCGTTTTGCTTTCCACGCATGCCAAGCCGGGAGACATTGCCATCGCGTTCTCGGGAAGCGGAAACTCGCCAAATGTGGTCAATGGACTGGCAAAAGCACGGGAAATGGGGCTGACAACGATTGGATTCGGAGGACGAGATGGCGGTAAAATGAAGGAACACTGCGATTTGATCCTGATTGCCCCGACGCAATCGATGGAGATGCTCGAAGACCTGCATCTGATCTATTGGCACAATCTTGTCTGCGCCATGCGCAAGGTTTTGTGAGGTGAACCATGTTGACCGGGGCGATTGACGGCGGCGGAACAAAGGTGATGACGGGACTGGTGGACGAAAACGGCAATGTCGTATCTCGTCGAGTGGAAGGAGTTCCGACCGGTGACATTGCGGGATATTTCACCCGTTGCGTGACGATGCTTTGCGAGTGCGTTTCAGAGGCGGGCGTGACATTGGAGGATTTGCGCGGGGTTGGGATGAGCATACCCGGGATGACCGACGGCAAGGACTGGGTATATGGCTCTCCGTCTGCTGGCTGGGGGAGCTTTTCTGCCTTGTCGCTCCTGGTTCCCTTGCTTGGCTTGCCCGAGGAATCGATACGGTTCGAGAACGACATCAACGCCTGCGCCTTGGCGGAGTTGCGCTATGGCGGCGGCGGTAGTGATTTCGTGTGGCTGACGATCAGCACTGGGAACGGTGGTGCCGTGGTCGCCAATGGTGCTTTGGTACGCGGAAAATCCCATTGTGGCGGCGAATTGGGTCACATCAAGGTTGAGTACGATTCTCCGGAGCTTTGCGGTTGCGGCGGATATGGTTGCCTTGAGGCGCACGCCTCGGGTCCCGCGATTGCTCGGATGTGCCGTCAAGCAGGGCTGGACGTTGATGCGGCTGGCTGTGCGGAATTGGTTCGTGCGGGCAATCCTGTCGCCAAGGAGATATACGAACGTGCGGGAATGTACTTGGGTCGCGCCCTGGCCCAGCTGGCGAACATCCTAAATTTCGAGAAGGCGTACATCGGCGGCGGTGTGTCGAGGAGTTTGGATCTTCTGTTGCCCGCCATCCGCGAGACTTTTGATCGCGATGCCTTGCCCGAGGCGCGAAAGGCGCTAATCGAACGGACGCATCTTGGCTACGACGCTTCGCTTTTGGGTGCCGCAGCACTGTTCGAATAAAGGCAACATACCCTACGTTGCGACAAGCTGAAATTCGCTTTTCGGCCTCCAAAACCCACTCCAAAACCACGCCAAAAATTCATCAGTTTCGTACTCAAAAGGGATGTGACATGCCTTTTGGTGGCTGGTCTGATGGGCGAAAGATTTTTCGCCCCTACAGGTGGGGTTTGGAGAATTTTTGGACTGGGACAGGTCCGACTGGGTCCGACTGGGTCCGACTGGGTCTGACTGTGGCTCATGGGACTTGATCTTTTCCACCGAAAACCCACCCCGAAACCACTCCAAAAAACCCTCGGTTTCGTACTCAAAAGGGATGTTACATACCTTTTGGTGGCTGGTCTGGCAAAAAAGGTTTTCGGCGGGGGAAGATGGGCGAAAGATTTTTCGCCCCTACAGGCGGGGATTGGAGGTTTTGGACCTGGGACTGGTCTGACAGGTCGGGCGAGTCGGACGGGTCGGACGGGTCATTCATCATTCATCATTCATCATTCATCATTCATCATTCATCATTCATCATTCATCATTCATCATTCATGTTACATGCCGTCGTTTTTTGGGGCTAGAGTTTCAGCTTGACGACCGTGCATCCTGCGCCGCCAGGTTCGTTAGGTTCCTTGCCGAGCCTGAAGGATTTGATTGCGGGTTGTTTTTTAAGCCAGTCGTGTATGCCTGTGCGCAACCTTCCCGTTCCGAAGCCGTGCACGACTCGGACTTCCTCAATGCGTGCAAGGATCGAGCGGTTGATGAAGCTTTCGAGTTCAATAAGGGCGTCATCGACACGTTGCCCGATCAGATTGATCTCGTGGGACGTATCCCCCGTGACGACCGGGGCGATTACCTTGACGACGGATTTCTGGGGGGAGGCTGGCTTGGCATCCTTTTCCGTGGGATGCTGCAACTCGGAAGCCTTCATCGTGAAAGGAATCCCGTCAATATTGACCACGATTTGCTTCTTGTTGTCGGAAAGCGACTGGATCTTCCCGTGTGCGTGGAGCTTTTCGATCCAGACTTTGGCTCCGACCTTGAGCAATATCGGCTCGATTGGAGCCTTCGGTCGTTCCTGCGAGGTGCGGAATCCTTCCTGGATGCGACGTTCTCGGTCAGCGAGCTTCTCCCGGATTTTGGCGATGCCTTCTGTTCCCTCGTCTTCCTTGGGGAGTGCTTGGCTTTTGGCGCGTTCCCTTAGTTCTCTGACCAGGTTTTCCATTTCCCGCCTGGTGTTGTCAACGATGGCTTGGGCTTTTTGGAATGCCTCGTTGGAGAGCTTTTTCCGTTCTCTTTTGAGCGTATCGAGTTCAACTTGCAGCTGGTCTCTTTTTTCCGTGAGTTCCTTGTTGGCCTGGGTGATTTGCCGTGTTTGGTCTTCGATGGCCTTTTGGTCTGCCTCGATTTTTGCGAGCATTTCCTCCATTTTGAGATGTTCGCCTGAGAGGTATTTTTCTGCGGTGTCGAGCACGGTTTTCGGGAGTCCGATTCGTTTTGCGGTCAGTAGTGCATAGGATGCTCCCGGTCTGCCGATATCCAGAATGAAGAGCGGCTTGAGCGATTCGATGTCGAACCTGACTGCTGCGTTGGTCATCCTCGGGTGTTGCTGGACGAAGTTTTTGACCATCCCCAAGTGAGTAGTGGCAATGGTAATGGCGTTCCGCTTGAGAAGTTCGTTTAGGATTGCGCAGCCGATGGCTCCGCCTTCGAGGGGATCCGTACCCGAACCGAGCTCATCCAGGAGAACCAGGGATTTGCCGTTGAGCGTATCTTGGAGGATCGAGGCGATGTTGGTGATGTGTCCGCTATAGGTCGAGAGATTCGCCTCGATGGATTGTTCGTCGCCGATGTCCGCGTAGATACCATCGTAGATGTCGAACTGGGAATCTGGCGACGCAGGTACTGGAAGTCCGCTTTGTGCGATGAGCGCCAGAAGTCCTGTGGTCTTGAGTGCAATAGTCTTGCCACCCGTGTTTGAACCTGTGATCGCCAGCGTCTTGGAGTTTTTGGGGAGTTCCAAGTCAAGGGGGACGACTTCACGGCCGCCCGCGATGCGACGGAATTGCGCCAGAAGCAAAGGATGCCTGGCTTGCTTGAGCGAAAGGTAGCCGCCAAAGGTGGGGAGATAGGCATTGTAGGCGATGGCCCAACGGGATACGGCGGCGGCGGCATCGATTTGCGCGATGATTTGCTGGTTGGTCCTGATGGAACCGGACGCCAGGCGTACCTGCCCGGAAAGGACTGCAAGGATGCGTCTTACCTCGTCACGCTCCTCAATGCGCAAACGAGCCAAGTCGTTTCCCCAACCTAACGTTTCGTTGGGTTCGACGAACATCGTCTGTCCGCTTTGGGAAAGGTCGTGGACAATGCCCGTCAATCCGGTCCGCGCATCCTTCTTGACGGGGATGACGAACCGGCCATTGCGCATCGTGACGAATTTGTCCTGGGTTCCGTCGCCCATCGCAGGGGATTTGATGATGGCCTCCAGGCGCCTCTGGATCCTGCTTTCTGTGGCGACGCAGTCTCTTCTGAGTTCCCTGAGCTTAGGGGAGGCGGAATCGAGGACTGAGCCATCCGTATCGATCGATCGTGCGATATCGTACTTGAGTTGACCGCATGGGTTGAGGGGTTTCGCCAACTGCTGCAGGTTGCTGAAATCTTGGCATTCGGGCTTGGCGAGGAAATCTGCCAAGTCGCCGCAGACCTCGAGTACGGATTTAACCGCGACAAGATCAATGCCGCTGACAACTGCACCTTCTGGTGCGACCTCTCGCAGGATCTGGCTGATGTCGTCAATCCTCAGTGGCGGGTGCGATAGTGCGGTTTCCGCCATTGCTAGGAGGTCTGCGTAAAGTCCTCTTTTGGTCTGTATGTCCTTGAGTTGGTTGTGGGGTCTGATTGCCTTGACGATGTCTGCGCCCAACTGCGATTGGGTGTATCCTGAGACGAGTTCAAGAAATTGTAGGTATTCAAGGACTTTGTAGGTATGCTTGTTCATCTTAGAAAGTCGTAAAAATCAAGAAAAATCGGAATGGTCATGAATGATAATGTAAACTTGGAAGGGGAAATTGCCTTGCCTTTGGGCATGAAAAGGAGAATTAGCCACAAAAGTCCGAAATTGGGCAACGAAGGATTTTCGTGGTTGGTCATTCCCTTTTTGTTCAAGTTGTGATATAGTACTTTTTTGTTTTCTATTGTCATGTTGAGTATAAACAAGTTGAATCAAGAGGAAAAAGCGATGCGCATTGGAGTCATCAACGGTTTGAACGAATCGAAAGAAGATCACATTTTCGATCGAGTCAAGGCATTGGGTTTGAGCACATGCCAGCTCAACATCTGGAATTCTGCCTACTATTCGGAACGCCTGGCGAAAAAAGTCAATGAGCAAAGTGCGGCGACAGGTGTCGTCCCTTGCGCATTGTGGGCAGGATATTGCCCGCCAACAAAGTGGAATTTCACGGAAGGTCCGACCACGCTGGGAATTGTACCCGAGGAATACCGTGAAAAGCGTGTTGAAGAATTGAAGATGGGAGCTGATTTTGCCAAGTTGATCGGGGTTCCTGCGATCATCACCCATTGCGGCTTCATTCCCGAGAACATGACGGATCCCCAGTACAAGCCCGTGGTCGCGGCCATCGCTGACATCGCCAGCCACTGCAAGGACTTGGGGCTTGAGTTCTGGTTCGAAACAGGCCAGGAAACACCAGTCGTCCTGCTGAGGGTCATCGAGGAAATCGGACTCGGAAACTTCGGCATCAACCTGGACCCTGCGAACTTGCTGATGTACGGAAAGGGAAATCCTTTGGATTCCTTGGAAGTGTTCGGGAAATACGTGCGAAACATCCACGTGAAAGATGGAATGACACCGACCAATGGACACCAACTGGGACGTGAAGTCCAAGTTGGAAAGGGAATGGTCAACTTCCCGAAATTTGTCAAGAGACTGCGTGAAATCGGATTCGATGGCGAATTTATCATCGAACGTGAAATCCCGGAAGGTGAAGAGCAACGCAAGGATATCCTCGAAACAGTCGCAAATCTGGAAAAGTGGTGGAATGCATAGGAAAAAAGGAATGAGACAAGCAATAATTGCATTGATGATTGGATTGACTACCATGTGCATCGCAGGTGAATTGAACGTGTCCTTTGCTGCTGGAAAATGGTCGGAAGAAGATTGGATTTTGGTGAAAAGTCCGCGCTGGGCGTATATCGGATCCTGGATCCAGAAGGAGGACCATATTGAGAACAAGGTTCCAGAAGGTGCTACCAAGGACGAGATGCAGGGACGCCGTGCCCCTGAAACATACACGTGCATGGTTCACAAGAAACGCACAGAAGGCAACTTTACCGTTAGTTCAAAGATGGATTTCGAGTACAGGATGGCGCCGCTGATCGTGCTGGCTCCCGAGTTGGGCAAGGATGCCAACGGATATCCGGAACTTCGAGAGCATTGGGAAGTCGTACTGTATGACGAGGGAATCAATATCTGGCATCACGAGCATGTCGATGGCAAGCCAGTCTGGCATTGCGCCGCATACATGAAGAAGGAGTACAAGGCAGGAGTCCAGTACGATTTGGTGGTCAAGGTCGATTATACCAAGTATGGCGCCACGATTGTGGTCAAGTGTGGCGACAGCACGTTTGCGTACATCGAACACGATCTTCCGAAGGGACTTTACGTCGGCATCACAGGGTGCGAAGGGCGCAACGGATTTTATGATTTCGTGTTGAAGCAATGATGGCTCATTGAGGTTATTTGTGTTAGGGTTCAAGCTCAATCCAGTGACTGCGAAGCGAGTGGCGCGTTTCCGCTCGCTTCGGCGTGCCAGCTGGTCGCTGGTCGCGTTGTCAATCTTGTTTGGCTTGAGCCTGATTTCGGAAGTGCTATGCAACGACAAGCCATTGATTGTGTGGCATAACAGCCGCGTGTACTTCCCCTTTTTGTTTTTCTATCCCGAGAATGAGTTTACCGGAAGCGGAAATTCGACTCGCACAGACTATCGCCAGTTGGCCGCCGATGAATCGTTTCGCGATCGTGGTGGTTGGATGCTTTGGCCCTTGTTGCGCAGTGGTCCCTACGAGCGTGTTCGGATGGAGGAGCTTGTGCCGTGGTTGCGTTGCAGGGTGGCTTTGAGCGCGAAGCCCAAAGTCGGCAGGATCGTGGTAACTGATGGCACCTTGGCGATTGAGGACGCCAATGGCTTGGAGCTTTTCGTTGGTGAAGGAACCAATTGGTCGGGGAAGTCTTTTGGCGATTATTGGGTGGTTCCCGAGAGCTTGCGGGATAATGTGGAGAAGCGTTTTCGTAACGAGCCATCTGACGGTGTTGAAGTCTATTGTCCTGGTGTTGGCGGTCACGATGGCGTGATGGTCGCAATGCTTTCGTATGAGCCTCGGCGTCGAGCTCCAAAGAAGGTCAATTTGACGTTGCGCGATCCTGGCGGCGCGGCGTCAGGTTTTCGGAAGCATTGGATGTTCAGCTGCGATGCCGAGCTTCCCTTGCGTGACAAGGCGGGTTTTCTGGAATTGCCGGAGGGTGTTCGAGTCCGTGTATTGGCGAATGTGTCGACCGTATTTTCTGGCGAGGGCAATGTGTCGGTTGAGGAGATTGATATAGGCGGCAGGATTCACGAGCTTTCCTACGAGAAGGAGCAGGTCAGGTATCCATTCCGTCCTGTTCCTGGTCATTGGTTTGGTCTTGACGAGGCAGGTCGTGATGTGCTTGCCAGGATTTTGTATGGGTTGCGCACGAGCTTGAGCTTTGGGTTGATTCTAGCCTGCAGTTCGATGCTGTTCGGCACGCTGTTTGGCTCGCTGCAGGGGTATTTGGGAGGAATCGTCGATATAACCGGGCAGAGGCTGATCGAGATTTGGAGCGCACTTCCGTTTTTGTACATTGTGATCTTGCTGGGTTCAGTCTACGGTCCAAGTTTTTGGCTGTTGCTGGTGTGCTATGCGATGTTCAACTGGATTGGGATGAGCTACTACATGCGCGCGGAGTTGTTGCGTTTGCGTCGCCAACCCTTTGTGGAATCCGCCCGTTGCCTGGGACTGCCAGGGTGGAAGATTGTCTTGAAGCACATCCTGCCCAATGCGTTGGTACCAATCGTGACCTTCTTCCCGTTTTCGCTGGTTGGAGCAGTCGGGGCGTTGGCGGCGTTGGACTATCTTGGTTTTGGCTTGCCGGCACCGACGGCTAGCCTTGGGCAGTTGCTTCAGCAAGCCCAGTCCCAGCGTTGGGCATGGTGGTTGATCTTGTATCCGTCTCTGGCGTTGTTTATAGTAATGTTGCTAGGTGTTTTCGTTGGCGAGGGTGTTCGCGAAGCGTTCGATCCCAAGCGTCAAAGCAGGTTGAAATAGGTAAGTAGTAGGGGGTAGTTATGACATTCAGAAAAGTATTGTCTGCTGCGTTGTTGTTGGTATGCTTTGTGGCTGGCGCAAGCGAGTTGAAGCATGACGGCAAGCTTTTGTTTTCGTCTAGCGTGAAGGCGAGCTTTGGTGCGTCATACGGAGAACGTGCGTTGAAGGCATCCGTTGTGATGTCTGCGGCTGGAGAGGTCAAGCTGGCCGTCGCCAAGAAGCCGGTGCGAGTTTTTGTTGACGAGGAACTGGCGAAGGACTGGAAAACCGCGGACGGCATGGTGGTATTGTCCTTGTCCGAGGGGACACATCAGGTTCAGGTGCGCTTTGACGACATGGCGTCCTTGAAGCCGGTTGCCTGCGCGATTGACTTGTCAATCTCAGGTCGTGGATATCAATTGAAAGGCGAGAGCTATGACGAGAATTTCACGGGTGGATTTTCTTGGCCTGAGGAGAATTCTGGTGTATATGAGTTGACGTTGGAGCCGCAAGTCGGTGTGTTGACTGTGCAAGGCGGGGCTCAGATGGGTGGTGCTGCATCGAATCGCTACTTCCTGGAAACGGATTCCCAGTTGACGTACGAGGTTGCGGCTCCAGGTGGTGTTCTTCCTGCAGTCAAGATCAAGTTTGAGAAGGTCGGCGATTTGGCTGCTGTCCGTCGCGTTTCCCGCGAGGAGGCTTTGTCAAAGGCAACGACAGTTCCCGGTGCGTTGCTCATTGAGGGCGAAGCCTTTGCCCGAAGCATAGCGGGGCAGGTGTCGATAAGCACGGAGCATCCGAATACAAGCGGTGGAGGTTGCGTTTTCAACTGGGGCACGATAGGCAATCGCCTTGAATGGGATGTCGAGACCAAGGGTGGTGCGTACACGATTCAATTCGTGATGGCTTGCATGGAGCAACGCGCGTTGCGAGACCTGCAGGTCAACGGAAAACCAGTGGCCGAAGTCGTGGATATCCCTGGAACTGGTGGCTGGGGACGTGGAAAAGCCGATGAATGGAGATGCTACGAGCCGACAACAAAGGACAACAAGCCCCTTGAAGTCACCCTGAAGGACGGGAAAAATTCCATAGGGATGACGAACCTGACCGGCAATCACCTCAATATCGATTGCATGATCCTGATTCCAAGCGGACGGTAATCACAATTCCATTTTGTAGAAATCGCAGATGCGCAGCTTGTCAATGTGAATGGTGACGAATCCGTCTTGGTACGTGAATGGGATTGGGGTTTCCTCGGGCAATTTGAGGACTCGCTTCGGGGAAGCCTCCGCCTTGACCTTGACATTGAAGTCGCAGATCGGCGGGATTTGGAAGGCATCCTGCGAGTTGATCAGGTTGATATAGGTTGCCTTGGGCGCGTTCCACCTGAGGATTTCGACTTGCATCGGCGCATCAGAGCTGAAGCTAAGCGTTGATTCGGGCACGAGGTTGCGGATGATATTCGCGAGGAGCGGGGCATTGGCCGGTCGCTCGAAGGCTTCGAATGGCGCGGCGGAATAGATGACCGTTCCTTTGCCGTAGGTAGCCTTGACGATTGACGGCGTGTCGATGTACTGCCCCGGCGGATTGGAGTGGATCGATGCGAACCGTACGTTAGGCGCCTCGTAGTCGAATCCGTCTGATGGATCTGGATTGGGTTCTTTTGTGGATTCTGGCGGTGGGTAGGGGAGTGCGATGGTCGCCAGGATTTCGCCCTTGAAGTTTTTAGGCAAGGTGATTTTCTGGAAATCTGAGATAACCGCCATGGGGTAGTCGTGGTTGTGCTCGGCAAAGAGCGGCTGTCCTGCCGGGGTGGGGACGATGTAGGTCATCCTGGCATTGATCGTGCCGTCAAGCTTGATGTTGGCTAGCTTTTCGACGAGTTCAGGGTTGGTTAGCCCTGACATGTAGGCCGTTCCGCCCTTTGCGACGAATTGTTCGACGTAGTCGGCGGCGTTTTTCGGCAGGTCGTATGCGTTGGCTAGGAGAAGCAGCTTGGACTTGTCCGCCTTTTCCGGCTTCCAGTTCGAGACGACTCCGAATGGGATGTGTTCTCTAAGCAGTGCCCTGGCTGCCCCCATCATGGCTTCGGTATGGGGCGATGAGGCGTCGTTGCCTTCTGGGGTGCCGACTTTTGAGCCGTTCCTGGCGGGATTGTACTTGCCTTCCAGGTTGTAGAGGATTGCCACGTCCTGCGCGAGTTCGCCTTCCATGTACTTTTCGTACTTTTCGGCTTTTCTGAAGATGATTCCGTACTTGTCATAGAGTCGTTTGTCCAGCGTTCCCCTTGGGTCGATGGCATCGATGAGCAGGGTAGCCCCGTGGTGTGCGAAGGTTGACATCACGGAGAGTTCGAGCATGTCCATTGTCTTGGTGGTTGTATGTTCTGCGAGTCCCGGGTAACATCTTGAGGTCATGTACTCGAAGGGCTGGTTTTGGGTCATGTTGTAGTAGAGCTTGCACGCGACGGAGTGTTGCGGCGCCCCTCCGTAGAAATCTCCCCCGCAGTAGGTGGAGGCCGCTGCGACATTGTGGTTGACCCCTTGGTTCCAGCCATGCATCATGGTGGAGTATTGGTGTTCCACGGCGCAGTTTGGATTCCTGGACTTGATCTTGTTCGTGACCAGCATCATGAATTCCTGCATCCAGTCTTCTCGTGCGAATTGGAGGTTTCTCCAGGCTGGATCGGTCCAATCCCTGATTGTGGGGATTTCGCCGCCGAACTGTTCGGCCCATTTGGCCTTGCAGGCGTTGCAATAGCAGACTCGCGTCCAGAACGTCATGTCCAGAAAGATGCCCTCGAAGGTGAAGAGATCGAAGATTTCATCCAGTTGCTCAAGGACGAATTGACGGTACTGCTCGTTGTTTGGGCAGCAGAGACCGTACCTGGAGCCTCCGAAATACTGTCCTTTGGAGGCATCATGCCGGGTTGAACGTCCATTGATATCACGCAACCTCCAATCGGGGTTGTGGACGTATGCGTCGTTGTTGTAGATCAGCGAGTAGTAAACGATTACGTCCATCCCGCCCTGATGGCACAGATCGAACAACCGTTGCATTTTTTGCGTGCAATCGATGAACGACTTGTGCGTGAATCCTGACTTGGAGTCCCAGTTGCAGTGCCCCACGTGGGATTGGAGGTAGATCATCGGCGACTTGACGTTGGCTCGTACCAAGTTGTCGTAGTAGTCGTTGGGATCGAATTGCGAGAGGAATTCCGGATTCCAGTCCTCGATGTGCATGTCAACCAGATTCCGCCTGAAACTTGTCTTGTACCAATTGGGATTTGTCATTGCGCCGACCTTGGGGGGTGATTGATTTGGGAACCATGCTGAAAAAACAAGCATAAGATAGCGTTGATGACCAACAAAATCAACACAAAATCATACCCAAGAAGTTGAATGGTGAATGGTGAATGGTGAATGGTGAATGGTGAATGCAGGAAATTCCGATTTGTTCGGTTTAGTAACCAGGATGCATGTCACATGGTATTTGAGTACGAAACCGGCGATGGTCGTCAAGATATGAAGCATCTATGAAACGACTATGACTTTTCGTTTGTTGACCAGTGAAATTTTCTCGTTGGCGACGGCGCTTTTCTTGCGGGGAGGTTACTTTCCCGGATCGGGTTTGTAGTTTGCGCCGATGTTGCGTCCGTATCCAGGCGAGTCGAGGGCTAGGCGGTAGTCGTGGTTTTCGGGGTCTATGAATTTGGGGATCCCGACTATGTCGCTTTGTCCTATGTTCTTCTGTTGCACGAAATTCTGGAAGTCATCCATTCCGCATTCCAGGTCTGGGATTGGTTTTTTGTCAGGGGTTTTCATGTTAGCGAGTTTGACGATTGATGTTCCTGGCGTCGAGGTTCCCCAGAGATTGTTTTCGAGCTTCAGGATGTGCGTCCAATCGATGGTGTTCATTCTCAGGCATGTCAGCGATGTATCATAGAAGATATTGTTTTTGAGTGTGAAGTTTTTGATTTGCGCGGAATTGTGGTTGAACATCAGGTGACCGCCATTTTTGTTGGGGCGTTGCCAGTTTCCCCAGCCTTTGCCTGCGTTGATGCATGTATTGTTTTCGAAGAGTACGTTTTCTGTGATCGCATCGTCGTAATAGCGGTTGAAGTATTCGAAGGAATACTCGCAGTTCCAAATCACGTTGTTTCTGAAGATTAGGTTTCGCTCTATGGACTTTGCCTGCTTCGAGCCGTAGCCTTGAGGCGTCAGCGCGGCATCGTAGATTTCCCATAGCCGGTTGTTTTCCACCAAAATATCCGAGCAGGAAGTCCAATACTCAATGCCATTGCCGAAGCGGACGTGGAAATTGTCGTCGCGCGTGAACTGATGTCCTCCGCCGATGTAGTACACGTCACAGTTTCGAACCGTGATGCGATGGGCGTTGGCGCCGCCGAATCCGTGGGCTGCTCCGTAGCGAACCGCAAGGCCGTCAACGACTACGTCGTGGGCATTTCCATGGTTGACGATGTGTCGGCGCAACGGAAGTTCGACGGAGGAGTGGAGCGTTCCTGGATTCGCAGGGTACTTGAGGTACACGGAGTAGTCGTCTCTGGCGAAGACGAAATCCCCGTCGTTCTCCAATTGTTCCCGTTCCCACTTTTTCCATCCGCAGCGTTTTTTGCCGTGGTCGAAGATGATGTTGCCCACGTCGACTGGGAGTTCCAGCCCGCCTTCTCGGGTTTTCGGCTCCATTTTGAGCAGTTGGATTTCCAGTTGATCTCCCTTTTTCAGGGCTTTGCCTAGTCTGAGGTGCAGTTTCATTGGGAGTTGGGGTTCAACTTGTATGATTCGCCGTAGGTTCACGGTGAATGTTTGCCATTCTGCGGTCAATGGAGAGGTCATGGTACCCTCGTTGCATACGGTCCATGGAGAGGCTGAGTACATTACATTGAGTGGCGGCAGGTTTAGCGGACGGTTGGCTCGTGCTCGGAAAGTGAGTCGCAGGACAGGTGCCAATGCCGGCACGCGAGGTCCCCAGATCTGGATTTGGCGTGCTAATTTGTCCACCTTGGCTACGGACAATGCAAAGGTCTTGATGCCGTCTTCCATGCGATTCACGCCTTTCACGGAAGCCGGGGCTTCGTTATACGTAGTCCAGTCATCGGCGTTGAAGTCGGGCAGTGCAATGTCAACGGGAACTAGTTTGGGGGGCATTGTCCTCCAGATGCCTGGCTTCCATTCTTCCCAAAGCTTTGGGTCCGAGGCGTCGATTGATTGCTGGATGATTGGCAGTGAACCTTCCCCATAGTTTCCGAATCTGACCGGATTTCCAGGTTCGCCGCTACGCAACGAGAAGCCGCCTCGCCACAGGCAACCTCTTCGGAACAACACGGCATCGCCTGGTTTCACGTCCGCCTTGGCAATCATTTCCAGGGATTTCCAGGCGGTTTCGGGAGTCAATCCGTCGTTGTCGTCGTTTCCGTTGATGGAGTCAAGATGGAAAGTTGAGGCAAACAATACCAGGGACGAGGTCAGTGCAATGGAAAGTAGTTTGGCTTTCATGGGATGATTCCTTGTGGTATGGCCTATCCAGGTAGAACCCAGTAGGTTTTAGGTAGGGTGCCGGTTGCGAAGTAGTAGATTGCTCCGCTGATAATAACGGCCAATCCCGCCAACATGTCTCCAGCTATCAAGCCAAACATGGCAGGCTTCAACATCTGGTGGCATTTCACTCCGCCATAATGAGTTACCAGGACCTTCAATGTTCCGCCGATGACAAATGACCAGGCCATCATTCTCCCAGGGTAATGAGGCCAAAGGCAAAACATCACGGGATGCAAAGGCTACCAGGTAAAACGAAGACGCGCCGAACTGAACAACATCACGCCGAAAAAGGTCGATAGAAACGCAACCACATACCTCGGTTTTGGCTTGACAAGGGCGAAGCGCGCCAATCCCTTGACGGTCATCGAGCGTTCAAGGGTGCCTTGTGCCTGCAAGCGATGTCGAGCAGGGAGTGTATGCAGGAAAGCTTGCCGTGGGACGAGGACGGTTGACGTGCCGTCTCGCCAATCGACTCCCCGGTCGTACGCCCAGAAGAGCGTTACTGGACACGCGATGCAGAGTCCCATGACGATGGCGAGAGCCGTCAGCCCCAGGGTTCTTTTGGCTGGCAGCTTGCCGACCCTGGTGATTTCCAGGGCGTTGACCATGAAGGGCATGAAGCTTTCCCGTACGTCGTGCATCATAATGCAAGTCACCATGCCCATCGTCAACATCATGGCAGGACCCAATGCCTGCTCACCCATGAATCCGATGAAAACGGAGCAGGCATACAGACCTGGGCAGAGATGGAATGCGCCGGTTTCGGCGATGATTCGCCCCAAAACGACAAGGAGCATCACGATCAGGACGGAATACATCAGCGCCAATGGCCAGTCCAATCCCACAATCGCTAGATTGAGCACGAAGGCGACAAAGGCGACGGCGGACAATCTGAGCCCCCAGGCGGCGGAGATTGGCACATCGGGATGGATTCGGCATCCTGCGGCGGCTTTTATCGCCCCCCAATAATAGTGCCTCCCCGTGTATGCCATCATGCAGAAGAATCCGACGAATCCTCCCAGTACCCAACCATTGAGGATGTGAGGCGCAAGCAGCGTTCCGTCGGCCACGGGATATCCGTACTTGGTGAGGATGCCTCCGACGAGGCAAAATATGAACGGTCCCCAACCGATAGCCAGCGAGACATCGGTTTGAACCAGGTAGGCGATTGCGACGGCGGTGTAGAATATTCGAATCGTCAAGAGCGAGCCGCCTCCGCCACGCATAAACGTAGGCATCAACTTGGAAAAGGGATAGATGTTGATGTTTCGGACGACCGGGATCATGAAGTCGCTCCAGTACACGCAAAGGTAGTTGTTGATATGAACGGCAAACACGATCAAGAACGCTCCCCAGAAGAGCTTGTTCCTGAAGATCGGACCGATACGTGCTCCATCGGTTGGCAGCATTGCGCGTGTGAACTGGACGATCGGGTAGGGCAGGTGTTCGTTTTCGGTCCATTGTCGATGGACAGCGACGGCAATTCCGCCGAGTACGAGCCATAGCAGCACGAAGCTTGTGAGCCAGAAGGTCAGTGGTTCTCGCCAAGCTTCCCAGGGGATATCCGACAGGGAAATATGGGCTGAACCATCGGGGGATTTCATGCCTTGCACGAAGGCGAGGAGCGCATTGCCGTCGTCGTAATCGGCATTGGCCAACATTCTTTTTGGTAGCAGAACTGTTGCTGGGTAGAAGGTTTTTCCGTCGTCATCGCTCAATTTCCAGCTAGGATCGATTTTCGCGAAATGGTGCGGGAGCATCACGCCTCGGGGGAGCATGCGAAACAGGCTTGAGTAGGGTACGCAGCATACGGGCAGGACAAGTGCCAGGATCATGCATAGTTCACGTGCCGAGAGCGGGTGAAGCCATGGCGGGGTTGCAAATCGACGCCCTAGCCAGCCGAGAAGTGGATTCAGGAACAGGACCGTCGCCAGAAGTCCTCCGAAAACAGTCATCGGAATGTGGTTTCCGATGCACATTGTCTGCACTAGGACGGCATCGTTGAAGTAAACGACGGCGCAAAGCACCGCAGCTACGAGAAATCCCAAAATGACAGAACGAAGTGACATCGGAAAACCTAAGGTCAGTTTCTGCTAATTGCCGAGCATGGCCAGGAATGCCTCCTCATCAATGACTTGGACTCCGAGCTCGGCCGCCCTTTCCGTTTTCTTTGCGCCAGTATTGGCGCCTGCGACCAAAAACGTGGTATTTCGGCTGACTGATGATGCGACGTTTCCTCCCAATGCACGAATTTTCGCTGATGCGGTATCTCGATCCATGCTCGCCAACGTTCCTGTTAGTACGAAGGTCTTTCCCGCCAGCGAATTGGCGGTGGCTCCTTCCGCCTCATTTGCATTATCTTCGCCGCCTTGCGGGTCGATGCCCAGCGCCTCCATTCGTCGCAAGATATCCTGGCCGATTTGGCTTGCGAAGAAGTCCAGCACCGAGGTTGCGGTTTTGGGACCGATCGAGGTTGTGACGTATTCGCCATCGTCTCGTCTTTTGAGCAGACCCAATTCCACCAACTTTGTTGGCGTGGTCAATTCTGGGGTTGGAAGTTCCTTTGTGGCAGTTGGTTTTGGCTGTTCCTCGAGGAAAAAGTCAAACAGCACTTGTCCTTTTTGCTCTTTTGGTTTCGGCTTGTCTTCTACTGGCTTGGCCTTGATTGCCTGCACTTCCGGGACGGGATTTCCGCTTGCCACCAGCAATCCACGCAAGACTCCTGAGGTCGCGACTTCGCGAATGTTTTTGTGCACTCGGCCAATATGGTACGCTGTCGCTGCACCGACATCAGGTATGCCCAGTGCCTGAAGCCAGCTCGCCAATGGCTTTGTTCTTGCGCGCTCGATTGCGGCGAGAAGCTTGGCGGCATTCTTCGCGCCGAACATCCTGGGGGATTCATCGGTGCCCAGGTTCAGGACCGCAAGCTGGTCTTGGCGCAGCTCGAAGACATCCAAAGGTTCGGCAACAAGCCCTCGCTCGACCAAGGATTCCGCAACAACACCGCCCAAAGACTCCAGATCCAATGCATTGCGGGCAGCGAAGTACTCAAGGCGACGAACCACCTGCGCCGGACATTGAATATTCATGCAGCGCCATGCCACAAATTGCGAATCTCGCTCGATCTTGCCGCCGCAGGAGGGGCATTTGTTGTCGATGTGAGACACGAAGTCAAACTCGACCGAATCGGCAGGGCGCTTTGACATGACTACGGATACGACTGCGGGAATCACTTCGCCGGCCTTTTCAATCACGACTGTGTCTCCAATCCTGATGTCTTTTCGGCGGATTTCGTCTTCGTTATGCAAGGTTGCCCGTGCGATTGTTGATCCCGCCAAGGCAACGGGCTCCAGTTCGGCGACGGGTGTCAAGACGCCGGTTCGGCCGACCTGGATGGTGATCGTCTTGAGAATTGTTTCCGCTTGTTCGGGTGCGTACTTGTATGCCTTTGCCCAACTGGGTGCGTGTGCAGTCATTCCCAGTTGTTCGCGTTGGGCGAAATCATTGACCTTGATGACTGCGCCGTCGGTATCGTACGGAAACGAATTGCGAACTGTATTCAAGTCCTGGATTGCGGCAAGCAGTTCGTCATAGGTTTCGGCGGTACGAAGCCAAGCTTGGCGCTTTAGCCCGTAGCGATCGAACAAACCGAGCAGGTTCAATTGGCTTTTGAGGTCTATGCCGGAGACATCGCCTTGGGCATAAAACAGGATGTCCAAGGGTCGTTCGGCGACTTGTCGTGGATCCAATTGCTTCAAGCTTCCCGCCGTTGCATTTCTCGCATTTGCGAACTCGTCCTCGCCACGCGCGACCCGCAATCCGTTCAATTTCAGGAAGCCGGGTTTGCTCATGAAGACTTCGCCCCTTGCCTCGAAGACTTCCGGTGGGGAATCGACGAACAGGCGCAGCGGAACCGAAGGAATCGTCCGGATGTTCGCGGTCACGTCATCGCCTTGCTTTCCGTTGCCGCGTGTCAAGGCTTGCACAAGGACTCCGTTTTCGTAGCGGAGCGAGATGCTGACGCCGTCGATTTTCGGTTCGATCACATAGAGCGGCTTTTTGCCTGCCAATCCCTTGACGACATAGTCGTGGAATCGGCGCAAGTCGTCTGCGTCGTAGGTATTGTCGAGGCTCATCATGGGTATGCTATGTTGTACGGTCTTGAATGCGTCCAAGGGTTCTCCCGCGACTCGTTGCGTTGGAGAATCCTCTGTCACGAGTTCGGGATGTGCCTTTTCGAGTTCACGCAATTCCCGGTACAATCCATCATACTCGAAATCGCTGATTTCAGGCTTTGCCTCAACATAATACAATCTGTCGTGGCGGCGAATTTCCCCTCGCAACCATTCCAATCGACCAGCAACATTATCCTTATTTTCCATCATCCATGGATCCTGACTATTGACTGCAAGCGACACAAAAAACCTATTTTGACCTTGACCATCCCGCAACTGATGAATTTACATCAATCATGGTCACAATCAAGTACGAAGAAATTTGATTTTGTGACGTGCCTTTTTTGAATGGTGAATGGTGAATGGTGAATGGTGAATGGTGAATGGTGAATGGTGAATGGTGAATGGTGAATGGTGAATGGTGAATGGTGAATGGTGAATGGTGAATGGTGAATGGTGAATGGTGAA
>Ga0123335_1002802_pt1 | contig 25343 bp, 23 predicted proteins | sample BiotimSIPDNA_2_FD_89707 | JGI IMG/M metagenome (GOLD analysis project Ga0123335, IMG submission 89707) | Anaerobic biogas reactor microbial communites from Washington, USA - Biogas_R2 time_0 SIP DNA | ecosystem: Engineered > Bioreactor > Anaerobic > Unclassified | place: Washington, USA...
AGGGGACGGCGGTTGTGAAACGGATTCTGTTTTACGCGTGGGGACTGCCCGTGCCCGCCTATACCTTCTTCTTGTGTTTCAGCTTTGTCTTCTGCATTCTTGGAATGGTTTGGTATGATCGCCGTTCGGCAACGCCGCTACGGGTGCGGCCAGGAAACGATAACCGTACTGTATACCTCGTGCGGCGCAGCGACCCGAACCTTACGGCTGCAATGAGAACAAATTTTGGTAACAATCTGATGTTCCACAACCTCAAACAGTTTCTCGGGGAGTTCAAGGACTTGGCGGCATTCAACATGATGAACCGGCTCTTGTTCAAGGCAATGGCCGCATTCGGAACAGTCGGGAAAATGTATTTTGACTACATCGGGCTCAGCCACTTACTGCAACCGTTGTCCCCGGTTGTCCCGGTTGTCCACCGCGTTTACGTCAGCTCTTGCGGCGTCAAAGACTCCTGGGGCAGGCTTGGTATGGACGTCGCTGGTGGGCGGTTTGGAACTATTGGAACTGTTCATTGCCCAACCGCGCTTCAAGAGCGGATGCGCAGGCAGGCCATCAAGTCGATAATCAGTTCGATCTTTTGAGATTCAGTAAGTTGCACAAGTTGAGTACGAAGTATTTGTTCGCTGTTGTCCATACTCATTTAGATCAGAATACAAAGGAAAAGTTTCACTCGTAATATAATATGTTGTATGGTGCCAGACAGTTGTAAATGAAAAATGTATGAAAAAGAAAGGATGCAGAAAATGTAGACATGTCGTTTAATTGCAACAAGTTTAATATTTACAGTTCTGTTCATGACGGGATGTGAAAACGAATGTAGAAATAATGAGGGGATTTGTCCATCTGGGGAGTTCGCTCCTGAAGCCAAGAAAGAAAATTGTACTTGGAACGATATAGTAAAATGCGGGGGCTGTGCACAATATTCTTTAAAGTATGGGAGAACTAAATGTTTCAACAGTTCAACAGGCGTTGGTGAATCAGACTGCAATAATGAATGCCTTGAATGCAAGGTTGCCACTTATAAACCAGGTGTATACTGCGTAAATTTCAGGTATGATGAGGGTGGATGTAAGAACGCGAAGTGCGAGTTCTATATAGCATCTGTATCAGAAAAATCGCTTCAAGACATTTTATTTGTTCAAGAATAGAAATGAAATTAAGATTTCACAAGTCATAGTATTTCTAATATTGTAGTCTGAATGGATCTTGTAGTATTTAAAGGATATTCAGAACTGTGTAACAACATGACCAAATAGTATTCACTATAAGGAACAAATATGATGTGTTATTTGCGCAGTATGGTGCCGTTCGTATTGTTCTTCGCAGGTGTTGTTGTGCCTTTAACTTCCTTTTCACAGGAAATGTCTGTTGAAAATACAGAGTGCGTTCGGGCAAAAGAAGCTGTTATCACATGGGCGAATTCTCTTAAGAGTTTTTCGCTATCCTACGATTTGTCGCAGAGCACCTATGAACATGTGGGTGGAAATATGTGTGAAGAAAGCAACATGGCGTGGCAAATCGTTTATCGTCAAGACGGGGAGAATTTCTATTTTAGTAAAGAAACGTTGTCTTCCAAATCAGTTGAAAATGATGTGGAAATCTGTTCCCAATATAACGGTGTTTTTGATACTTTCACAAGTTTCAGTGGCTCTTCTCTTGGTGTTGTGAACGACATGAAAAGGAAGGGTCTTCCTTTTTCGTGGGGAATTTATCTCACACCCCAGGAAATATTTGGCCATCGAGGTGATTATTCACTGAGTGATGTGTTGAGTGAAGGTAGTACGCAACTTATTGAACAAGATGGGAAACGTATCTTGTCGCATATCAATTCAAATCTATCCGCTGCTGTTGATGTCACACTGGATACAGCTAATGGCGTCAAACTGATTGAATGGTGTCGCCGGCCTGATTCGCTCTCAGAAGAGACCCTTAAGACAAACTGGAAAGGGGATATATTCTATTTACGCATTTTAACGGTGACATTGGAATTGAGCCAATATCGTGCGTATAACGACGTTTTTTTCCCATCTAAAGTTGTAAAGACGTGGTGGCGAATGGATGAAACGGTTGCCGAAGAGGTTAATACATCATTTGAAAAGGGAAAGATCTCTAAAGAAGAACTGACAGTTCTTCTTTATTCGGTCCCGGTTCAACCGGTCTGTGTTCAGACTTTTGTACTCAAAGAGGCAGAGATAAATATTCCCCTGTCTAAAGAGGATATCGCCATTGAATGGCCTAAAGGAGTACGGATTATTCAAGCCAAAGATATGCCTGAACCGGGCGGTCTTATTCCACCGGAACGAAAAATATGGCCATATATAGCAGATGTTGCTACATGTATAATCATTATTTCTGTTGTTTCTTGGATCATAATGTATCGTAGAAAAAAGATCTAGATATTAAAACAAATAAGAAGAGTATTTTCGTTTCTGTTTAGGTTGGGGTATCCTAGCCAGAATATTTCACCAAGTTGAAACCATCGGATGAAAAATCCAGTCTAATTATTGTAGTTTCAACATGATACATAGACATAAGGAACTTCCCCGATGGAAACACAGTGTACCGGAATGTTGTTGGAATTTCAAGTTAGCCCATCTTCCGCAATAACAGCCGTTTAAATTTTTATCTTCTTCAAAAAAGGCATGTTAATGGAAAAAGTCTGCACTACATTTTAAATCGTTTATTGGATTTCCATAGGCTTGTTTGGCAGGGGCAAGCCCAATTTGTGCAACAAAATAGCCAGGTGATTTTCCGGACGGCTTACCGTGCGCAACCGAATATCTCGTCCTGCATCCGTGGGCATTACGATATCCAGTGAACGTATTTCCGCCAGATGTTCAAGTAGTTTTCTTGGGGCGGTACCCAATCCACATCCTTCCATCCATTGCTGGAGTGTGCGCCACATGACCAACGCCAGAAAACATACGAGGATATGGGCTTGGGCGCGGTCCTTTTTCTGATGGAATATGGGGCGAATTCCCAAGTCATGCTTACTGATGCGGAAGGTATCTTCTATTTGTGTTAATCCGATATACGTCTTCCACAGGGTGTGCGCGTCATAGCCTTTAAGATTGGTGCGCAGCAGATAGCACCCGTCTGATAGTTCCACCCAGTCATCGAGTTCTTTGCGGGCAGTAATGGTTATTGCCAAGCGTTTTTTGCTTTTATGCCCACAGTCCTTGATGGTTGTGATCGTCACTTCAAAAAAGCGGGCGGCACGCGTATATTTCTGAAAAAGACGACCCACGCGCCGTTCTGCCGTGCTGCGGTTGCGCAAGGTACGCTGGGGCGCATCTATTTGCGCCTTGAGCTTTTGCAGGGCTTCATTAAGACGCACACGCTGTTTTTCACGGATAGCGCGTTCCTTCTCTATCCGCCCTTGGGAACGGCACAGTACATACGTTTCTTGCGCGCCGTCAGGAGCAGCGCACAACTTTATTTCCACACCGGGTTCTACTATGTCCCAGTCTGCATCCAACAGTTGCCGCTCAAACTGTTTCAGTAAACTCTTTGGGGTGCCTACCAGGTAGTGGGCGCCGCTATCGCGCAAGTGTTGGAGGTTTTCTTCACTCACCATGCCTCTATCCATCACCCAGGTACGGCGTGCCTGGCCATATTTCTCCCGCATCACCGACACAATCTCATCCACCGTAGTCACATCCGTTCGATTGCCATCAAAAATCTCGTAGGCCAGCGGAAGCCCTTCGGGCGTTACCACCAGTGCTATACACAGTTGTACGCAATCCGGACGGCCATCACGGGAATACCCACGTCGCGCCTGGGTATTGCCTTTCATGCACCCTTCGAAATAGGTAGAGGTAATATCGTAAAGCAGCAAATCAAAAGTAACCCCAAAAAGTTCTCCGTAAACGCGTTGAAAATGGCGGAACAAAGCATCCTTATGAGGAAGCAAAACGTCCAATGCCCGGTACAGACGGTCATCATTCACATGCTCGGGCGCAATCCCAAGTAAATCCGGCAGTGCGGTCTTGCCGTACCAAAATTCCGCTATATGAAGTTCCGAAGAAGGCGAACAAAACCGGGCCAAAACCAAGATGCAGGCCATCGTCTGCCAAGGAACTACTTCTTTGCCTTCAGGAAAAATGCCGGCAAAAAATCTATCCAGTTGCAGCCGACGCCATAAAGCCAAACCAAGGTATACTTCCCCAAACCGGCGTAAACGTTCCACCCGGGTTCGAGACGTATCCACGCGCGCCCAAACCGGCGGATCGGGGGAAGACTTAAACAAATCCCCTTGAGGTGGGCGTCCATCCAGAACATCCCGGATATGCTCCCATCCTATCCGAACATCCTTGTTACGACCTGGTAATTTGCCCAAAGACGCTACAGTGCGCTGGCGTGGGCCGTCAGGAGTACGGATACATTCTTCGAGCGTCCAGTATTCATAAAGAACGCCACTCTTCCGACGTGTATGAGGACGTAAGTACATCTTCGATATACTCTCCAATACCCATTATGATCGCACAAAACCAGCCGCTTAACAAGGGGGTGGTCTGCACTACACGCCAAAAATAAAACGCACAGTAAGCACCGCAACAACTTAGAAATCATGGAGGGCTAAAAATCGCTGTTTAGGGAAAGCAACTGCGGAAGATGGGTTAGAGCATTTTAACTATGAGTGCGTACGGCGATATACTGTTTGGATGAAACCAATTTCTGTTAACTTGCGCAAGCGTGTCGTGGCCGCACGCCTTGAAGACGGTCAAACCATGGGCCTGATTGCCGAGCGCTTTCGGATTCCGAAGAGTACCGTACAAAACATCCTTAGGCGTTACGCGCAGGCTGGCACTGTGGAACCCAAGCCCCACGGAGGTGGACGACAGCCGATATTTACCTCCGATGCGTTGCGCCGCTTAGAGCGAGATGTCGAAGAACATCCAGATGCCACCCTTGAAGAACTTCGGGAACGAAGCGGCGTCAGCGTATCTCTGGTGGCGTTCTACAAACGTATAAAGCAACTGGGCTTTACGCGAAAAAAAAGTCTGTACGTGCGCGAGAACAATGTCGTGCGGACGTAGTGGCCCAACGCCAGGCTTTTCACGAGAAGCTGGCCGGTGTGGACCGCTCCCGCTTGGTATTCCTGGACGAAACGGGAGCCAAGACCAACATGACACGCCTATACGCCCGTGCTAAGAAAGGGAAACGTGCACTGGACTACACGGCCCATGGACATTGGAGTACCACCACGCTCATCGCGGCACTCACACTCCAAGGTGCTAAGGCCCCCATGGTACTTGATGGTCCCATGGATCGTACTTGTTTCGAGGCCTATGTGGCACAGGTACTGATTCCTGCTCTTGCCCCGGGTTCCAATGTGGTAATGGACAATCTGGCCGCCCATAAATCACCAGACATTGTTCAGAGATTACACGCCGCCGGAGCCCAATTATTGTACTTGCCCCCCTACAGCCCGGACTTCAATCCAATCGAATTGATGTGGTCTAAAATCAAAACTGCTTTGCGTAGTGCAAAGGCGCATACTCAAGAAGCATTACTGGCAGCCATTGCACAAGCACTTGGAGACATTACCCCGGAACGCAGTTACAATTTCTTTTGTCACTTATTCGTATGTTTGCAAAATTAATACGCTCTAATGGATGGCATAAAGCTCAGGCTGATTTTGATGGTGACCACGTTACCTCTGATGGTGGCACGCTATTGCAGCCGGACGGAAACACAAAGCCCTTTTCATTTTATTTATACATATCAGGCGGCATTGTGGCCCTGTTGTTCTTGTCGCTGCTATTCGCTTTCCGCTATACCCACACCAGGAACACCAGCACGCCATGCAGATAGAACACGGAGAGCAGCCACGCGGGCACGCAACACAGGAAGATCAGCGGGATGGCGACGAAGCGCCGTGACCGGGTAAGCAGCAGATAGGAAGCGGCGCAGGCGAGTGCAAGGCCGGCCAGCGCAAACAGGGCCAGGCTCATCACGGAAACGGACCATACCCAGGATTCGGGCATTATGGGTTTTTTCCCGAAGGCCAGCGTCGGCGCAAAATACAGAAACGCCCCGGGCAGGGTCTGGAACAGCAGCGCGGCGGGAGCGAGCAGCAGGTGGGCGTATCGTTTCATGGCGCCGTGTCCCCCAGCCGCAACCCCACATCACCCACTACGGACGCCCTGCTTTCCTTCATGAGCGCTTCGGCCTGGAACCGGCCAAAGGTTGTCCATTCCAACTGCCGGAACTTGAGGTGCATGCCGTCGTTTCCCAGGGCCAGCGCTTCTTCGAGCGTGGCGCCGTGTAGCCAGTGGCGCAGCAGGAAGAAATAGAAAAAGGGCGATTCGCTCACACCGGGATGGCCGATGTAGGCGTCCGCGCCCAGGGCAAGCCAGTCCTTGCCCTGCGGTTCATTATGACAGCCCGTGTTATAGACAAAGCGGATGCGGCTGCGAAGTTCTTCGGGCAGATCCTTGACCCAGCGAATGTAATGGTTGGTATGGGCGAGCAGGTAGAGGTCAACAGCGGGATAGTTTTCCAGTGCCTGTTTCAGCGCGGACGCGAATTCTTCCCTGCAGTCGCCTTTTGACGCCTGGGTAAAATACCAGGATTCGGCGTAATGCTTCCTGAGGTACTGCCGGGTGAACAGCAGTGTGCCCCACTTGAAGAAGGGGATGACATCGTCGCGAATGGCCAGGGCGGCCCTGCTTTCCCGACCCGGCGGTGTTTTGGAAAACACAAAAAGCCGGTCCCCTGCCAGCAACACCACGGAGCCATACAAAAGACAGGGCAACAGCAGGGACACGGCAAGGGCTTTGCCGGGGCGCATGGGCCGGCGTGTGTGGTTTCCGATGGTATCTTGGGGTGGCTGGTCTGTCACGAAAGGGAAGCCTTTTCTGAGGGATATATTCCACAACAACGGCATGGTATATCAAGCGGCGATGTGGCATCAACCGGGAGGATGGGCTTTGGGCTTAGTATACGCGGGGGCGGGTATCGTTGGGTGGATGATGTGGAGGGGGTGGACTGGGTGGACGATGTGGGCGGGGTGGACGGTAAGGAAAGGCATGTCAGGGCACGGGCCTGATTAGTGCCTTGACTTTCCAAAGTGTCCGTGGGCATCATAGGCGACAGGTATAGGCCGGGGGAGTTGTAGTGCGTGATTGCATCGGTAACAAGGAGAACAAATGGTGTGCTGTTTTCAGGTGTCTCGGTATGGGTGTGTGCTGGCCTGTCTGCTCTGTTCTGTTTCCGGGGCCTGGGAATTGGATGAAAGCCCCGCGGAGGCCCAGGACTGGGGATACCGTCCGGCGGAAGCCGCCGTGGCGGAGGTGAATCCTCCGTCCTTCACCTGGCGGCCGGACGAAACCGCTGCGGCCTATGACCTTGAAATTGCCGGGGATGCCGGGTTTGAACGTATTACCTACAGTGCGCCGGGACTGCCTTGGTCCGCCCATTGCCCCGATCAAGCGCTGGCGCCGGGCAGTTACCACTGGCGTTACCGCGGCGTGGATGCCGATGGCAACGCGTCCGGATGGAGCAAAACGCGCGCTTTCACCGTTCCGGAAGACTGCGTGGCATTCCCCATGCCGACAAGAGCGGACCTGGTGGGACGCATCCCGGCGGAACATCCGCGCCTGTTCATTGATACCGCTGAGGTCGTCCGTCTGCGCGGCCTGGCGGATGGACCGCTGGCAGCGCGCTGGCGGGAACTGGTCAAGCAGGCGGACAAATTGCTTGCAAACCCGCCGGACACCAGCGAACCGCCCAAGTATCCCGAGGGCACCGAGCGTAAAGGTAAAGAATGGCGGCGCATCTGGTGGGGCAATCGCACCCATGGAATCAAGGCGGCCGACGCCGCGGCGACACTCGCTTTTGTCTACCGTCTCAGCGGCGACCGGCGTTACGGCGAAGCCGCCCGGGCCATTCTGCTCGCGGTATGCGCCTGGGATCCGAAAGGGGCGACGAACTACCGGTACAATGACGAAGCCGCCATGCCCCTGCTTTACCTGCCCTCCCGCGCCTACACCTGGGCCTATGACATGTTTACCCCGGAAGAACGGGAGCGGGTGGCGGCCGTCATGCGCGTGCGGGGCGAAGATTGTTACAACAGCCTGCGCGGCAGAAAGCACCTGTGGCGGCCATACAGCAGCCACCACAACCGGGCATGGCACAAGCTGGGCGAGCTGGCCACGGTGTTCTATGACGTCATCCCGGAGGCGTCGGAATGGCTCGAATATGGCATGACTATTTTTTATACCTGCTATCCCGTCTGGGGCGATGCCGACGGGGGCTGGCACGAAGGACAGGCCTACTGGCTCAGCTACCTGAGCCGTTTTCTCTATTGGGCGTTGGCCATGGACATTCCCTACGGCATCAACGCCTTTGACAAGCCTTTTTTTAAACATGCCGGTGACTTCGGCCTCTATTCCTGCCCCCCCGGTACGGAAACCGGCGCGTTCGGCGATCTCGCGCAAAACTCAGCGTCAGGAAAAATCGCTTCGTTCATGGGCCAGATGGCGGCGGTGGCGGACAATCCCTACTGGGTGTGGTACGCGGCGCAACACGGCGACAACGGCCCGGGCGGTTACTTCGGATTCCTCACGGCCGCGCGGGAACGCACGGTTGAGGTCCGTCCGCCCGATACGCTGCCGTCCTCAAAAGCCTTCCGGGGAACAGGTCTGGCCGTGTTGAACAGCCGCCTGACGGAGGGCAAAGACAACGTCCAGATACACTTCAAGTCGAGCCCCTTCGGCACCCAGAGCCACGGGTATAACGCCAACAACGCTTTTCTTCTGAACCTGCGCGGGGAACGGATGCTGATCCAGTCGGGCAGTCGGGACATCTACGGCAGCCCCCACCATGAGAAATGGATGTGGCAGACCAAGTCTGACAACGCCATTCTGGTCAACGGTGAAGGGCAGTTTCCCCACACGGTGAAGTCGCAGGGCCGGATTACCCACTTCCATACGGACGGCGCCTTTGACCTGGTTGCGGGCGAGGCGGGCGGCAGTTACGCCAACCTGGACCGCTGGGTCCGGCGCATCTTTTTTTTCAAACCCGGCGTCATCCTGATCCATGATGTGCTGGAAGCGCCCGAAGCGGCCACGTTCCAGTGGCTGCTCCACGCGAAGCATCCCTTTGCCCTGGGCGACCGGACCCTTCGTCTGGAAGCCGACACAGGAAAACTGGACCTGGAGTTCTTAAAGCCCGCGGGATTGGCCTTTTCACAAACCAGCGTATTTGATCCTCCGCCCCATGAGTGGGCTAATTTGACCCTGGAGGAGTGGCACTTCACCGCTGCGACACAGACGCCGGAAAAATTTATGGAATTCATCACGGTCATACGCGTGGACGGGGTGGACGCGTCCGCATCCATGACGGAAGAAGGAGACGGTACGGCGCTGTCACTTGCGCTGGCTGACAACACCGCGCGGGTCCTGCTGCAAAAAGAACGGTTCCAGGTCCACTATGGATCCCTGGATACGACGTGGGAAGACAACGAAGACGGCAGGAAGTTTTAATATGCACCCGGCAATTGAAACGAAGCGGCGCGCTCATGAAGCTTTCTGGTGTGGCGAGGGGCCCAGCCTGATCCTGATACCGGCCGCGGAACAGGACTTGTACGATTTGGACGGCTATCCGGCGCGCTTCAGGAATCCCCGTGCCATGTGGGAATCCGAAATGCGCCGCGCCGAACCGGTGCTGGACTGGCCCACGGACGGCATTCCCTGTGTGCGCCCGAACCTGGGCGTGGTTTTTGTGCCCGCTATGGCGGGCCTGTCCTACCGTCTGCCGGAAGGCAGCATGCCGTGGCCGGGCGAAGCGCTTTCACGGGAGGCACTCCGCGCCGCGCGCGCCGTTGCCGTGGCTGCCTCGGAAACCATGGGCCTTGCGGAAAAATTTTACGCTATCCACCGCGACTCGGGCCGGGACGAAGTGGCCGCCTACCAAGCCGACAACCAGGGCATCTTCGACATTGCCCACCTGCTCTACGGCGATCAGCTTTTTTATGACCTTGCGGATCCGGATTCCGCGTCCTGGTTGGAAGAATTATTCCAGCATTGCCGCGACCTGTATACCCGCGCCACGCTGCATGTGAAAGGCCTGCTGGGTGAAAGCCCCGGTAGCATGATTCATGGACATGGCACGTCCCAGGGTGTTTACTTTCCCACAGCGGGATCGCGCTGTTCGGAAGACACGGTCACCCTTATTTCTCCGGACATGATCGAAACCGTAGTGCTTCCCCAACTGAAACAGATCGCGGAAACCTTCGGCGGGCTTTTCGTGCATTTTTGCGGCAGGCATCCGTCCCTGCTGGAACAATTGTGCCGATTGGAGGCCGTGCGCGCCATCGACCTCGGCAATCCCGAGTATCACGACACACGGAAGTTCATGGAATGCTGCGCGGCGACGGGAACGGTGTTGCACAGCCGCGTAGCCTCACTGCCCGGCGAAGGCTGGGATGCCTACGCACGCCGTCTGGCCGGACTGGCGCGTGAAACGGGCGCGCGCCTGATTTTGCGGCCGACGGTGTTTCCCGGCACACGGGAAGAAGCCAAAGACTTGCTGGCCTTCTGGCATGAGAACACCTGATACAAAAAGCAACGGGTGTAGGTCCTATGAGTCCTATAGGTCCTATGAACGCGATCTATCCGCCTGCTTGAACAAACAGAAAGAATCTTTTATGGCACGGTTTACTCTTTTTGCCAGGATACTTCGTTGCCTGGCCCTACTTTTGGCCACAGCCTCGATTGCCGGCGCGGCATCGCTGGACCTTCCTGACGCGCGCCTGGAATTTGAAGAAACACAAGGCAGGCTGGTGTCCCTTCGGGACATGACGGCAGGGCACGAGCATATCGCGCAAGATGCGGTCGGCAGCCTGTGGCTGGTGGAACTGCCCGAAAGCGCCGGGGGCGCGCTGCGTCCTTCGGATGCTTCGGAGTTTGACTGGCATCAACCCGTGGACGCCTCCGAAGCACTGCGCTTGACCTGGCGCGGCTTTGGCCGGCCGGCACTGCCGGCGCTGTCGCTGGAGGCGGAACTCCGTTACGATCCTTCATGGTCCGCCGCCGCATGGAAAATCAGGGTCAGCGGCCTTGGTGATACCACGCCGACAGCAGTGCGCTTCCCACGCTTCCCTGAACTTACCCGGCAGGAAAATGAGGCGCTGGCCGTGCCCTATTGGATGGGAGAGATGACGACGCATCCCCGAACCCTGCTGTCGCCCGAACCCGGCCACGGCGCCCGTCGGGAATTTGAGTATCCCGGGCTGCTCTCGCTGCAGTGCATGGCCTTTTATCAGCAGGACGGACAGGGCCTGTTTATCGCCTCGGACGACACCGGCGCGCGCAGTAAACGCTTTGCCGTGTTCGGCGACGGCCGGGAAGGTATCGGCCTGGAAGTGATTCATCTTCCCGGCGCGGATGCCTTGAAGGACGGGGTGTACGCGCCGGAATATGCGGTGTTGAGCGGGGTGTTTCAGGGGGATTGGGTCACCGTCGCGGAACGCTACCGGTCCTGGGCGATGAACCAGCCTTGGGCGCACAACAGCCGGATCAAACAGGGCGGCACGCCCGCGTGGGTGACAGACACGGGCTTCTGGGTGTGGAACCGGGGCCATTCTGAAGGCGTGCTGCCGCCAGCGGCTGCGCTGCAGCGCTACCTGGACGTACCGGTCAGCGTGTTCTGGCACTGGTGGCACGGCTGCGCCTATGATGTGGGCTTTCCGGAATACCTGCCGCCGCGCGAGGGTGCGGACGCTTTCCGCGAGGCAGTCCGCAAGGCACGCGAACAGGGCCTTAATCCCATCGTGTACATGAACCAGCGGCTGTGGGGTATGACCACGGAAAGCTGGACCATGAGAGATGCCGAACGTTACGCCGTCAAAAAGCCGGACGGCACGGTGCAGCCGGAGGTCTATAACACTTTCACCAAATCGCCCAACGCGAGCATGTGCATGGGCACCGCCTTCTGGCGGGACACCTACGCCGAGCTCGCCGACTCCGTGTACAACGACCTGGATGTGAGTGGCATCTACATGGACCAGGCGTGTTCCAGCCTGGTCTGTTACGATAAGAACCATGGCCACGCGCCGGGTGGCGGCACGTACTGGATGGAAGGGTTCCGCAGCCTGGAAGGGGACATCCGCGGGCGTTGCCCCGGGGTGGGCCTGGCGGGCGAGGGCTGCGGCGAAGCGTGGCTGCCCCATCTCGACCTGATGCTGAGCCTGCAGGTCAGCCGGGAACGCTACGCGGCGCCCGGAGAGTGGGAGCCGATCCCTTTCTTTCACGCCGTCTACCACGGATACACCGTGCTCTACGGCAATTACGCCTCCCTTACGGAACCGCCCTATGACCCGCTCTGGCCGGCCGAATTCGCGCCGGAACAGCCCCTGAAACTGCTTGATGAAAAATTCCGGCATCAGTTCCGCCTCGAGCAGGCGCGTTCCTTCGTCTGGGGGCAACAACCCTGCCTGGCGAACTTTACGATGGAATTGTTTGAACAGCGCGCCGAAGACCTGGCTTATATCCGTCAACTGGCGCAATTGCGTCGGGCCGCGCTGCCCTACCTGCTTCACGGCGCCTTCGCGCGCCCCCCGAGGATGGATATTCCCGACATGGAAATCGATGTATCGCGCCTGTCCATTTATGCGGGCCGGGGAGGATCGGTGCAGGAATACCGCAAGCGGGCGCCTCAATACCTGGTATGCGCCTGGCGCGCGGAAGACGGCGATGTGGCGGTTGCCGCCGCCAACATTACCGACACGGACCAGACGCTCTCGTTTCGGGTCACCTCGGCGGAACAGGGACTGCCTGCGGAAGGCGCCATCTACAAAATTCTCCCCGATGGCCGCACGCGGCTGGGCGCTTATGAAAAGGGAGAAGCGGCGGTGTCTGACGTTCTGCTAGGAGCGGGCGCCTGTGTCTACGAATTCACGAAAGACGTCGGTTGAGCGGAAGCCGGGTAAGGCCTAGGACGCGCGCTTGATGGTGCAGCCCCAGGCGGGCACATGGGTGGGGTTCACCAGGATTTCAATCAGCAGCGCGTCAATTGCGTTGGCCACGTAGCCAATGGATCCAGGCCTGTCGGGGATGAGCCGGTTGTCGAAAGCGCCGCGATAGGCCAGTTCGCCTTTCTTGTTCACAATGAATATATCGGGTGTCACTAACGCGCCGACGGCATCCGCGTAAGCGTTGCCCGGGTCGCGCAGAATCGGGTAAGGCAGACCCATGGCGACTGCGTGGGCACGGATTTCCTCGGCGGTGGTGTCATAATGGGAGTCTATCCCCAGGAACACGATGTTTTCGTTGTTATCATGGGAACGGGCCAATGCCGCCAGGTCCTGGTCGATGCCGCGTGAAAAGGGGCATTTGTGCGAACAGAACACCAGCACGACAATCTTCCCCGCGTATTGTTTCAGCGTGTGGGTTTTGCCGCTGTAATCGGCCAGCGAAAAGTCGGGCATGGGATCCCCGACTTGCACGGTGGCGGACACGTCCGAAAAGGCCCCGGACAGTTGGAGGGGAACCAGGATAATCGCGGCAACCAGGGCCAAGGCCAGCACCACACATACAATCAGCACCCATTTATTCATCAGACACACCCTTTCGATTGTCGGCGGAAGACGCCGCCGGGCCCTTCCGTCCGCGGATCAGGAATATGATGGTACCATATCCGGCGTTGAAAATCATGCCAGCGGCACGGTGGTGAACCCGGCGCGGGAATACAGGTACAATATCTGGAGATGGGCGGGAAGGGGGCAAAGGTGCGGAAAGGGCACAGTGACAGTAATGCGCGCGGCAGCGGCTATAGTTCTCATCGTTCTTGTTTTCACGGCGTCGTTTTCGCTGAAGAAAGCGATGCGGCCGCGGCCGTCGTCCACTGAACCCGGCGCGCCCGTGTCCTGCGCGCGGCTGGTGTCCATGTCTCCGGGCATCACGGAAACACTGTTCGCGCTGGGCCTCGGCGGCCAGGTGGTGGGCGTGACCCGCTATTGCCTGTACCCGCCGGAGGCGGCGGAACGCACCCGGGTCGGTGGCTTTCTGGATCCCAACTATGAAGTGCTGCTGGCTTTACACCCCGATCTCGTGCTTTTGACCCCCTTTCACCGGGAGTTGTGGCCGGAGCTGGATCGGCTCGGATTGCGCTACGAAATCATCCGGCAAGATACGGTCGAAGATATCCGTGAAAGTTTCCTGAAGATGGGTGCGCTGTGTGGCCGCGAAGAACCGGCGCAGGCGCTTGTGTCGGCGCTGGACGCGCGCCTCGCCGGGCTCAGGCGTCGCGCCGCGGGCCGGCCCCGGTTGCGCGTGCTGATGACCACCGGCCGCGAGATGCACGCCGGAACCCTGAGCGAAACCTATGCCGTCAGTTCCGGATCCTTCCTGAGCGACCTGCTGCAGATTGCGGGCGGGGACAATTGCGTGACGGGCGAAATCGCCGAATATCCCGCCCTGTCCGCCGAGGGGATTCTGCAACTTAACCCGGACGTCATCATCGAGTTCGGGCAGGAGGATTCCGACGCGGCCGACGCCGACGCTCTCCGCGCCTGGCAGGCGCTGCCCGGGCTGGAGGCGGTGCGCCGGTCGCGGGTGCATTACCTGGGCGGGACGAAATACACCATTCCCGGCCCGCGCATTTTAGAAACGCTGGACGCGCTGGACCGGTGCCTTGACGCGGACGGGGAGGCGCCCATGCCATGACCGTAGCCGCCTATGCCGTGGAACATCTTAATGTCGCGTTGGACGGCCGCAAGATTGTGGAGGACGTTTCCTTCACCATTGAACCGGGCACGTCCATGGCGGTTATCGGCCCGAACGGCGCGGGCAAATCGACGCTTGTGAAGTGCCTGCTGCGGCTGCTGCCGGCGACCTCGGGGCGCGTCCGGCTTTTCGGCAAGGAGATCGCCCGCTATAACCGCCGGGCGCTGGCGCGGGTGGCGGGCTACGTGCCGCAGGCGGGAGAGGGCAACATGCCCTTCACAGTGGAGGAATTCGTGCTTATGGCGCGCTATCCGTATCTGGGCGCCTTTTCCCATTTCACGGACACGGACCGGCGGGTGGCGCAAGACGCCATGGCGCACGCGGATGTGGCGTCCCTCGCGAAACGCATGTTGTATACCTTGAGCGGCGGCGAGCGGCAGAAGGTGTACATTGCTGCCGCGCTCGCGCAGCGTCCGCTGGTCATGCTGCTGGACGAGGCGACGGCTTTTCTGGATTACCGGCACCAGGTGGAGATCCTCGAACTCACGGAAAAACTCCGGCATGAAACCGGGATGACGGTTATCGCGGTCACCCATGATCTGAACCAGGGCCTGACGCGCTACGACCATGTGCTCGCGTTGAAAGAGGGGGCCGTCGCCTATTGGGGGCCGCCCCGGGGCCTGCTTGAAGCGGGGCGGCTGGAGCAGATATATGACACCCCGTTCCGGTTCCATGAGGACCCAGGAACGGGCGCGGTGTATGTGATGCCCGGGGAGCGCCAGCCATGAAAAAGAAACGGATGCTGCTGATCCTGGGCCTGCTGGCGCTTCTGACGCTGGCGGCGGCGCCCTTCATCGGCATTACCCCGGTGTCCCTTGACGATGTGCTGCATCCTTCAGGCGGTTCAACGGGAGCCGTGGTGTTCTGGCATATTCGCGTGCCTCGCGCGCTGACGGCCTTTCTCGCGGGCAGCGGGCTGGCCCTGGGCGGCATGGCCTTCCAGGCCTTGTTCCGAAACCCCCTGGCGACGCCCTTTACGCTCGGTGTTTCGGGGGGCGCCGCGTTTGGCGCGGCCCTGTACATGCGCCTGGGGCTGGCCTTCGCTTTGCTGGGTATTCCCGGGGGCACCTGGGCCGCCTTTGCGGGCGCGGCGTTGGTGATCGGGCTGGTCTATGCGCTGACCCGGGCCCGAGGCGGCTTTGCGACGCCCACGCTGCTGCTGGCAGGCGTGGCGCTCAGTTTCTTCCTGTCCAGCATGATCCTGGCGCTGCAGTACAGCGCCAGCCTCCATGATTCGTTCCGGCTGGTGCGGTGGCTCATGGGCGGGCTGGGCATGGTCGGTTATGATGCCGTGCTTAACCTGCTGCCCCTGGTGGTGACGGGCGCGATTATCCTACTGATGCTGACCAACGAGCTGAACCTGCTGTCCGTGGGCGAGGACCTGGCCGCGAGCCGCGGGCTGGACGTGCCGCGCACCAAAAAACTGCTGTTTTTCGCCGTGTCCTTCATGGTAGGCGGGATTGTGGCGGTGTGCGGGCCCATCGGATTCGTGGGCATGATGGCGCCCCATATCTGCCGCCTGCTGGCGGGGTCGGACCACCGCAACCTCTTCCCTGCCACGCTGCTGTTCGGCGGTATGTTTCTGACCGCCTGCGATGTGGTTGCCCGCGTGCTGTTTGCGCCGGCGGAAATACCCGTGGGGGTGATTACCGCCATGATCGGCGGGCCCTTTTTCCTCTACTTGCTGCTGCGCCGCGACACCGGCCGTTTGTTTCAGTAGAAGGTTCCTGAGTTGTAGGCCGGGTGAAGCGAAACGTGGGGAATATCTTTATACTTTCCAAGGCCACACTTTGCAGCAATTTATGCAGTGCTTGAAATAGTAGAGCGTAACCCGCCTTACTGACCGATACCGATACCGATACCGATGGCGATGGCGATGGCGATGGCGATGGCGATGGCGATGGCGACTGGTTGTGGGGGTAGGGGCAAGACTGCGCCGCGACACCGGTCGTTTGTTTCAATAGTACGTCCGAACGCAGTTCCATCCCTTCACGGGGGGGATTCCCGGCGACAGATCCCAATCTTTTGCGGCGCCGTGCACACGGCGGCAATATGACGGTGGGCCCGCTCCGCGGAAAACACTTCCGGCGGCGCGGATTCGGGAATCGGTCTGGGGGCCAGGGACAACCACCATGAGAGTAAAGCGCCCACGCAGGCGATCAGGATCGGCAAAATAGAAGCAAAGGGCAATCTGGGGCGCAAGGTCATCGGGCACTCCTTTTCGGATTTTTCCTTCCGCAGACGGCGGGACACGCAGGGTATGCAAATCTGCTCCGGAAAATGAGACCCCGATTGGGGGCGGGGAGTTTCGCGGTCAGCCCGGCATAAAAAAAGACAGACGCATCACGCGTCTGTCTCGTGTATCAGGGGATGTCCGGGTAACTTACGCCGCCGGCACGCCACCGAACAAAACGTCGGACAGGAAATCGAATACTCCGTTAAGAAACAGGTCTAAAAAGAAGGTGACTACCTTGGTGAGTAGTGAATTTAACAAAACACTAAAATCCATATACAATCCTTTCCCATGGGCGCCTCTCGGGCCGGCCCGTCATAAACTGAAACTAAAGGGTACATTAAACGGTGCATTACAGAAACACGGTTTACCAGAATCACGGGCGTGGTTCTGTTTCCACCTTACTCGGCCGGTGTCTGCGGGAAAATAAGACCCATAACCAGATCCGACAAATAACCCGCAAAGAAATCGAAGGTAATTTTGAATAATTCTTTAAACAGCGCTAACAATACCATACACAGGCTCCTTCTTGGTTGTAATCCAAACTTTCACACAAACAGTATATTCTAACGCATATACTAAGTACAACTACAAAAACAACATTGTTACGATACACAAAACACCCTGTCAGGCACGGTGTTCCATGATGCTTCATTGTACCGGGGATCCGCCGCGCATTTACGCGTTTAAATAGAATTCGGAGACCGGATGTAAGTGACTTGTCGCAGTGTGTCCAAAGTTAACTAAGTCCTGTCCGTAAGAATAGCACATATTATGCCAATTTAGAAAATCAATCATTTTCATGGCATGATTTATCGTCCGAATGGGCCCGGAAGGTCATCAACACAATACTGGCGCGGGGTTTGGAAATAGACCTAATGGTAGGTATGCCGATAACAGCAATTCGCACGGCACACCATTCGAAAACCTGCAATGGCACCGACGCTACAATACCGTAAGATAAAACAGGAAAAGGTACACGTGTGTATCTCGCGGGGGTGGGACGGGCGGTTTCCTCATTGAAAAACATCTGTGCGGGGTACCCTCGTTTAATTTGAGTTCCGATCATAGGTATCTAAAAAAAGATCCGTTTTGACGGTGATCTCAAGAGGTCTTCCCTATTCGATGCGCCCCGCAAGGCTCAAAACTTTCTTACACCCGAAAGCATGTCGCTGGCACTGCGCGGTCACATAAGATCAGAATTGGTTGTGGATGCGGTTCAACGAGATGATTGTGTGGTCGTGACGCTGGAAGAGGATTTTTGTCGGTCGTGGGATCCGGAGGCGTCCAGCAACGCGCCAAACATAAAAACGGCCAGTGCGCCAAGTGTAAAGAATCCGATATACCGCATAGTGACTTGTCCCTTTTGTTTTATATAGTTAACAAAAGGTTTGCAAGGTGAATTCCCCGTCCGAGTAGCGGACAAAGGAGCGGTGCAGGGGCCAGTCGCCGGTATTGACATACAGGCCGGCAATGCCGTTTTCTTCGATAGGCTCGATGACAGGCGCATGGGCATGACCGCAAATGACCGTGCGTGCCCGGCCCGCGCCGATAAGCTTGCGCGCATGATTTCGCACCATCCCCGCTTCCGGACCTTCGTGAGGGTTTCCCCCGTTCGCCTTGGCGCGGCTGCGCCTGCTGATCCATTCCGCCAGGTCCATGGCGGTATCAGGATGCACATGGCGGAAAAGATATTGCAGGACACGGTTGCCGGCCACGCGTTTGAAGAGCAGATATCCGCGGTCTTTGGGGTTGAGCCCGTCACCGTGGAAAAGTAGCGCCTCCTCGGAGCCGAAGGGCAGTATCGCGGATTCCTGATGCACCCGCATGCCCGTGAGCCGTTCCAATTGGGAACCGGCCCACAAGTCATGATTGCCCCGGAACAGGTGCAGTTCCACACCCGCGTCGTGCAGGTTGGCGAAAAGATGAAGCACCTCGAAATAGGAGGCGAAGACGGCGTGCCTGTATTCGTACCAGAAGTCGAACAGGTCGCCCAGGCAAATCAGCCGACCCACCTGCCGTGGGTCGATTTGCGCCAGGAAGTCGATGAAATCCTTTCGCCCGGGATTATCCGAAGCGTGGGGTTTCAAATGGACGTCTGAAAAAAGCAGGGTATCTTTCACGATGTCAGCCCGCCGCTGTCGTTGCTTAAAAGAGTTTTATTCTGGAAAGGGGCCAGAACCGTAAAATGGCGCGGCCTACGATCTGGCCATCGGTCACCGCGTGAAAACTCCGGCTGTCCTTGCTTACCGCACGGTTGTCGCCAAGCACGTAGTATTCCCCCGGATGCAGGTAACACACATCACGGCCGTGGGTCTGCGCGGCTTTTTCGGAAAGGTAGGCGCTTTCGTCCACTTGCCAGTTGTTGACCCGCACCACCCCGCGGTCAAACTCCACCTTGACCGGGGGGGACGCGCTTTCCCCGTCAATGAGCGGCGCCGCGTCCACGCTGCGGGAATGCCGCTGCGGGTTGAGGGCGATGAGCCGTTTGACGTAGCGCTTCCGGGCGGGGTCTTCGAAAACGATGATGTCCCCTTCCTCAAAGGGCTCCACCCAGTCGAACATGTCAATGGTGCCGAGCCAATGGGGAAGTTTGAACACGAGGATGCGGTCCTGATCACGCAGTGTGGGCAGCATGGAGTCCCCCAGGACTTCATACCCTTCCACCACGAAGGTTTTGAACATCCAGAAAACAACAAGAAACACGACCACCAGTTTGAGGAGTTCCGTTACCTCGCGTTTGAGGCCGTTCTTCTGCGGTTCCTCCGTCTGGGGGGTATCATTATGGGGCTGTTCGTCCAAAAAATTCCTCTCTCTTCGCCTGCTTCATCTTTCAGGCGCGGCGCCTGCCAACGCTCTCTTTTGAGCACACTCCCTGGCCCCGTCTCTGCATCAAAGGCGGATGGACACAAGAGGCTGTATAGATTATACCGGTTTATTATCACACCGGTAAACATTATTGGCGCAGGGTAAAGGCGTACACAACCAATTGTTCATCCGGCGCATAGCTTTCGGGCAGGGGGGGGAACTGGCCTACCAGCAGGATAGCCTGAAGCCCGGCCTCGCCCAGGTTGGGGTCGGCGGCCGGCTTGGTGATTTTTGGCTCGCCGATCAGTAGGCCATCGCGGCTCACCCGGAACGTTACTTCCGCCACATTTTCCAAGTCATCCATATACACCCCGGACGGAACGACAAACATGGCTTCCACCTTGCGTTGTACCAGGGTTACCCAGAAACCGAGTTCTGAGGGCACGGAACTTCCTACCACGCCGGTGGTGTGTGAAAGTTGACCGGACTGCACGAGTTTCGGCTCCACCGGTTCAATGGGTTCCAGTTCCGGTTCCACGGGTTTGAGTTCGGGCTTGGGCTTAGGCTCTGGCTTAGGCTCTGGCTTAGGCTCTGGCTTAGGCTCTGGCTTAGGCTCTGGTTTGGGTTCTGGTTTGGGTTCTGGTTTGGGTTCTGGTTCCGGCTCGGGCTCGGGTTCGGGTTCGGGTTCTGGTTCGGGTTCTGGTTCTGGTTTGAGTTCCACCTCAGGTTCCGGCTCGGGCTCTGGTTCCGGTTCTGGTTCCGGCTCGGGCTCGGGCTCAGGTTCTGGTTCCGGCTCGGGCTCGGGCTCAGGTTCCGGTTCAGGAGGGGGGATGGGCTCCGGCTCTGGCTGTGGCGCTACGGGCGCGGCGCTTTCCATACCTTGATTGATCTCCAAGCTGCCCCCGGAAAACACAATGAGCTCTGGTTCCTCATGGCTCAGCCAAAGTGACAGGAGCACGGCTCCACCCAGAAAGAGGAGATGCAATATAACCGAGAGTATAACCAGTTTGAAGAGACGTCGATTCCTGTGACGCTTCATCCAGTAATACTCACTCAGGTATTCAAATTCAGATGTATGTTTGGTGGGCCGATTGTCCATAGTGCTGCTTGATTTTACTATCAAAACGAATATTATCGTGTTTGCGTGAACAGGCATGTTTTTGCATGCCCGCCGACAGGATCCTCGCTGTTTTGGCTGGGCGGATCTGGTCGGGAGGCCGGCTGTCGTATTCGCCCCGCTACATGGGATGCGCCATTTCAGGCGCCGTACGGTCTGGCCTATTATAGGCGATTTACACAGGGGCGCGCATCTTTAGCGCGTTACTGATGGTATTATGCCGAAAAGAGCGGGATAGTTTCAGCGGAAGCATCGACGGGAGACCGGTAGTCGGGGAGGTGCAGGAGGTCGCATCGGGAGGCGGTCACCGTGCGGATAGGGTGTGGCTGTAATCGTGTTCGGTGTACCGGAATAGAATTCGCGGCCCCTATGGCTGATATTCCGAAGAAGACCCGCGTTGTATACTTGCCGGTTTCATAAAAAAAATATCTCTTGACAAAGCCTGGCATCTGTGGTACACTATTGACAGAAAAGAGTGCTAGAGGTGTGTCTTTTTTCAGGATAATGCTTGTGACTCAGGGTGGACGGTTGTCTTTATCTTATTGCCATGTAAGAAGATGCGGAAACGCAGTCTTTTCCCGGACCAGCAGCAGTTTACGAGGCGCTTGTTGAAAAAATATTCCCGTGAAACGATCGGACAGGTACTTGCCGCCTGTGACATTGTGGATGTCATCGGGGGGTATATCGACTTGAAGCCTGCCGGCGGGAACCGTTTCAAGGCGTTGAGTCCGTTTACCAACGAAAAGACCCCTTCCTTCATGGTCAGCCGGGACCGCCAGTTGTACTATTGTTTCAGCAGCGGGCGTGGCGGTGATGTGTTGCGGTTTATCATGGAATACGAAGGACTGAGCTTCAACGAGGCGTTGCAGAAGCTGGCGGATCAAGTCGGCATCACCCTGGAGAGCGCCGGCCATGAAGACAACCGGGAAGAGTACTTGCGCCGCCGATTGTTGGAGCTGAACACCTTCGCTGCCCGGTTTTACCGGCGTCAGTTGTTGAACCCGGTCGTGGGTACCACGGGCCGCGAATATCTGAAACGCCGCGGTTTGCAGGAGAGCACCGAAGCCCGTTTTGGCTTGGGTCTTGCCGTGGATGCCTATGACCAGTTTCGGGACGCGGCCTTCAAGGAAGGGTTTCGCGAATCGGAACTGTCTGCTTCCGGCCTGGTGCGCCGGGGCGACCGCGCCTTGTATGACTTTTTCCGCAACCGCGTGATCATACCGATCAAGGACGTTTCCGGGAATGTGGCCGCCTTCGGCGGCCGAGACCTGGGCGACAGCCCGGCGAAGTACATCAATTCCCAGGAATCCGCCGTATACAAGAAAGGCCGCGTCCTTTACGGGCTTTACGAGGCCCGTGACGCCTTGCGCAAGGAAGGCAGGGCCATCCTGGTGGAAGGCTATTTTGACCTGATGCGCTGTTTTGACGCGGGCATTGAAAATGTGGTCGCCACCTGCGGCACCGCCCTGACCGAGCAGCAGGCCATGCTTATCAAGCGGTATGCGCCCGAAGTCGTGGTCGTGTATGACGCGGACGCCGCGGGTATCCGCGCCGCCCTGCGCGGCATCGGCCTGCTGGTGGCGGCGGGACTGACGGTGCGCGCCATGACGCCTCCCCAGGGCAAGGACCCGGACGACTTCATCCGGGAGGCCGGCGGCCAGGCCTTTCGCGACGAGATCGTCAGGGCGAAAGATTTTATCACCTATTATATCGACATGAACGCCGATCAGTTGCAGACCATTGAAGGCCGCACGGAAATCGCGCACAGCCTGTTCGCGCTGCTGCGCAGCATGGATACCTCGCTCCGTATGGACCAGTATCTGCGGTCCATCGCGGCGGGCCTGGGCATACACGTGTGGGAGTGCAAGCGCGAGTTTGAGCGTTACTGCAGAAACCAACGCTATCCGGTGCGGGTCGAATCGGTTGCGCCGGGCGGCGGTCCGGATCAGCCCCGGTCAAAGCCCGTCAAGGACGATGTTGATTTTATCGCGGCCCTCATCAGTTTCCCGGAACTGCGCACCATATTCCCGGAAGCAGGAGATGAAATACAGTCCGCGTCGCCTGCGTTTACTCTTGCCGGGCGCCTGTGCGGCGCCGATGCCGGAACCGTCTCGTTCACCGATCTGGATTCGGAGGCCGAAGAGGCCCTGCTGACGGCCGCGGCCAATGCGGAGGCGATTGACCCCGACAAGGCCAGGCAGATTGTGACCGAACGTCTTGCCCGCTTTAAAAGCGACGCTTGGACCGAGCAAATGGCCGCTCTGCAGCGGCAGGTGCAGGAAGCCCAGCGGGACCGGGATGACGCCCGGACCGCGGAACTTTTTGACCGTATCATGGAATTAAAACGGCAGATTGAATCGCTTAACGCCGTATGATCAGGATCAGGCCGGTTGTAGTTGTGTTGACTTCCCATGGAGTCGTTTTATCAGAGTAAAGGGTGTTATGTGAACGCGAAAAGCAAAACCGCAGAAGAAATCCTTGCATCGCCCGAAGCGCAGGAAACCATCAAGCGCGCCCGCACCACCAAGAAAATCACCTATGACGAGCTGGACAAGTTGCTTCCTCACAATGCCAGCGCCGATCAGATAGACGAGGTGATGATTTCCCTGTGCGACACGGACGTTGAAATCGTGGACGAGATGAAGCTGGACAGCGCCAAGACGGAGGAAAAGGTCCACAAGGAGGAGCTGGCCAAGAAGATGGACCTCCGCCGCCTCGCGGCGCAGCGTTCGGTCGACCGAGCCGATGACCCCGTCCGGATGTACCTGCGCGAGATGGGCCGCGTGCCCCTGCTAACAAAAGAGCAGGAGATCATTATTGCCAAGCGCATCGAGGCCGCCGAACGTGAATTGATCGAAGTCATTCTGAACGCGCCCTATACCATCAAGGAGGCGCAGATGATCGCGGCGCGCATCCTTGCCGGGCGCCTTCAATTCAACATGATCTGCGACAACGAGGACGTGCGCTTTCATCACCGTTTCGTCAAGGAACTCCCGGAATACATGGAGCGCATCGGCGAGATGGAATTGCGCATCGAGGCGCAGGAAAAACGGCTGCGTCGCTCGAACCTGCCCGCAAAGAGCCGCCAGAATATCGTCAAACGTATCAACGAGTTCCGGCAGGAACAGATCCAGGTGATCCGTAACTTCAGTCTCAAACCCCGTGAAATCATGAAAATCGGGCGCAAGATCAAAGGGCTCAAGCGGCGCATTTCCGCGGCCCGCGACGATATCGACCGGATAGAGCGGGAGATCGGCATGAAAGCCGACGACGTGCTGAAGGTCAGCGCCCAGGCCCGGCGCCGTTCCGGCGTGCTCAAGAAACTCGCCATCGAAAAAGAGACCTTGTTCGAGGTGGAACGCCGCCTTCAGATCGCGCGCCGCAAGGTCGACCAGATCCAGAACGACGCGCGCCTGGACCCGGACGAGATCAACGCCCTGATCAGTGTCATCTGTGAAAAGGAAGATAAGATTTACGCGGCGAAAATGGAACTGGTGGAAGCCAACCTGCGCCTCGTGGTCAGCATCGGCAAAAAATACATCAACCGCGGCATGTCTTTCCTCGATCTCATCCAGGAAGGAAACATCGGCCTGATGAAGGCGGTGGACAAGTTCGAATACCAGCGCGGCTACAAGTTCAGCACCTACGCCACCTGGTGGATCCGCCAGGCCATCACCCGGTCGATTGCCGACCAGGCGCGCACCATCCGCATCCCGGTGCACATGATCGAATCCATCAACAAGCTTATGCGGACCAGCCGCCGGCTGATTCAGAAATACGGCCGCGAACCCACGGCGGACGAGATCGGCGTGGAGATGGGCATGAGCGCCGACAAAGTACGTGCCGTGTTCAAAATCGCCCAGGAAGCTATCAGCCTGGAAACGCCCGTCGGTGATGACGGTGACAGCAGTTTCGGCGATTTCATCGAGGACCGCAGCGCCGAGAACCCGTCAAATACCGCGGCCTTCACGGTGTTCCAGGAACGGCTTAATGAGGTATTGGGCTCCCTGACGGAGCGCGAAGAAAAGGTGCTTCGGCTTCGCTTCGGGCTGGGCGACGGGTATCCCCGGACCCTGGAAGAAGTCGGCAGCGTGTTCAATGTCACCCGCGAACGGGTTCGCCAAATCGAGGCGAAGGCCTTGCGCAAAATGCGCCACCCGACCCGTTCAAAACAGCTCAAACCCTTTGAAAACTGGAACCTGCAGTAAGGCGGTCCAGTCTATACGATATCTTGACAGTTTCAAGGAGCGTCCCGCCCGGGCACCCGCCCGGGCCGGACGCTCCCCGCGTTTAGGCGCTTAAGGCCATTTTGCTGACAATTAATTATGAGTTCTGTTTGCGGCCAAGAGGAGCGTTATGTTCTGGTTTAGCGCAAGAATCCATAAACAACACGTCATTCCGGTTTTTCGCGGTGCAAAAAGGACATGTATCGAAGGGTGTGCCAGGCCGC